>Ga0316192_10000076_pt1 | contig 61005 bp, 54 predicted proteins | sample MerIslwburrow_MG_FD_204931 | JGI IMG/M metagenome (GOLD analysis project Ga0316192, IMG submission 204931) | Coastal sediment microbial communities from Maine, United States - Merrow Island worm burrow | ecosystem: Environmental > Aquatic > Marine > Coastal > Sediment | place: USA: Maine...
TCCATCCCCGTTGACCCGCCGGGCTTCCTGCCTCTGACTCTTTGGCCGCCCCTCCCACCCAACCTCTTCCTGCCTTGCCAGCTAGACTCCCGCGGTCCCCCTCCCTGCCTCATGGGGACCCCGTGCCCTGGCCTCACACTCCCTAACCCGGTTTCTGGACATCGGCCCTGGACAGGAGTAGCGTTTCAGATACCTCGACAAGGGTACGCCAGCCGAAAGGCTGAGCACACAAAGCCACGGGTCCTCGTCTCCTCCGCGACGGAGTCCCGCCACGAAGGACCCAAGACCGCCGGGCTGCCGAAGGGTGGAACAGATGGGATGTAACGAATCTGTTCGTTTCCGTCTGTTTTGGAGCAAGAGCAGGGGCATTCGGCCTTTCTTTGCAGATGGGGCGTTGAACTGGCGGGTCAGATCTTTGATCCTCAGAGAATCTAGGAAAGGAGATGTAGGATGAAAGCACTGTTAGTCTTGTTCTGTTGTGTTGTCCTCAGCTTGGTTTTCGTGACCTTCTCGGTAGCCGAGCCCGGTAACGGAGCTGTCGTGATAAGAGAGGACGGCGAAGTCCTCTGGTGGGCTTGGGACTGGGATGGCGAATACATGCTCTCGCTGGAGGCTTCGGCAGAAGACGGCCTTGAGGAGTTTCTATGTGGGGAAATATCCGAGGGCGAGATTCTTCCTTACCACGACATGTTTGTTGAGCTACCCAATGGCAAAATCAAATTCTTGGAGAAGGCATCATCCTTTGTGCGGGTCTTTGCGCCGGCCACTCCGGCCGATTTCAATGCAGACCGGTGCGACTTCTTGACTAATGGACCACAGGTCGCAGAAGGGATAGCGAGCTACGTCTTTCACGACAACAACTTGCCCGGCGTCGGTCCAGGCCGCAACGTTTGGGGCTGGAATGAGGAAGGCTCCGTCTACGACCTGTTAGGGCTTTGCCCCAACGACATCGTGCACTTTCAGATCATTCGGAAGTTCCAGCTCGATTCGGTGGATGCCGACTGGCCCGACTGCTGGCCTGGCTGCGTGGTCACAAAGGTAGCCAAAGGGCCTCGCCTCAGCTGCAAAGCGTACTAGCTGCTTCGAGTTGCGTGCAACGAAGACGCAGCACCTGTCTTCCCGCTTGCCCTCAGCGCTCCATCTGCTGCAGCCGGGCCTCGCGCCCGGCCTTTTCATGCATTGCACCATTGTGTCTGCGTTGCAAGCACCCTTGCACAGCAAAGGGCCAATGGGTAGAAAGCTCTGTTCAGGTGGTGTGCGTGTGTGCAAGGTATTTCAGGATACACATACACCCCCCCTCCCCCCTAAGACCAACGAGACGGAATCCGGCCGATAGAGGCTGGCCTGGAGATCCAAACAGGCCCAAAGAAAGCACTTCCAACGACCCGTCGTCGCTAACATGTTGCTAACATACGAAATCACGGGCGGCGGAAGCCGTTTCGCAACTCCCCGTAAACTACTGATTGTAAAGGGTTTAATTGGTCGGGACGGCGAGATTTGAACTCGCGACCCCCTGAACCCCATTCAGGTGCGCTACCAGGCTGCGCCACGTCCCGACCGGAAGCGGGATCTTATCTCTTTTTGGTACCTGTATCCAGAAGGGCGAGGATCTCCTGAGCCTGGCTCAGGGCGGCGTTGATTCCGGCCTCGAGCTCCTTGACCTTGGCGGAGTCGACTTCCCCATCCTTGCTCGCGCGACCCTCGGTCTTCTGCTTGGTCTTCACAGTCTTCTCTGGCTCGGCTGGAGTTTTCTCTGGCTTGGCCATAACCGCTTTCTTCGGCGCGCTCTTGCCACTCAGGTCCAATGGCCTCAACGGCTTCAGCCCTCCGCCCTCCAGCTCGCCCTCGAGTCGCTTCTTGGCCCCGGCGATGGTGAAACCCTCTTCGTAGAGCAACTCCTTGATACGACCGATTACCTTGAGATCCTCTTCCGTGTAGGTCCGCTGGCCGGACTTACTCTTGCTGGGGCTCAGGGAGGTGAACTCGGTCTCCCAGTACCGGAGCACATACGGCTGGATGTCCAGGATCTTGCAGGCTTCGCCGATCTTGTAATAGAGCTTCTTTGCCACCAGATGACTCCTATCTCGAAAAGGTACTGTCAGGCAACACGACAGCTCGGCTGTGCAGGCTCAGATCAACTCTCTTCAGACTTCGTATCCTCTACAGCGCTTTGCAGCTTCTTGGCCGGCCGAAAGCTCAGCCCCTTGTGAGACGGTATGTAGATCGACTCACCACTGACCGGGCTCACCCCGCGACGGCCCTCTCGCCTGGTCACTTCGAACACCCCGAAGTTCTGGATCTTGACCTTGCGGCCCTCGAGCAGGCTGGTCTTCACCGTGCCGAGGATCGTGTCCACCACCTCTACGGCCTCGTTCTTGGTGAGCCCACCGTGAAGGTCATAGACCAGCCCAGCCAGATCCCCTTTGGTCAGACCTTTCTTGAGCGACGTCGTCGATGCGGTTTTCTTGACCATTCATCTGCCCAGAGCGAGACCTCAAGTATCACTTCTGAGAATCTACATGAAGTATACGTCCTGAACTGTCGATCCTCAAGCCGTTTTCCTCTCGGGTCAAGAGGCCCGACTCTCCTCTATTGTGTCCGGATCACCAGCCGTATCGGAATTCCCCAAAGGCCCAACTCTCGCCGCAGGAAGTTCTCCAGATACCGACGGTAGGGGGCCTGTCGAGGGAGTCGCCGGTTGGCGAACACCACAAAAGTCGGTGGCGCGGAGGAGACCTGCGTGGCGTACTTCAGCTTCCAGGGTTTCCCGGCCAGGTGTGGCGCTCGATGCCTGGCTACGGCAGCGGCCAGGATCCGATTCAACTCTGAAGTGCCGGGACGTGTCTCCAGCAAGCTCAGGAGTGCGGCGGCAGCTGGCAGGACCTTCTCGACTCCCCTACCGGTAAGCGCGGAGATGTTCACTCTCGGCGGGCTGGCGAGCAGCTCCTCGAGGCGCTGAGAGGTCTCATCCAGGCGTTCTCGGCTCTTCTCGTCGAGGAGGTCCCATTTGTTGACCAGTACGACACTGGGCCGGCCAAGCTCCCACGCCGTGCCGGCAATTGCCAGATCGCCGCTGGTTATGCCCTGAGAGGCATCGATGACGAGCAGCGCCACGTCCGCCCGGTCGAGTTGCCGGCGCGCCATCATGACGGCCAGCTCTTCCGGGGCACCCGAGACCTGACTGCGTCGACGAATTCCGGCCGTGTCGATCAGCAGGTACTCTTCGCCGTCGCTGGTCAACAGTGTGTCGATAGGGTCTCGCGTGGTCCCGGGCACTGGCGATACCAGGGCCCGGTTCTCGCCCAGCATCCGGTTCAGCAATGACGATTTGCCGACGTTGGGACGTCCGACGATCGCCAGGTGTGGAGCATCGATCTCTTCCGCTTCCACCGCCGGCGGCAGCATCTCGGCAATCGCATCGTGAAGGTCACCGATTCCCAAGGCGTGCTCCGCTGAGACCAGGATCTGCTTGTCGAATCCGAGTCGGTAGAACTCGAAGTACCCCTCCTGCGCTGCCCTCGTGTCGGCCTTGTTCACCACCAGGATGGACGGCTTCGAGTACGCTCGTAGCGCTTGCCAGACGGTCTCGTCTGCGGGTGCAAGGCCCTCCTTGCCGTCCACGACGAAGATCAGAAGATCGCTCTCTTCCACCGCCAGGAGTACCTGCTGATTCAGCCCGAGGAGATCGTCACCGGGCACCAAACCACCGGTGTCGACCAACACGACCGAACCCTGATCGTCGAGCTCCATTTGCCCGATGATCCGATCGCGGGTGACGCCGGGCTGGTCGTGAACGATGGCTTTTCGCTGCCGTAGAAGTCGATTGAAGAGTGTCGATTTCCCGACGTTGGGTCGGCCGACGATGGCCACCGAAGGCGTGATGCCCATTGCGTTGCCTATTGGATGGTGCGGAAGAGGACCCGCCATCGACCGTCGTCGCGTTTCAACTGGTACTTGACCCGATTGGGCTGCTCGAGTTGGGTCGAAAGGATCTGATCGGCGCCCGTGGCGCGAATTTCCAAATCCCAGATCTCGAGCGTCGTGACATAGCAGTTCGAGTAGTTCCAGACGTTGGAGTCCTCGACGGTGAGGCTGCGAAAGGTGGGTACCAGCCGACGCCCCTGGAACGACAAGTCCTCGATCCGTTTATGGACACGGGCGATCTCCTTTTCCGCCGCCAGGCCCTCGAGAAGACTCAGGTCACCGGTCGCATAGACCTCTCCCAGGAGCGGCAGATAGGTCTCGAGTGCGGCCTGGATCTCATCGCGATCCACCTGCTCCTGCTCTTCGGAGGGGCCGCAGGCAAACACCGTCAGCGCCATCAGCAGCCCACACGCGAGTCGAAGTTCGAGTTTCATGGTTCTAGTGTAGCAATCCGAGAAGGCCGGACCGCTACCTCGGCGATCGTCGCCGCTGCCGTCTCGGCCGTGACTGTCGCGGCTCTGGCATTCCCTCGATGGCCAGGCTCAGGCCTCGCTGCCGAGGATCGACTCCGGTGAGAACGACATCGACCCGATCGGCGAGTCGGTAGATCTTCCCGTTCTCTTGTCCAATCAATCGATGGCTGTCGGCTTCATAGACGTAGAAGTCATCGGCCATGGACCGAATGGGCACCAGACCGTCCACGAAGTAGTCGCTCAACTGCACGAAGAGTCCGAAAGGCTGCACCCCGGTAACCCTGCCGGAGAATTTCTCCCCGATCCTTCCGGCCAGGAGCCTGACGAGCTTCCACTGCAGGAGTTGGCGCTCGGCTCGCTCCGCCCGCCTCTCTGTGAAGCTGCAATGCTCGGCAATCGAAGGCAGACGTGACTCGAGTAGCGAGTCCTTCCCCTCGGCTGGCTCAGACCCCCGCAGCAGGCTCTTGAGCTGACGATGCACCAGGAGATCAGGGTAGCGTCGAATCGGCGAGGTGAAGTGCGTGTAGTGGGTAGATCCCAGGGCGTAGTGGCCTCGGCATTCCGGGTCGTAGGCCGCCTGCTGCATGGCTCGTAGCACGAGCGACGAAACAAACGGTTCCTCCGGCTTTCCTTCGGCCTGTTTCAGCAGGGCCTGCAGAGCGGCGGGGTTCAACAGCTGCAGGTCTCCTTCCAGCTTCAGTCCCAGGGGCTTGACCACGCTCCGCAGCTCCTCCAGTGATGTCGATTGCGGGGGATCGTGCACCCGGTACACCGCCGGGGTCTCATGAGAGTCCAAGTGGAACGCCACGGCTTCGTTGGCCGCGATCATCAACTCCTCGATGATTCGATGGGCGATGTTGCGCTCTCCAGGGCGGACTCCGACTGTAAATCCCTCCTCATCGAGAATCACGTCACCTTCGGGCAGATCGAAGTCGATCGAGCCACGGTCCATCCTTCGACGGTTGAGTACCCGCGCGAGTGCCTCGGCAGCACGGAGCATCGTTAGCACCGGACCATATTCCTGCTCGTCTTTGGTCTCCGGCTCTTCCAACAGTCGTCGCACCTCGCCATAGGTGAGTCTTCGGCTGCTGCGAATCACCGTCGTATCGAAGCTGCGCGACTCGACCTCGCCCTCCGGGGAAAACTCCAGAAAGGCCGAAAGCGTCAATCGGACGACATCCGGGCGTAGCGAACAGAGTCCGTTGGAGAGGGTCTCGGGCAGCATCGGAATCGCCCGATCCGGGAAATAGACGCTCGTGCCCCTGCGGAAAGCCTCGAGGTCCAGCGCATCCCCCTCGGACACATAGTGCGACACATCTGCGATGTGCACCGCGACGCTGAATCCGCCATCGGGTCGTTGCTCGACGGAGATCGCGTCGTCAAAGTCCCTGGCGCTCTCGCCATCGATGGTCACAGCGGTCTGGGTGGTGAGATCTCTTCGACCTTCGAGATCGCTTTCGAGGGGGTCCTCGCCGAATCTCTCGGCCTCGGCCAGCACCTCGACGGGAAAGTTCTCCGGGATCCGGAAGTGACGCAGCATGACGAGCACATCCACTCCAGGAGAGCTGGCACTTCCCAAGACCTCGGTAACACGCCCCTTCAAGGGACCACCTCGGGACCCTCTTCGCGGATCCAAGACCTCGACCACCACATACTGATCCTCGAGCCGATTGTCTCCGCCCGTGACTTCCAGATCGAGATTCACTTTGGGATCGAACGGCACCAGCCAACGTCGGTCGCCTTCGAAATCCAGGGTGCCGACTACCGTGCGGAGTGGTCGCTCCAGAACACGTACGATCGTCGCTTCCGGCAGGCGATCGCCTCCCTTCCTACCAGAGGCCTCGACCCGACGAATGAGGACCCGATCCCTGTCGATGGCACCCTTGAGATTGCGCCGCGAAACGAAGTAGCCGGCCTCCCACCGATCTCCTGTCCGGATGAGTGCATCGCCCTTCTCGAGCTGATTCACTTGACCGACGATCCATTTCGTGTGGCGGATGGCCATCCAGCGTTGATTCCATTCCACCGCCAGGCCGTCACGTTGGAGACCTCCGAGAGCCTGCTCGACCGCTGAGGCGTCCCAGTCCGGAGCCATTTTCTTTTGCAGCTCGACCAGCTGCATCCCTTTTGTGCCTGCCACCATCAGCCTCTCCAGCACATCCTGGCGAGTCACCCCGTCCAGGCCGCTCAATTCAGTTGACACCTTCAGTTACCCTCCCTAGAATCCACGGTGGCCGCGAAAGTGGCGGAATTGGTAGACGCGCAAGGTTCAGGACCTTGTGCCCGCAAGGGCGTGGGGGTTCGAGTCCCCCCTTTCGCACCAGAGTTCCTCTTCGGCCCAGCAACAAGTGACATCGTAACCGATCTCCTGGCAGTGGTGACGGTTGATCGTTGCTGCAATTCTTCGAAAAGCCCCTTGCCTCCTTTTCGCGCTTGTGAGATCGTTCACAAGTCGGTGGCCGCAGCCACGTGCCCGTTCCACCAGTACTTTTATCTGGGTATCCGCGCCCACACGCTTTGTCATGGCCGAACCAGCGGGGATCTCTTCTCTCACCCTGAATCGCCTGTCGGTGTACTTGCGCTGCCTGCGGCAGCTCCAGGATTCAGGTGTAACCCACGTCTCCTCGAGTCAACTCGCCCAGCAATTCGATCTCTCCGCGCCTTTGATTCGCAAGGATCTCGCACAATTCGGCGAGTTCGGGATTCGCGGCACGGGTTATCGGGTCGACGATCTCGTCGAGAGTCTCATCAAGGTCCTCGGGCTCGATCGTGCCCACAATCTCGCCGTCGTCGGAATGGGCAGTCTCGGAAGCGCTCTTGCTCGGTACCTCAGTGTCAACGACAAACCCTTCCGAATCGTCGCCGCCTTCGATGTAGACGGCCGCAAGGTAGGCCATAAGATCGGCCATCTGACCATTCATCACAGTCGGGAGATTCGAGAGATCATCCCGCAAACCGGGGCCCAGATCGCCGTCCTCTCCGTACCGGAGTCCGCGGCCCAGAGCTGCTACGACGATCTGGCCGACTGCGGCATCAAGGCCGTCCTCAACTTTGCTCCCGCACAGCTGAAGCAGGCCCCATCCGTACGCACCAAGAGTGTCGACTTTCAGATCAACCTCGAGGAGCTCGCCTACTTCCTGAGCTGCTGATTGGTGACAGGCTCTCGAGAAGTCATCCCAGGCCCGGCGGCGAAGAACGTGATCTGGTTCTCCCCGTAGTTCCGGCTTCCCTGACACACCAAGCCCTCAACAGAATTCGGCAATTCTCGCCGGACCGAGTGTTCGATCGCCAGCTCTCCACCCTCCGCCAACAGTTCGCCAAGCGATGCCACCAGCTCCCCGTATTCCGCAAAGGCGTATGGAGGATCGGCGAAGATCAGGTCGTAACGACCCTCGCCTGGGTGCCGAGCACGACTCATCTGAGCCGGCAGGTCGGCCTGCAATACTGATGTGGAGTCTGGGGCCAGCTCTGCACAGACTGCCTGAAGGCGTCGAACCGCATCTCGGTCGTTTTCCACGAAGACCACGAAGCTCGCCCCCCTGCTGAGAGCCTCCAACCCGACTGCGCCCGAACCAGCAAACAAGTCGAGGAAGCGGACTCCGAGGACTCGATCCCGCCAGATGTCGAAAAGCGCTTCGCGGAGGCGGGCCGACGTGGGCCGAGCAGTCCCAGGCACAGGCACACTTCGACCTCGGAACCGACCACCGGAGATCCGGACACCACTCCTCCTGGTCATGGGAACTCGCGTCTCTCTACCAGTGCCTTGAAATGCTGGCCAATCGCCTCATTGAGAATATAGATGGTCAACGGCTGCTCTACCCCGATCAGCTCGATGCCCTTCTTGTCCCCGGTCAAGCCAATCACCTCGAAAAGCACTCCATCAACACGTTCCAGAACGTCACCTGGCTCTGGAACGTAGCCGTATGGCAATCCCGTGGTGGGTGCCCGCTCTTTGACCACTTCGAGCAGATCGTCCGCTACGCGGTTCACCCGAGACAGCGGCAGCGAGAGGCTGTCATAGCGGCCGAAGCGGTACCTGGTGGGCTCCTCCCCCTCAGCAACGTCCAGGTAGAGCTCGCACTGCTCGACCCAATCTCCCTGCAGATTCAGCCCGGCGGGATCCTCTTCCGAGAGGTCCACCTCTCGGACCCGCCGCAGGAAGGCCTGGACCTCGTCTGGAGTGAGCTCGGTCAGCTGCACCGTCCGGTCCTCCTCATGCTTCGCGATCAAGCGGACAGTACCGTTGGCGAACAGAGTCACGTCTTCGGTATCGATGACCGCGCGGCACTCTCGACGGATCAGCTCGTGACTGCGGCGATCTACATGGGTAGCACCGGAGCTCGGAGTAACCGTCAGGAGGAGTACCGTCAGGCACAACGAAATGCTCGGCAAAACGGTCCTGTCTGCCTGGATCCCGATCGTCACTCTCTGCCAGCCTCCCGGCTCTCTGACTTCAGCTCATTCAAGGCGAACTGCAGCTCGCCTTCGGCGGTGATGGAACCGTCCAGGCGCGCTTCGCGGGTAGCTTCGAGAGCACGTCCAATCGAAGGTCCAGGAGCGAAGCCCGCGTCGACAAGCTCCTGGCCGGTCAAGGTCAGGCTCAGGGATCGCAGATCCTGGAGCCATCGGCGAGTCCATTGCACCACAGGAGGGTCGCCGAGGGCCAGCAGCAGGGCTATTTGTTCGCGTCTCAGTGGTCGCAGGACTCGGTCGATCTCGTGGGGCTTCGAGCTCGGCCGACGCAGAACCTCGATTGCATGATCGAGATCCCGACGAGAACCCAGTAGCCAGTCCCGGTCCTCCGGGCGGATTGCGAGGCGATCCGCAGTCTCTTCTCCTGCTCTCTGATCGAGCGATCCATACAGCACAGGAAACACGAGTCGCCAGCCCTCGACTTCAGCAGTGTCAGGCGGCAAACCCTCCAACTCGGTGGCAGCTCTGCCGATCCAGATCAGGTCTTCCCCAGACAGACGCAGGCCTGGATTGAGTATCGACAAGAGGCCTAGTTCCCCGAGGCGACCCAATCTCGATTCGATCGAACCAGCCGGCTCCAGCAGACGAAAGACCTCCCGGCGAAGCCTGTCGCCGCTGAGCGCGTCGAACGCACCGTCTGCCACGGCCGTTCGTGCCATGCGTTCCGCCGCGTCATCCAGCCTGAGCCCGAGCCTGGACTCGAAGCGAATGCCGCGGAGGATTCTCGTCGGGTCGTCAGTAAAGGAACCGTCGTGCAAGACCCTCAGGCGCCCATCTTTCATGTCTTCCAGGGCGTTGTAGGAATCCAGAACCTCATATGGAGGGCCGTCGCCCAGCTCGATCGCCAGCGTATTGACCGAGAAGTCTCGACGGAACAGGTCCTCTGTCAGAGGACCCGGCTCGACTTCGGGCAGCGCTGCCGGTGAGCCGTAGCGCTCCGTCCTCGCCGTGGCAATGTCGAGCCGCTCACCGAGGTCCTTCAACTCCGCCGTGCCAAACCGGCTGTGCATCCTTGCCGTGCCTCCCAGAACCTCTGCAAGGGCTCTGGCGAACTCCTCTCCGTCCCCTTCCACAACAAGGTCGAGATCCCCGAGTCTGCCTGAGAGGAAGAGATCCCGCGGGCCCCCTCCAACTAAAAAGACTCTGTAGCCAAGTCGTTGGGACACCTGTTGGATGGCTTCCAGGAGACCGCTGTCTATCCGCCTAGCCCAATCTTCGAGGAGCTGAACCTGGTGGACACTCAGGGGAATTGATCGTTGCACAGAGAATCAAGCCACGGATACGGGCGGTTCGCCGTAGAGCTTGCGGAGGGACCCATGGCCCAGAACCTTCTCGACGGACTCCACCAGAGTCTTGTCGAGATGAACGCGAAAACGCTGCTCCGGGCTGATGGACACCTCCCGCCCTTCGACGGGAATGACCATGCGGACTGGTGTGTCTCCCGAATGCTCGATCAGAATATCCCGAAGCTGGAGCATTCTGGCGGTGGTCAGGTCGCCGGGCAGCTGTATCACCAATTCCTGAATCAGCGACTTGTCGACCTGTTCCAGGGCCGTGACATCCTCCACCGTGATCTCCACATCGGCGCCGCGATCCCGCGCCATCCCCTTGATCACTACAATGGCTTCGTCCTCGAGAAGGTGAGAGACCTTCTGCAACTGATCGGCGAACACCGCCACCGGCACCGAGCCTTCCAGGTCTTCGAGAGTGAATCTCGCCATCATCCGACCCGCGTTCGGCCCGGTCCTGATTCGATTCGTTGTCAGTCGTGTCACGATTCCACCGATACGGACGGAACCTTCGCCGTTGGCCCGAATAGAGCTCGTGGTGTGGTCGGTCAGATGGGCCAGCTTCGATTGGTGCTCTGAAAGCGGATTGCCGGTCAGATAGAAGCCCAGCGCCTCCTTTTCCCGGTACAGCCTCTCCCTTTCGGTCCAGACCTCCGAACCCGCTATCGGTTGCGGTTCGGGCAAGGCCTCCGAGCTGAACAGACTTCCCTGCCCTGCCTCCTTCTCCCGACGCTTTCTCTGGGCATAGTCGAGGATGCGATCGAGCGCGGCCAGCAAGTCACTGCGGTTGAACCCGAGGGAGTCGAAGCAGCCGGCGCAGATGACGCTTTCCATCGCCTTGTGGTTCAAGGACTTCGAGTCCACTTCCAAGGCGAAGTGGGCCAGACTCCTGAAGCTGCCTACCTGGCGTCTGGCCTCCAGGATGGCCTCGACGGCAGACTCGCCGACACCTTTGACCGCGCCCAGGCCGAAACGGATGGACGCACCGACCGCCGTGAAGGACCAACTGCTTTCGTTGATATCCGGCGGTAGGACGGCGATATCCATCTCTCGACATTCCTGGAAGTACTTCGCCACGTTGTCCTTGGAGGACATCTCGGAAGTCAGCATCGCCGTCATGAAGGCGACCGGGTGATGGGCCTTCAAGTACGCGGTCTTAAAGGCCAGCATGGCATAGGCCACGCTGTGGCTCTTGTTGAAACCGTAGCCGGCGAACGGCTCGATGTGCTCCCAGAGCTCCTGGGCCTTCCTTTTCGCCACACCCCGGCCCGTCGCCCCTTGGATGAACTTCTCCTTCTGCTTGGCCATGACCGCGGGCTTCTTCTTGCCCATGGCCTTGCGCAGGATGTCGGCCTCCCCCATGGTGAATCCGGCGACATCCACGGCGATCTGCATGACCTGTTCCTGGTAGGCGATGACGCCGTAGGTCTCCTCCAGAATGGGCCGCGTTTCGGGCAGGGCATAGCGAACGGCCTTATCGCCGCGCTTGCGTTTGATGTACTCCTCGACCATTCCGACCGACAAGGCTCCCGGCCGATACAGAGCATTGAAGGCCACCAGATCCTCGAATTTCGACGGCTGTGCCCGGCGCAGGAGATCCTTCATCCCAGCGGACTCGAACTGGAAGATACCGCTCGTCCGTCCATCACAGAACAGCCTGTAGGTCTCCGCATCGTCCAGGGGAACATGATCGAGGTCGAGATCCTCTCCCTGCTCTCGGAGAATTTGCTGGGTGTCGTCGATCACCGTCAGCGTCCGGAGGCCGAGAAAGTCCATCTTCAGGAGGCCAAGGTCCTCGATGACGTCCTTGTCCCATTGCGTGACGATTTCGCCCTTGCTCGTCTTGTAGAGGGGAACCAGCTCCTCGATGGGTCGAGGTGCGATCACCACGCCTGCCGCGTGCAGCGAGGCGTGTCGCGTGAGACCCTCCAGCCGGCTACCCACTTCGACGACCTCCCGCATCTCCGGATCTCGATCGAGCTCTTTCGCGAGGGAGTCCACCGACTTCGCCGCTTCGCTCAGGGAGCGCGTCATGTCGGGAATGAGCTTGGCGATGCGATCGACCTTGGAGTAGGGGATCCCCATCACCCGGCCGACGTCACGCAAAACAGCCTTGGCTGCCAGCGTTCCGAAGGTGATGATCTGGGCTACGTGGTCTCGACCATACTTCTCGTTGACATACTGGATGACCTCGCCTCGGCGACGCATGCAGAAGTCGATGTCGATGTCGGGCAGGCTGATGCGGTCCGGATTCAGGAACCGTTCGAATAGCAGTTGATAGCGAAGAGGGTCGATATCGGTAATCCGCAGGGAGTAGGCGACGAGAGAGCCTGCTGCAGAGCCGCGGCCGGGGCCCACCGGGATGCTCTGTTCCCTGGCGTGCCGGATGAAATCCCAAACGATCAGGAAGTAGCCGGAGAAACCCATCTTGAGGATGATCTCGGTCTCGGTAGCCAGTCGTTCGTGGTACAGACTCTCCGAGAACTCTTTCAGCATCGGCGAGCCCTGGCTGCGAAGCTCCACCAGTCGTTGCTCGAGGCCCTCCTGCACTACCTTCTTGAAATACGAATCGAGGTCGTAGCCGGAAGGCAGGGGGAACTCCGGCAAGTGAAATTTGCCGGTAGGAATCTCGAGGTTGCAGCGCTCAGCGATTGCCAGGGTATTCTCGATCGCCTCGGGATCCTGGGGGAAAAGCCTGGCCATCTCTTCCCCGCTTTTGAGGTAGAACTGATCGGAAGCGTATTTCAGCCTTCCTTCGTCACTGAGATTGCGCTGTGTTCCAATGCACAGCAGAACGTCGTGCGCAAAGGCATCGGACTGCTTCAGGTAATGGCAATCGTTGCTCGCGACCAGCGGAATACCGTGCCGACGGGACAGCCGTCGCAGCACCTCGTTCGCTTGAGCCTGTTCCGGAATGCCATGGTCCTGCAACTCGAGGTAGAAGTTCCCCTCACCGAAGATGTCCAGGAATTCTCTGGCAGCCGCTTCCGCGTCGGCCTCACGGTTCTCCAGGATCCTCTCGTTGATCTCCCCCTTGAGACAGGCTGAGAGGCAAATCAGGCCATCACTGAGCTCGGCCAACAGCGCTTTGTCCACGCGGGGCTTGTAGTAGAAACCTTCCAGGTAGGAGCGCGACGTGAGCTTGATGAGATTGCGGTACCCCTGCTCGTTTCTGGCCAGCAGGACCAGGTGATTGCTGCGACTTCGACTTGGCTGGCGGTCGGCCCGGTCTCCCTGGGCGACATAGGCCTCCATCCCCAGAATCGGTTTCACACCGGCGCTCTTCGCCTTCTCGTAGAAGTCGATCGCACCAAACATGTTGCCATGATCGGTCAGCGCGACCGCGGGCATCTCCGTCTCGACCGCGGCTTGGACCAGGTCGTCTAGACGATTCGCACCGTCTAGCAGACTGTATTGGCTGTGGAGATGAAGATGAACGAACGAGGCCATCGCACCCTTCGGGGAGATCGTATCAGATCGTCATTTGGCGGGATTTCATGGGCGGATACTTCCGATACCCATGATTCGCGCCAATCCCTGCTACTGGGGAATTCCGAGCAGGTTCAAGGTCAACCGGCTCAATTCGATCGCTTCGGAGCCTGAAACACTCCCCGTCGGCCGGCAATCCGCCCCGGAGGTCAGCAGTCCACAATTGATACCAACCCCACAAACAGTTTCGACGCCGAGTCTGTCAGTCCCGCGCACGCCGCCCACGCACGCGAGTGGCGGCTCTTTCCGAGAGAGGAGCCGCACCATGGCGGTGAGCGCCTCGGAACGGCTGACCGCGCGGGTGGGTGAGAACTGATGCAGGCGCTCGTCTACATCCATGATCCCGAGATTGACAACCCGGACGATCTCTTCTCGATAAGGCTGGTCCAGAACGTCATTGGCGATCCGTACCTGCCTGCCCTGGCCATACTTCACTTCCGGAAACAGCCAGAAGAGCATCGCAGCGAAATCGCCTCGACTGAGCTCCCTGCGGTTGACGAGGTCGCGGGCTTCGATCGGTAGAAGCTGGAGCCGCCACAAGAACTCGGCTCTCGCCAACTGATCCTGGAGCTGTTCATCTGCCGGATTCTCTGCGACAAGCTCCTGGAAGACACGCAACCCGGCGCCGGCGTCACCGACCACCAGCTCGAGATTGGCCCGCCTTTCGGCCAGCGATCGGTCGTCTGGACTGCGAGCCGCAAGTCGCGCTACGGCTTGCAGCTCCGCCTCCGGGTTGTCGGTGGCGCGGGCCACCGCAGCGGCAGACTCCAGGGTCAGGGTCTCGTCTGGAAGCAACCTCTCCATGCGACCCAGCTCCCCTGTCGCATCCTCGGTTCGCCCTTTCTGGAGATCGTCCTCGATTCGGAGAGTCAGAACCTGGACTACGCGAGGCCGAAGCGCGTCGGTCTTTCCCTTGGCCTCGCGGTTCCTGCTAGCCACGTTGGCGTAGGCTTCAAAAGCTGCCACGAAGTCATCCTGTGCTTCAGCACTGCGGCCGAGCAACAGTTGCCAACCGGTGTACTGAGAAAGCTCGACGGCCCTAGGCGTCAGAAGCTCCCGCGCCTGGCCAACGTCTCCATCCAGGAAAGCCACTTGAGCCGCCAGCAGGGTGGCAGGGTGAAAGTCCGGATCGCGGCCCAGAATCTGACGACTCACGGAGATAGCCTGGTCCCGCTCGCCATTCTGGATCAGGTTCTCGAACGCTTCGTCGACGCGATCTCCTTCAGCAGGGCCCATGGTCAGCGGGTAGCCAGTACTCGGTGCCACAAGAAACGGTTGATCCACGTTCGGTATTCGTGGACCCGGCTCTGGTTTGTCGACCCCGGCACAGCCGCTGGCCCAAACCAGCAGTACTGCGAGCCCGAATAGCCCAGCAGATGTGGAAGTGGCCTGGTAGGGCCTACTCTTCACCACGATCCGTTTCAACGGAGACGATGCCATGTTTGTAGACGAGGATCTCATGTGCGTCAGTTTCGACCACGAGAGCGAACCGATCGAACCGCTTGAGCTGGCCCACTAGAAGATCACCGGTCGTCAGTTGGACCGACACCGGCTTGTTCGCCTTCAGGGCCTGAAACAGGAACCCGTCCTGGATGTTGATTGTCGGCTTGGCCATCTCCTACTCCCAATCCCTTCCGCGTCAGAAAGCTCATGATCGCCTGGCTGGCGGCCTCCAGATCCTCGGCCGAATACCAGTTGATGTCTCTTTCCTTGCGGAACCAGGTCAATTGCCGCTTGGCGAAGCGGCGCGTTGCTCGAATTGTCTCCTCAATAGCCTCTTCCAACGAAACGTCACCGGCGAGATGCGCGGCCAACTCCCGATATCCGATCGCCTGGAACGCCGGTTCGCGAGGGCTGACCCCCCGGCTCAGCAGCTGCTCCACCTCCCCCACCCATCCGGCTTCGATCATTCGATGGACCCGGTGCGCGATCGAATCGTACAAGAGGCCCCTCTCCAGGGTCAATCCAACGCGGATCGCATCGAGCCTGGGCCCGGTGGCAGGTGCGTCGCAATGCCATGCGGAAAGCGCTCTACCGGTCGAGATCGCGACTTCGAGGGCCCGCAGCAGCCGTTGAGTATCGCCTGGGGCCAGGCGTCCTGCCGTCGATGGATCCAATACCAGGAGCTCCTCTCGGAGTGCATCCAGGCCCTCCTGCTCCAAGCGTCGCCGAAGTTCCTTGCGGACTGCAGGGCGGACTGTCGGTACTTCGTTCAGGCCCTCGAGAAGAGCCCGAAGGTAGAAGCCACTGCCCCCCACAACGATGGGTAGCCTGTGCCGCCCCTCCACCTCGCCGATGACGCCCCTCGCACGTCGCGCGAACTCTCCTGCAGAGAAGTCCTCGGCTGGATCCAGAATGTCGATCAAGTGGTGGCGGATCTTCGCTCTTTCGTCAGGGCTCGGCTTGGCGGTGCCGATATCGAGCCCTCGATAGGCTTGAAGAGCATCCGCGCTCACAATTTCACCATCCAGCCACTCGGCCAACCGCAAGCCGATCTCAGTCTTGCCAACCGCTGTGGGCCCCACAATGACCAGAATCCGCGACATCGGGAAGAGTCTACCGTGCGAGTTCTCCAAGAATGTCCGATCGGCTGTCAACGTCGTCTCCATCGAGCGGTCCTACCTCGACGATCTGGGCATCCCCGGAAGACTGATCTTCAGGGCTCCGGTCTGTCCGATTGCCAATCGGACCAGGCCCTGTTGGTCCGTGCGCAGAGTAAGAGCTCCTCGATCTGCGAGCCTCTGGATCACCTCCAGAGAGGGGTGGCCATAGCGATTGTCGATTCCCGCGGATATCAAGGCCAGTGAGGGGTGCGTGTGATCGAGCCACTCTGCGGTCGAAGAGGTCCGACTTCCATGGTGGGCGACCTTGAGAACATCCACATCTCGGAGCGCCTCCGGATACGCCCTCAAGAGACGATGCTCGGTAGACTCCTCGATATCTCCGGTCAGAAGAAGACTGCGGTTCTCGATCCTCGCCAAGAGAACGAGCGACCGATCATTGACCCCCCGACGCATCCCAGGCGGAGGATTGAGCACCCGAAGCTCCCACCTGCCCACACGCATCTCCTCTCCGGCCCACAAGGACCGGATCCTCACTCGTGGCAGGCCATAGAGGTCCGCAACACACCCCTTCGGGCTCCAGCCCGGAGCGCTCCACACCTCGTCGACCGGAAGGAAGGAGGCTATCTGGACCAGGCCGGCGCAGTGATCCAGGTCCGGGTGGCTGAGAATCAGCGCATTCAACCGTCGTACACCCAGGCTGGACAGAACCGGGAGAAGGACCCGAGTGCCGATATCAGCTCGTCTCCAACCACCGCCGTCGAGGAGGACGGCGGCCTGCCCGTCGCGCAGAAGGATCGACTCTCCTTGTCCCACGTCCGTCAAGACCAACTCTGGGGAATCAACCGCGGATTGCCCTCCGCTCGCCAGAACGACGCCCAACAGAGCAATGGCAGGCAACCGGAGCTTTCGCCCGGCCAGAAGTCCGACGAGAACCAAGGTCATGAGAAACGCGGAGGAGTATCCCCAGTCCACGATGATCGGCCTCGTGACGAATGCCGAAAGGTCCGCGACGCCGGCGAATGGGATTGCCGCGAGATCGACCAGGAAGGTCAGCTTGGCCGCCAGGCCGGGGCTCCCAATAGCTACGAAGCTCCAGACCATCGAGATGCCCAAAGCCAAGGCCGTCCAGGGAATCGCAAAGAGGTTCCAAACAGGCGAGAGGGGTGTGAACAGATGGAACTCAGGTATTGCCCACGGCAACGTGCCCAACTGCGCTCCGACGGTGACGCTCAAGGACCGGCTCAGCCACCCCGGCAGGCGGGTCCAACTCTTCCCGAGGACCGGAGACAAGACGAGAATACCTGCCGTTGCCGACACCGTCAGTCGAAAACCAAGGTCGCCGATCAACTGAGGACGGGCCACAAGCATCATGGCAGCGACAACTGCCAGGGTATTGCCAGGAAGCGGCGACCTCCGTAGCCACAAGGCGAGCCACAACCCGATCAACATGCAGCAAGCCCTGATCAGCGACGGTCGGGGACCGACGAACAAGAGATAGCTGATCGCCAACGCCATGATCAGCGCTGCCCGCGCACGCGTCGGAAGCCAAAACGTCAGCGCCAGAGCCATCCCAGCCAGGAGTCCAACATGGAGCCCGGAGAGGGCTATCAGGTGGGACAGTCCACAGGCCTGGAGCCCTCTTCTCCAAGAGCTGGGGAGGGCCCAGCCCTCGCCAAGAACCAGGGCCTGAATCAGGTAGGCGCCCGCGGATCCCGCGGCCTCCTGTGCCTGGAGAGCGTCACGAATTCTGACCCGCGCCAGGGCGGAGAGACCGTGTATCCGCGGCATGATTCCCCAGCCTGGCAACGGCTCCGTGAAGTGAACCGACTTCGCATACAGGCGCCATCCGGGACGCAGAATCGACACCCCATTGGCCAGGGGCTCCGGTCGTCTCAAGTATCCTCGAGCTCTCAATCGGTACGATTCCGGTGGGTCCGAGCCCACCGGTAGCGTAATGACCACTCGATTCCTCCAGGCTCTGACCTGGCCTCCGACCCGGAGCCACTCCCCACGCACCGCCACCGACGTGCCTTCTGGCGTACTGCTCCAGTGCCCGTCGAGGTGAGCGACCAAGACGACAGGCGCTTCCGGATCGGGGCTCCAGGCCTGGGGATTCACCCACCCCCCGATCAAACCGATAGCCAGGCTCGAAACCACGACCCGCGCCTTCGAGCTGAGAGCGAGACCGAGACCCAGAAGCACGGCCGCACCGGGGATCGTCCGAGCCACTCCAGGCACCGAGAGGAGCATTCCGGCTAGGCAAGCCAAGGACGCGGGCAGCGCCGGCCAAAGGGTGGGACTCACACGACTGATGACGCAGCTGGCAGTGCGAATCTGTCAGATTTCTATGGAGTCGGGCTCTTCGATGTTTCAGGAGACCACGCCGCAGTCCGCCGAGAGAGCCTCCGGGGAGAACAACGAAAGCAGCGGCAGTTGAGCCAACTCGCGAAGCGACCCGCGCCGGATTCGATCTCGAGCCGATTCGATTTCCTCCTCGGGAAGCCGAGTCTGGAGGCCGGTGATCACTGCGTCCACCCGGGCTGTGAGCCGTTCCCTGTCCGGCCCATTCAGAGATCTTTCAACAGCCGCCAGGAGCTGCGCATCCAATTCCGCCAGGCTCTTCTCGACCTCGGCGGAGCTGCCGCTCAAGCCTTCGATCCGTTCTACCCATTCCTCTCGATCGGGCAGCTCTTCCGGCAGGCTTCCTGAGATACCGGAAAGCCGCGCCTGTACATTCATGGTGGCGACCGTCTTCCGCACTCCCCCAGCCTCCAACTCGCGGGTTTCATCCCAGGCTTGCCAGACGGAGTCCGCGCAATACCGGAGGCTCTGGATTCGCCCGCGTACACCGCGCTCCTTCCTCCGGGCGAAGACGCTTTCCAGAGTCTGGCGCACCAGGTCCAGAGGGATTCCAGCCTCGAACCACTCGCGAGCGACCTGCCAGTCCGCGGGCGACAGGAGCAGCGGCGCGCCCCGAAGACGGACGAAAACGGTCTCGATCACCTCGAAGTAGGCCTGCACCTTCTCGACTGGTCTATCGGTTTCGGTCATAGATCATCTTCAAGCCCAGCAGGGTCAGCTGCGGATTGACCTCGCGAATGTACTGCGACCCGCTGGCGATGAGGTCGGCCTCACCGCCAGTCCCGACCACCATCGTGTCTTGCCCAAGCTCTTCGAGCAGGCGCACCAGAATGCCGTCTACGAGACCGACATAGCCGTAGTAAAGACCCGACTGCATGGCGCCAGCTGTATTGCGCCCGACGAGATGCTGGGGTCGCCGCAGATCGATCTGATAGAGGCGCGAGGCGTGGGAAAAGAGAGCCTCGGCCGAGATACCCAGTCCCGGCGCGATGACACCTCCGGCGTACTCGCCCTCTGCATTGACCACGTCGAATGTTGTGGCTGTGCCGAAGTCCGCCACGATCACCGGTGCCCCATAGAGCTCCCGAGCAGCCAGGCCATTGACGATGCGGTCCGCCCCGACTTCCGTCGGATTCTCATACCGGATGGAAAGCCCCGTCTTGACACCAGGCTCCACGAAGAGCGGCTCCTGATGGAAGTATCGTTTCGACAAGAGCTCGAAGGTCAGGTTCAGGGGAGGCACAACCGAACAAATGACTACTCCTGAGGCTCTTGCCGGATCCAGCTCTGCCGCGTTCAGCAATGGCAACAAGAGCGAGGCGTACTCGTCAGCTGTGCGATCGATATCCGTAGAGAATCTGAAATCACGATCGAATTCCTCCCCACGAAACACTCCACACACGGTGTTGGTGTTGCCTACGTCGACAACCATCAATAGGTCTTCATGACTCATGTCTCTCCCCCGTCCACTCCTCGATGGCCTCTCCGGCACCGAGATGAATCTCCCCCCGGACACCTCGTAGAATGAGAAACCCTCGCTCATCGAAGCCGGTGAAAACACCTCGCCGGATCCCTTTTTCAGTCCGGTACTGGAGAGTGTCGCCGTGTCGATGGGCACTCAGGTCACGGTAGCGGGCCGCAGCGTAGGCGATGTCCCCGATGTGGTCCAGCTGTTCCTCCAAAGCCTCTGCGAGCTCTGAGATCACCTCAGCAAGATCGGGTAGCTCTCGAGCGACTTCGTCCATCGCGATCCCACCAACCGCTGAGAGTTCCTGACTCCTCCCGTAGTTTACGCCGATGCCGATCACCGCTGCCGTCCCCACGGTTCCTCGACTGACGCAGTCGATCAGGATACCCCCGATCTTGCGGTCCTCGACCATCAAGTCATTGGGCCACTTCAGCCTGCAGGCGGCGCCCGAGATTTCGGAGATCTTCTGGCACAGTCCCACGCCGACCAGAAGCGGCAAGCTTGCCACGTCATCCGGACCATGCATGCCGGCGACCAGGGATAGATAGGCGCCCTGACCCGACGGACTGACCCACGATCGTCCCAGACGGCCGCGGCCCGAATCCTGCCGCATGGCGACGACAATAGTCCTTGGAGGCAACGACTCTCGGTCGAAGAACGATCTGACGACCCGCAAACCCATGCTGTTTGTCGAATCGACGCTATCCAGAAGAACCTGGTTGCACGCCAACCTCTCGGTACGGCTGTCGAGAGCGGCTCTGAGCCGACTGAGATTCATATCTCTTCCCGCTTGGTGCTGGTGGCACTGACTATCAGGCGCGGGCTTACCTCCGGCAGGAAGCAGGTCAGGAGACTCCCGGCCCGTCACCGGCCAGGCCTGCCTCGAGACGCTCCAGCCGATCACGAATCTCCTCGAGGCGCAGCCGATTCTGCTCGACGACCCTGTCGGGAGCTTTGGCGAGAAACGCTTCGTTCGCCAGCAGGCCTTGCGTCCGCTCGCGCTGCTCCAGGAGCTTTTCTCGCTCGACGACAAGACGCTCCCGGTCCTCGGCGCTCATTTCGCGCTCCGGGATCACCAGGCCAACCGCCACTCCGGCGACGACATCACTATGGGCGTCTGCCGGAGGAGATTCCAAACGCAGTTCATCCAGGCGCAGCAGGGGAAGTGCCATGGCTTCCAGATCGCCGAGGAACGAGATCATCTCCGCATCCGCACTGTCGAGAAAGAGGGTCGCCCTGTCCCTGGGAGGAACTCCGAGCTCGGCTCGCAGGTTCCTGGCCCAGGCGACAATCTGGAAGAAGACCTCCATCCGACCCTCGGTCGCCGGGTCTTCCCAGGCCTCCTCGGCAACCGGATAGGGCGCCAGGCAAATGGTCGCCGGATGAATGTTCTCTCGCCCCGGAAGGCGCTGCCACAGCTCCTCCGTGAGGTAGGGCATCACCGGGTGCAGAAGTCGGAGACTGCGATCCAACACCGTTAGCAGCACTTCCCCTACTTGTGGCCGCGGAGAATCTCCTGCAAGTGCCGGCTTGGATAGCTCGATGTACCAATCGCAGAGCTCGCCCCAGAAGAAGTGGTACAGACGCTGGCAGGCCTCGTCGAATCGGTACTCGGCGAACTTCTCATTGACCTCTTTGGCTGTCTTCGACAGACGCGAAAGGATCCACCGTTCCGGCGCTGCCAACTCCGCGACTTCGAGGCTCTCTTGAACCGTCGCTCGACCGACGCGCGACAAGGAGAATCGAACCGCATTCCAGATCTTGTTACCGAAGGATCGGTACCCTGCCATTCGGTCGAGATCCAGGGGAATGTCGCGTCCCGGGCTGTCGAGAATAGCCAGCGTAAAGCGCACGGCGTCGGCGCCGTACTCCTCGACCAGTTCCATCGGATCCACTGTATTGCCACGCGTCTTCGACATCTTCTGGCCATCGGCATCCCGAATCAGACCGGTGAGGTGGACGGTATGAAAGGGCGTGCAGCCTGTGAAGTGCAGTCCGGTCATCACCATTCGCGCTACCCAGAAGAAGATGATGTCGAAGCCGGTCACCAGGACGTCTGTCGGGTAGAACGTCCTGAAATCGGAACTGTCCTCGGGCCAACCGAGAGTCGAGAAGGGCCAGAGAGCCGAGGAGAACCAGGTATCGAGCACATCTGGATCCTGGGTGATCTCGTCGGTGCCTGCCAACTCGGCAGCCTCTTCCCGGCTCGCCGCGACGAACACCTCGCCGCTCGGCGTGTACCACGCCGGAATCTGATGCCCCCACCACAGTTGTCTCGAGATGCACCAGGGGCGAATGTTCTCCAACCAGTGATCCCACGTCTTGTTCCAGCTGTCCGGGACCAGCCTCAGATCCCCGGAGGCGACGGCCTCCAGCGCCTGACCAGCCATACCTTCGACATCCATGAACCACTGGGTGGAGATCATGGGTTCGACGGGTACGCCGCTTCTCTGACAGTGACCCACATTGTGGGCGTAGTCTTCGACCTTGACGAGATACCCCTGCTCCTGGAGCATCTGCACGACTTTCTCCCTGGCCACGAATCGATCCAGGCCGGCGAACTCCGCGCCGGCCTGTGGAGTCATTCGGCCCTTCCGATCGATGACCTGAAGGCTCTCCAGGTCATGCCGCCGACCCATCTCGAAATCGGTCAGATCGTGAGCTGGCGTCACCTTGACCAACCCGGTACCGAACTCGAGCTCCACGGCCTCGTCGGTGATGAAGGCCAGCTGGCGCCCCACCAGAGGCAGAATTGCCCTACGCCCACGCAAGTGAGCGTACCGGTCGTCCTCCGGATGCATCGCCACCGCGGTGTCTCCGAGCATCGTCTCGGGCCGAGTCGTCGCGACGACGATTCTCTCGTCGGAACCCTCTACTGGATAGGCAATGTGGTAGAGCTTGCCCGCGACCGCTCTCATCTCGACCTCGAGGTCGGAGATCGCCGTCTCGAGGCCCGGCGACCAGTTCACCATGTATTCGCCGCGCGAGATGAGTCCCTCGCGGTAGAGGCTGACAAAGGCCGCACGCACGGCTTTCGACAGGCGCTCATCCAGGGTGAAACGCTCGCGGCTCCAGTCACAGCTCGCACCCAGCCGATCGAGCTGGGAGCGAATATGTCCGCTATGTTGACGGGTCCATTCCCAAGCCCGTTCCAGGAAGCGCTCCCGACCGAGACTTTGACGGTCGGTGCCTTCCTGGATCAACTGACGCTCCACCATCAGTTGCGTCGCGATGCCCGCATGGTCGGTACCTGGAAGCCAGAGGGCGTTGTATCCGCACATCCGTTTCCATCGCGTCAGAAGATCTTGGATCGTCGTCTGCAGAGCGTGACCGGCATGTAGGTTGCCCGTCACATTCGGGGGCGGGATCATGATGCAGAAGCTCGGTTTGGAGGAGGGGGCCTCAGCCACGAAGAAGTCTCCTTCGGACCAACGCTCCTGCCACTTCTTCTCATAGCTGGATGGGTCGAATCGCTTTTCCATCAAATCAGCCCTTCTACATGGGAAGCAACGAAGTCTCCTGCCTGCTTCCCGCTAACTCGGCTCCGGCCCCAACTGGACCACCCAGCCTTCGCGGTCCCTCAGGACCCTGGTTCCAACGCCTGCACGAGGGGATTTAGGCTCAACCGTTGCCGAAGTATGACTTGGCTGGCCGACTGCGCCGCTCAGTCCACCTGACTTTCGAGCTCTCGGAGACGCTCCTTGATGACGATCTCGGCGAGATCCGGGACGACATCCCAAGCGATCTCTCGCACGACCTCATCTCCCAGCAGCTCGACCAGCCGGCTGGCGATCCGATCCACGTCATCATCCGAAAGAGCCTGTGCCTGATGACCTTCCATGTCCACTTGGACCTCCGTTTCTGGCTCCACGATCTCAGCGAAGGCCCCTTCTGTTGACTCTACCTCGACGCCCTTGCCGGCCCCGGTGATATCGACGTCGAAGGAACTAGCATCCGCCTCCCCTGCCGGAAATTCGGTTACCACCGCTCCAAAGCCCGATATCCCAGCTTCTTCCCGCACCTCGACCTGGTCGTCACCGTCGGCGCTGTCCTCGACCGTGTGCAGCTCGAAGGCTCGCTCTTCGTCGACGGTACCGCCCATCATCTCCTCGACGAGACGCACCAGCTCCTGAGAATCGAAGGGCTTCTTGAGATGTCCGTCGGCACCGCACTCCTCCATCTCAGCGGCCTCGAACGGCTCGAACGTACCCACCAATAGCAATACAGGGGTTGCAGGGCTGCGATCCTTGACGGCCCTGCAGATCTCGTAGCCGGATGCCCCTGGCATATGAATGTCGGCGATGACGAGATCCGCCGCCATGTCCTCGAGTTGGCTCAGAGCATCGTCGCCATTGCTGAAAGAGGCTACCTTGTAGTCCCCTTCCATGAAGGTCAGCTCCACGACCTTCTGGATCGTGAGGCTGTCATCGGCCAAGAGAATCGTCTTGCTCATAGGCTCTCCAAGGGTCATCAGCTCGCTGTCAATGCGGTTTCAGAGCTGCTCAGACCGCTCGATTGTAACAGGTTGGTGGCTACCCACTGGATCGCCAGATCGGTCCTCAGGTGTTCTGGATTAGCCAATTCGAAATCACCATCTTCTGGATCTCACTCGTGCCTTCGTAGATCTCTGCGATACGAGCGTCGCGAAAATACCGTTCGACGTTGTACTCCCGGATGTAGCCATAGCCACCATGGATCTGCAGGGCCTTGCTGGTGACTCTCTGAGCCATTTCCGAAGCGAAGAGCTTCGCCTGGGCAGCTTCCAGGCTGAATCGGCGCCCAGATCCCTTGGCCCAGGCGGCCTTCCAGGTCAGGAGCCTAGCCGCATCGATCTCGGTGGACATGTCCGCCAGATAGAACTGAATCGCTTGAAACTCGGCGATCGGACGGCCGAACTGCTCCCTCTGTGTCGAGTACGCCAGAGCCTCCTCGAATGCGCCTTGCGCGATTCCGACGGCTTGGGAAGCGATGCCCAGGCGGCCGCCGTCGAGCGCACTCATCGCCACCTTGAAACCTTCCCCTTCACCACCCAATCTCTGACTCGCGGGGATTCTCATGTCGGCAAACGCCAACTCGGTGGTACCCGAGGCATTGACCCCCAGTTTGTACTCATGGCTGCCGTGACTGTAGCCCGGCGTCATAGCGGGTACGATGAAAGCGGTGATTCCTCTGTGCCGCAGGTCTCGGTCAACCGTTGCAAACACGATCGCCAAGTCGGCATCGGTGCCGCTGGTAATGAAGATCTTGTTGCCATTCAGAACGTACTCTTCCCCGTCCCGCACGGCGGTGGTTCGAATCGCAGCCGGATCGCTGCCAGCTTCGGGCTCGGTAAGCGCAAAGCAACCGAGCATCTGGCCCCGTGCAAGTGGTCTCAAGTACTCGTCCTTCTGCGCCTCGGTGCCAAACTTGAGGATCGGATCGCAGACAAGCGAGTTGTTGACCGACAGAATAACTCCGCTGCTGGCACAGACCCGGCTTATCTCCTCGATGACGAGGCTGTACGAAAGAGGGTCCATGCCGGCACCACCGTACTGCTCTGGGATCGTCACCCCAGCCAGTCCGAGCTCCCCGGCCTGGGCGAAAAACTGACGGGGGAACTCGCCGGTCTCGTCGATCTCCTTGGCCCGAGGTCGCACGACCTCGTCCGCGAACTGCCGAACCGAGTCTTGCAGTAGGCGCTGTTCCTCACTGAGCTCTATGCGCATGATTTCGACTCGACCTCGGAGCGAATCGTCTAGCCCGCATTATTCATGAGCCCCGCGGCATCTAGCGGAGATCGCCCGCCATCTCAGGCCGTCCTCGCTCATCACTCCTCAACAACCTGCAAGGTTGCCTCCGGTGCTCCTCCCTGCGGGTGACCAGATCTAACAGACGCTTTCCACAATCTGCTCGCGGCGTCATGAATAATGCGGGCTAAGAGAAAGGGACCTGCTGACCGGCAGCGATCGTAGCAATCGCCACTTGAGGGGTCAAGAATTCGCCTGCCTCGAGTCCATCGACTGCGCAGGCCTGCTTCCCGGCTTGACGACCGCATCGCCCACCGCACACAGCGGACAGGTCTCGACTGGATAGGTATCCACACTCAGGGCCAGCAGGGACTCGTACGGCACTCCGAAGGGATTGACGCCGCCAGTCCGATCGAGAATCGAGCCGGCTCCTATTATCCTAGCCCCCCGCTCCTGTGCGACCGACATCGCTTCGAGGCAGGATCGGCCTGTCGTGACGACATCTTCCACCACCGCCACCTTTTCGCCTGAGTCGAAGTCAAATCCCCGTCGCAGGGCCATACCCTCGCCGACACGCTCGGTGAAGCGAAACGGCACATCCAGGGCCGCCGCAACCTCGTGGCCGATGAGGAGTCCACCGAGGGCGGGTGCCAGCACTGATTCCGGAGACAGGTGCGAGAGCTTCTCTGCCAGACTTTCTCCGACCTGCCGTGCAAGACGTGGATGCTGCAGCAAGAGCGCGCATTGGACGTAGCCAGCCGAATGGCGTCCCGACGAAAGCTGAAAATGACCCTCCAGCAGCGCCCCGGTGTCCCGCAGTAGACTCTGCACCCAGTCCTCAATCTGACTCTTCATTCGCCTCGGCTCGCTGGATCCCGTAGTGCTCCATCTTCTTGTAGAGGTTGCTTCTGGGTGTCTCGACGGCTTTCGCCGTCCGAGTGACATTCCAACCGTGCTTCTCTAGCTGCTCGACGAGAAAGACGCGTTCAGCCGCTTCTCGAAACTGCTTGAGAGTGGTCGCCGAGCTCAACAGCGATGCCAGATCGTCCTGTTTGCCACCGAGTGATGCCGCCACGTCCGAGCCCTCGATCGTGGCATCCTCCCCGAGGATCAACAGCCTCTCGACAATGTTCTTCAGCTCGCGGACGTTGCCATTCCACTCCATCTCCTGCAGCCGTCTGATGGCTGAGGATGAGAATTCTCCCGGTTTCAGGTTGTTGGCGGCGGCATACCGTCTGACGAAATAGTCCACCAGCTCCGGGATGTCATCCAGGTGCGCGCGAAGTGGTGGTGTGCTTACCGGCAAGACGTTTAGCCGATAGTAGAGATCTTCGCGGAACCGCCCCTCGGCGATCTCCTCCTCGAGTGCCCGGTTGGTGGCCGCAAGGACACGCACATCGACTTGCACAAGGTCGTGCGAACCCACCGGTTCCACTTCGCCATTCTGCAGGACTCGCAGAACCTTGGCCTGGGTTCGGGGCGACATGTCTCCGACCTCGTCCAGGAAGATCGTGCCACCATCGGCGGCGACGAACTTCCCGACTTGCTTGCGGACCGCTCCGGTAAAGCTCCCTTTCTCATGGCCGAAGAGCTCCGACTCGATGAGCTCGTCCGGAATGGCGGCACAGTTGACCTGCACAAAAGGGCGATCTCGCCGTGAGCTCTGCAGGTGGAGCGCCTTCGACACCAGCTCCTTGCCAGTCCCGCTCTCGCCTGTAATCAGCACGGTGGCGTTGGAAGGGGCAGCCTTCTTGATTGTTTCGCGGAGTTTTCGCATCGGGTCCGACGACCCGATCAACTCGTCTGCCCGCACGTGGTAGGACTGACTCTCTTTTTGGAGGCGGTAGCTTTCCAGCGCGTTCCGCAAGCTGAGCAGCACTCGATCCCGCTGCAGTGGCTTTTCGAAGAAATCGAAGGCGCCCTGCCGCGTCGCCTCGATGGCGGTCGAGATATCCCCATGCCCCGTAATGATGATTACGGGCATCTCGTATCCGCGCTCCCTGAGAAGCTGCAATACCTGCAGCCCGTCCAACTCGGGCATCTTGATATCGAGGAGGATGGCGTCGGGCTGTACCCGCCGCACCTGCTGGAGTCCCTGGTCTCCGCTGGATGCTTCCACGACCTTCAGGCCCTCGTATTCGAGGACCATTCTCAAGCTCTCGCGAATCGCGCTCTCGTCGTCGACGATCAACACGGTTGCCTGAACTGCCTCGGCTGGATCACTCATGATGTCGGCCTAAGTCTATCCTGGAATCTGGGCTCGGATTGGGGCCAACAGCCCACAATATAGAGGAGGCCGACCCCGGAAGGGGCCGGCCTCTCGATACTCACGCTGGAGCGAACCTCAAGGAACGGCAGGAAAGACAAACAGCGGTTGCAGCTCCTGGCCCCTACCGAATCTCCGCAGGTAGAAGCGAAGGCGCGAACCCGACTGAGCGTCGCGAACCAGCTCCTCGAACTCGGCGACACTGCCGACACTGCGTCCGTTGACTTCAGTGATGATGTTGATCAGCTCCCCGGAACGGACTCCCTCTTCGTAGAGAGGACTTCGTGGCGAGATGTCAGTAACCCATACTCCCTCCACGTCTTCCGGTATGCCGTGGTTCGAACGCAAGCCCGGGGAGATGTCCTGGTATCGAAGGCCGAGCCACTCGATCCCGGCATCCTCGGGGCCTTCGTCCTCTTCGGGCTCGCCAGTCTCGGAGGGTCGTTCGGCGAGTTGGATGGTCTTCTTCATCCGCTTACCCTCACGGAGTATTCCCAACTCGACCTTCGCCTCCGGTCCCTGATTCGAGACGTAGTCGATCAGCTCCCGCGTGTTCTCGATCGTCTGCCCGTCAACCGTGAGAATGATATCGCCGGCCTGGAGCCCTCCTTGGTCAGCCGGCAATCCCGGAATCACGTTGCTGACGAGGGCCCCTTCTGTCGATTCCAAACCGAAAGCCTCCGCCGCGCGATCGGTCACGTCGTTGACACCGATACCCAGGTAACCCCGCCTGACGCGACCGGCGTCACGCAGTTGAGGCAGGACCTGGCGAAGGATGTTGACCGGGACTGCGAATCCGATGTTCTCGGAACCCCAATTGATGGCTGTGTTGATTCCCACAACCAGGCCCGACAAATTGACCAGCGGGCCACCCGAGTTCCCGAAGTTGATCGCCGCATCCGTCTGGATGAAGCTCTCGAAGGAGGTTGTCTCGGGGCTGATGTTGATCCTGCGGCCCTTCGCGCTGACCACTCCGACAGTCACGGTGTTCGCCAACTCGAGCGGACTACCGATAGCCATGACCCAGTCGCCGGGTCGCAAGTCATCACTGTCGCCGAGCGGCAGAAAGGGCAGGTCATCGCCGGCATCGATCTTCAGCAGCGCCAGATCGGTAGCTGCATCGACACCCTTGACCTCGGCGTCATAGGCGGTGTTGCCTATTCTCACTCGAACCTGCTCGGCCCCTCGGATAACGTGGTTATTGGTCACCACCAGGCCGTCGGCACTGACCACGAACCCGCTGCCACCGGAATCCGAACGAAACTCCTCATCTTCATCTTCCGGCCGATCTTGCTGCTCTCTGCGTCGCGGTCCGAAGAAAAACTCGAATGGGTCCGACATCCTGCCACCCCGGGTGCGCTCGAAGGTAGAGGCCTCAATGGTCACAACGGCAGGCGAGACCTGTTCCGCCAGGTCGGCAAAGCTCGGCAAACCGGCGGCGCTCTGGCCGGCGATCGACGCCGCCGCAGGCGATGGCTCGGGTGAAGTTTGCCCCTTGGGGGTTAGCCCCAAACCGCCAGCCAAGACCATGCCGAAAATGATCGCGCCGAAGACAACTACCAGGGTGACCACATTTTGTTTGGTGAATACGTTCATTTGAAGTTATGACTCCTTTCCTCGCCCAATCGTGCGAAGGTACGTTAGAAATGTAAAGCAAACTTCCTGCCAGAGCAATCTCCAATCCGGGACGGCATTCGTGGAACCGATCGCCATGCCGAGTGCCAAACTGGCAGAGAGCCAAGGTGCCTGAGGTCCAATTCTCCAAGCGCACCGGGTTGGAACCAGGCTGGCTCGTCGACAGCTTGCCGCCGACTGCCACCAGGAGCTTCCTGCCGGCTAGGCCTGTATCTTGAAGACTGCAGAATGATCGACTATACTCTACCGCGCTGGCTTTGTCAGGCGACGAAGTGAGTGGGTGGTTCACTCACTTTTTTTGTTGCCTAAAAAGAGCCTTCAGAGAAAGTTGATGAATGCATCGAACACTCTGGATCCAGGCCTTCTGGACGAGTTGGCGGACGTCGCCGAAACGTCCGGCTGCCAGCTGCTGGACTGCGAGCTCAAGGGTACTGTCTTGCGACTCACCATCGACCGGCCAGAGGGAGTTACAATCGACGACTGCCAGGTAGTTTCGAGACAAGCTTCGGCACTTCTCGATGTGGCTGACTTCGGCAGCGGTCGATACCTACTCGAGGTCAGCTCGCCCGGCCTGGACCGGAAGCTCTACAACGACGAGGACTACGACAGATACCTGGGGAGCAAAGTCAGGATCTCCTGGCGCGATCCTGATATGAGCAACAAGAAGACAACGGTGGGGATTCTGGAGACTTTCGACCGGACTCAGAAAGAGGTCGCAATGAAAGATGCCTCTACCGGTGAGAGCCTCACCATCTCACTGAAGCAAATTGACTGTGCTCGCCTCGAGCCGGAATTCTAGGAACAGATCGAAATGGCACAAGCACCGACAGCTGAGTTGAACCTCAGCGAAGTTCTCAAACAAGTCGCCCGCGAGAAGGACATCGACTACGAGCGCTGGGTCTCGGCCCTCGAAGACGCGATGGCCTCGGCGGCCAAGAAACAGCACCGGATAAAGGCGCCCGTGCGCTCGACCTTCGATCCCGAGACCGGCAAGTTCGAAGCATTTATCGTCAAGACTGTTGCCGATGAAGTGGAAGATCCCCTGTCGGAGTGGACTGTCGAGGAAGCTCAGGATCATCAACCCGGCGCCGAAGTCGGCGACGAGATCCACATTCCCATCTCCACCGATGGACTCGGCCGGATCGCCGCCCAGTCAGCCAAGCAAGTCCTCTATCAGCGGATTCGCGAAGCCGAAAGAGAGAAGATCTACAACGAGTTCATCGATCGAGTCGGCGAGGTCGTCAACGGCACGGTCAAGCGGTTCGAGCGCGGCGACATCATCATCGATCTGGGTCGAACAGAAGCCGTCGTACCGCGGAGCGAGCAAGCCCGGCATGAGCGCTATAGCCAAGGCGAACGCATCCGTGCCGTGATCGTCGAGGTTCATCAGCAGCCGAAGGGCCCACAAGTGGTCCTGTCTCGCACTGACCCGAGATTGCTAGTCAAGCTGTTCGAGATGGAAGTTCCAGAGATCTACGACGGCACCGTGCAGATCAAGGCCGCTGTCCGCGCACCTGGAGAACGGGCCAAAGTCGCTGTCGTGAGCCGTGAACGGGATGTCGATCCTGTCGGCGCATGCGTCGGAATGAAAGGCTCTCGGGTACAGTCCATCATTCGAGAGCTGCGGGGCGAGAAGATCGACATCATCGAGCACAGCGATGACCTGGTCACCTTCGCGCAGAGTGCACTGGCTCCAGCCCGTATCACCCGCGTCTCCGTCACACATCATGGCGAGGTACCTCATCTCGACGTGATCGTCGAAGACGAGCAGCTTTCACTGGCGATCGGCAAGCGTGGGCAGAATGTTCGCCTGGCTGCCGAGCTCCTCGGCTCGCAGATCGAGATCAAGAGCGAGAGCGACATCAAGGACGAGGTTGCCGGGGCGCTGGCCAAAATGCTGCAAACTGCCATCTCCGAAGAGATACCCGAGGGCGGAGTCATCGAGTTCTCACTCGAGTCAGCACCTGGAGTTGGCGTCAAGATGGCCGAGAAGCTCGAGCAGGCCGGGTTCGGCGAGCTCGATGGCCTTCTCGCAGCGAGCCCAGAGCAGCTCGAACAAGTCGAAGGCGTCGGGCCCAAGACGGCCGAGGCAATTCTAGCTTGGGCCGCCGATCAGGCCGAGATCCAACGTCAGGCGCAACCTGAAGGTCAGGCAGGAGCCTCGGAGCCGGAGGCCGAACTGGCCGCCGCGGTCATGGATGAGGGAGACGATTTCATGGCAGCCCTGAGCCAGGCGCTTGCCGAGGCCGAGAAGAGTGAGGCCGACGCCACGGCGATGGCCGAGTCCGAGAAGAGTGAGGCCGACGCCACGGCGATGGCCGAGTCCGAGGATCCAGTCGAGGGTTCTCCGATAGCGGACGAAACACCTGCAACAGATAAGCAGACTGGCGAAGACTGAAGCAGGTTGGAATAGCAGGCTGAACGGTACTGGGGAGCTGCATAGGAAATGGGAAAAATTCGGGTCAGAGACCTGGCGCAGAAGATGGGCGTTCCGGAACAGGATCTCCTGTTCAAGCTGAAGTCCATCGGCGTCCGCCTGGATGAAGAGAACCCCGAGATCGACACAGGCGTGATTCAGGCGATCCTCGAGGGCAAGAGACTTCCGCAGCCTCGCGAGGTGATCCTGCGAGATGAGGAAGCCAAGGCGAGCGCCACGAGTGCGCCCGCTCGCCGTCGGCCTGCACCGAGAAGAATGCCGGCCAGTCCGATTCGCCCCGGCCGCCGGCGCCCGATGATTCAAAGGGTAGAACCTCGAATCAAGACCCTTCCGGCAACCGAGCCTCCACGAGTCGACAAGCCCCCTGTCGAGACAACGCCCGTGCCTCCCGAGGTCACGGCTTCTCAAGAGGCTGCGCCTGCGACCGCACCTCCTGCCGAGACGACGATCGAGGCCAAGACCACCGAGTCACCTGTCAGCAAGGAGTCGGTGACTTCCGGAACCGCGACCGAACCCGCGAAAGTCGCGCCGCCGCCCGAGGGCGATAGACCTGCAGCTGTTCGGGTCAAGCGCGTCAAGCGGCCCGCTGCCAAGATCGACCTTTCGGGGGGGCGCAGTCAGCGGCGAGCCGAGAGGAGAAAGCAGGAAGGCGTTGAAGCTGGTCAGGTCTTGACCTTCAAGACCGTGGCTCCCGAGGCTCCCATCACCCTCTCCGAGGGAATGACCGTCCGCGAGTTCGCCGACAAGCTGGGAGTCAAAGCGAAGGACCTCATCCAGGTCCTGGTCAAGCGCGGCATCATGGCCACCATCAACCATGTGCTGGAAACGGACCTGGCCCTCGAGATCGCCGAACAACATGGTATCGAAGCCTCGGTAGTCACCTTCGAGGAGGAGATGCAGCTCCAGCAGGAACAGGACCTGGATCTCGAGGAGGAGGCAGCCACGACGCCCCGTGCTCCGGTAGTCACCATCATGGGGCATGTCGACCACGGCAAGACGACGCTTCTCGACGCCATTCGATCCTCGAAGATCACCGAAAGTGAGTTCGGCGGCATAACGCAGCACATCGGTGCCTATCGGGTCGACGTCAACGACAAAAAGATCGTCTTCTTGGATACACCCGGCCACGAGGCCTTCACAATGATGCGGGCCAGAGGTGCCCGGGCCACCGATATCGTGATTCTGGTCGTCGCCGCTGACGATGGCGTCATGCCCCAGACTGTCGAGGCCATCGACCATGCGCGAGCTGCTGGCGTGCCGATCATCGTCGCGATCAACAAGATCGACAAGGCAAATGCCAATCCCGACCGAGTCAAGAAAGAGCTCGCGGAGTATGAATTGGCCGTAGAGGATTGGGGTGGCGATACCGTCTCAGTCGACATCTCTGCTCTCAGGAACGAGGGTATTTCCGAACTGATGGAGATGATCCTCTTGACAGCCGATCTCGCTGATTTCAAGGCCAACCCGGAGCTTCCTGCGCAGGGAGTGGTGCTAGAGGCCCGCAAGGAGGTCGGACGCGGCATCGTCGCCACCGTACTGGTCCAGAACGGGGCGATGCGACGCGGCGACGTCTTCGTAGCTGGCGCCACCTGGGGCCGAATTCGATCGATGATGGACGACCGGGGTGAAAAGATCCATGAAGCAGGCCCAGCCACTCCTGCCGAAGTCACCGGTTTCGGCAATGTGCCCGAGGCTGGAGACCTGTTTCAAGTCGTCGAAGAGGAAGCCAAGGCCCGCGCCATCTCCGAGTTTCGCCACCACGAGCAGCGTATTCGTGAGCTGGCACCGAGCATTGGAAAGACGTCTCTCGAGCAGTTGTTCAGCCAGATCCAGCAGGGGGAGATCAAGGAGCTCCCCATCGTCCTGAAGGCCGATGTCAAGGGCTCTGTCGAGGTCCTGCGAGACACCCTCAGCAAGCTTTCTACCGACCAGGTAAAGCTGCAGGTGATTCGCGCCGCAGTCGGCGCTATCACGACCGACGACGTCATTCTCGCCTCCGCCTCGGGAGCAGTGGTTGTCGGTTTCAACGTGCGGCCCGAGCGCAAGGCGGCGGATTTGGCGGAAAAAGAGGAAGTCGACGTCCGGCTCCACACCGTCATCTACGAGTTGAGTGACGAGATCCGAAAAGCCATGGTCGGCTTGCTGGAGCCGACATTCAAAGAGGTGCAGACCGGGCGCGCCGAAGTTCGCGATACTTTCAGTGTGCCCAAGCTAGGCGTCGTCGCCGGGTGTCATATTGTCGAAGGCGTGATCCCCCGCAGCGCATCTGTACGGCTCCTGAGAGACAACGTCGTGGTTTACGAAGGCAAGATCAGCTCCCTGAGACGGTTCAAGGATGACGTCTCCGAAGTGCGGACAGGATTCGATTGCGGCATCCGCCTCGACCGGTATCAGGACGTCAAGCCCGGAGACATGATCGAGGCATTCATCCAAGAAGAGGTCGCTCCAACTCTCTGAGGCAGGTAGAGCACTCTTTCCTACCGACGCAGTGCTGCAGAAGGGTCGCAGAGCCAGCGGCAGGGACTTCTACCGGGAACAAGATCTAGAAGCGCGGTTCGTAGGAGGAACCCTCCACCCGGTGTCAACATGGTCGTCGCTATCTCAGTTTTCGAGCTTCACATACCGGAAGGGCGTAGTCTCAAGCAGAAACGGCGAGTCATCAAGGGCATCATGGAACGAATTCACCATCGCTACAGAGTCTCTATCGCCGAGACCAACTACCACGATCTGCATCAACGAGCCGAAATCGCGATCGCCGCGGTTCACGGCTCCCGCTCCGAGATGGAACGCATGCTGCAGGGAATACGTCACCTTGTGGAGGAGACGCCAGGGGCTCTCTTGCTCTCTTGGGAGCCTCAGTACCTGGAGAGCGTGGGATGAGCCGACGAACCCACAAGGTCGAAGACCTACTTCGAGCGGAGATCTCGAAGATCATCCTGCGTCGCATCCAGGATCCCCGAGTGCGCCTGGCATCCATATCGGAGGTCGATGTCAGCCCCGACCTGAAACGGGCGGTCATACAAGTATCGATCATCGGAACCGACGAGGAGCGCGAGGCCTGTGTCGAAGCTCTGAGACACGCCCAGGGGTTCATTCGCTCCTGTCTGGCCAAGGACCTGAAACGAATGCGTAGCATCCCCGAGTTGATCTTCCAGCTCGACCGGGGACCCGAGTACAGTCAGAGAATCAGCGACCTGTTGGAGAAACTTCATGACCACGAGCACGAAAGCACCTGAGAACCTCTTAAAGAAACTCCGCTCCGGGCATCGGTATGTCATCACCAGCCATATCAATCCTGATGGGGATGCCATCGGCTCCTCCTTGGGACTGGTGCGCATCCTGAGAGCCATCGGCAAGGGTGCAGTCGTCTGGAGCAGGGATGAACCTCCCAAGCTCTACCGACAATTGGCGGGCAGCGACCGAATGCACATCGGCACCGAACCCCCTTCCGGATTCCCCGACTCCTTCGACGGCGCCATCGTTCTCGAGTGCCCGACACTGGATCGCTGTGGGCTGGAAGAACACCTGGCCGAGTTTCCTGTCATCAATATCGATCATCACCTGGGCAATGAGCACTACGGAGAGGTCAATTGGATCGACACGGCCGCTCCTTCTCTCGGAGAGATGATCTACCGCTTGTCACAGGGTCTGATGGTCAACCTCGATGAGGAGACCGCAACCGCGCTCTACCTCACCCTGGTAACCGACACAGGGGGCTTCCGATTCGGCAACTCGACACCAGCGGCCTTCGCCGCTGCAGCAGCTCTGGTCACTGAGGGGGCCCGTCCCGAGCAGGTAGCCCAATGGCTCTACGAGAGCCAGCCAGAATCGGCTGTGCGCCTGCTCGGCGAGATGCTCAAGACCTTGGAGATTCACGACGACCGAGTGGCGACGGCGATCTTGACCCGAGAGATGTTCGACAATGCTGGAGCCTCTTCGAGTGACACCGAAGGCCTCATCGATCACCCTCGCTCGATCGCCGGTGTCGACGCCGTAGCTCTGATTCGGCAAGTCGATGACAAGAGCTTCAAAGTGTCGCTACGGAGTCGCGGTGACATCGACGTCGAGAAGCTCGCCCGCCAGCACGGTGGTGGCGGTCATCGCAATGCCGCCGGCTACATGGCCGAGGGTCCCATCGAAGATCTGCGCCCGAGCGTCGTCAGTGAGCTGCAGGCCGCACTGAGTTGAAGTCATGCACGACGGCCTCTTCTTGATCGACAAGGATCCCGCCTGCACATCCCATGACGTGGTTCAGCAGGTTCGGAAGATCCTTGGTCAGCGCAAGATCGGGCATTGCGGGACTCTGGACCCAGGGGCGACAGGCCTGCTCGTTCTGACTCTCGGTAGGGCCACCCGGCTGACGCGCTTCCTGATCAGGGCACCCAAGATCTACGACGGAGAAATCCGTTTTGGTGCCGCCACCGACACCTACGATCGCCATGGGGAGGTCACGGCGGAGAGCCCGATCGACAATCTCGAAGGCCCATCCATCACCAGCGCCATGAAGGAGCTTGTTGGCACGCTCGAGCAGGCGGCGCCTCCTTTCAGCGCCAAGAAGTTCAAGGGCGTCAAGTACTACGAGATGGCCCGGCGTGGCGAAGAGGTACCCGAAGCGAGCAAACAGATCACCGTCTACGACTTCACCGCTACCGGACCCCTTCAGGACGGCGTCCTGCCCTTTCGGCTCGAGTGCTCGTCTGGAACCTACGTTCGCAGTCTGGCGCACGACCTCGGACAGTCACTCGGCTGTGGAGCCCACCTCGCCGAGCTCAGGAGAATCAAGGTAGGGCCCTTTCACATCGACCAGGCCGTCTCTCTCGAGCAGCTCAGCGAGCAGGTGGAGGCCGAAGAGGCACCGCAGGAGGGATGGATCCCGATTGATCGAGTCCCCCTGCCTTTTCCGGAGCTGGCGACTGACAGTCAGCAGTCCAAGAGGATCATTCACGGTCAGTCCGTGTTGTTCCGGGACCTCGATGGAGAAGAAGGTGACTGGGTCAAGTTAGTCGACCGGCGAGGACAGCTTATCGCCGTGGGTACAGTTGCGGAGCGCATCGGCAGCGGAAAAGTCGGCCTGGTGCAACCGAAGATCGTCTTTCAATAGTCGGCGCGAATAGCGCTGTGCTAGCATGCGTTGTTTGCGAGAGATACAAGTCTAGAGAAGCAAGGAGGAAGCAGAGTTGTCCCAGACCAAAGAGGTCAAATCCCAGATCATTCACGAGTCTCGCCTGCACGAGAACGATACCGGCTCTCCCGAAGTTCAGGTGGCACTTCTGACGCATCGGATCACCGAGTTGACCGAGCATTTCAAGACTCACGCCAAGGATCACCACAGCCGACGAGGCTTGCTCAAACTCGTCGGGCAACGCAGGCGGTTGCTCGACTATATGAAGAGGCAGGACTTCGAGCGGTATCGCACCACTATCGAGAGACTGGGCATCCGCAAGTAGAGAACCCCGCGCCTGTGCTGCCTGGAGAAACCTCCACGGTAGCGCATTTACTGGCCGCCCCTGACTGCTGCTCAACCCAGTATCGAGCCGGGCCCGGTAAAGTCTGCGCAAGCCAAGCGAACAGGAAACGATATGAAACAGCAATGTGAAGTCAACGTGGGTGGCGAAACCGTCACTTTCGAAACCGGCAAGATCGCCAAACAGGCCGACGGCTCCTGTGTCACCCGATGCGGCGATACCGTCGTACTGAGTACCGCCTGTATGGCGAAGTCCGCTAGCGGTCGGGATTTTCTTCCACTGACCGTCGACTACCGAGAGTACACCTATGCCGGAGGCCGGATTCCGGGGGGCTTTTTCAAGCGCGAGGGCCGTCCAACCGAAAAAGAAATCCTCACATGCCGGATGACGGACCGGCCGCTCCGCCCCCTGTTCCCCGAAGGCTACAGGCACGAAACCCAGATCATCTCGCTCGTGCTCTCGGCGGATGGCGAGAACGATCCTGACATTCTCGCCATCAACGGCGCCTCGGCGGCTCTGGCGGTCTCGGCTATCCCCTTCTATACCCCGGTTGGTGCTGTGCGCGTCGGACTCGTCGAAGGCGAAGTCGTGTTCAATCCTCCCAACAGTCTCCGAGACGTTTCCGATCTCGATCTGATCGTCGTCGGGACCCAAGAAGCGGTGGTCATGGTAGAAGCTGGCGCCAACCAACTCTCCGAAGAGTTCCTTCTCGACTGTATCTTCAAAGGGCACCAAGAGATTCAGAAGCTCATTGAGGCGCAGCTCGATCTACAGCGTAAGGTCGGCGTTGAGAAGCCGGAGTGGAAGCAACCGGAAGTCTTCTCGAACGAGCTCTTCAACCAGGTCAAGAGCGATCTCTATGACTCCCTCTCTGCGGCACTGCACACAACCGGCAAGTTCGAGAGGCGCGCAGCCGTAGCAGCCACAGTCGATCCCTATCTCGAGCCTCTGGACGAGGACGAAGACAAGCGGCTCCAAGTCAAGCAGATCATCAAAAGGCTCGAAGAGGAGATCTTGCGGCAAGAGATCCTCACCAACCGGAAGCGCTTCGACGGCAGGAGTCTCGATCAGATTCGCGGTATCGAGATCGATGTCGGGCCTCTGCCTCGTACCCATGGCTCGGCGCTGTTCACCCGAGGCGAGACCCAGGCCCTCGTCTCCGCTACCCTCGGCACCAGCCGCGACGCGCAGATTATCGAGGAGTACGAAGGAGAGAGCCGCCAGAAATTCATCCTGCACTACAGCTTTCCACCGTTTTCGGTCGGCGAGGTCAAATTCCTTCGTGGCCCGAGTCGGCGAGAGATCGGTCATGGCGTCCTTGCCCGGCGAGCTCTGACTCCCCTACTGCCTCACGAAGACGACTTTCCCTATACGATTCGCGTCGTCTCGGACATCCTCGAATCGAACGGCTCCTCGTCGATGGCGACGGTTTGCGGCGGATCCCTGGCCCTCTTCGACGCCGGAGTTCCTATGCTCGCGCCAGTCGCCGGCGTCGCCATGGGGCTCATCAAGAGTGACGATGGGTTCGCCGTGCTGTCCGATATCGCCGGCCAAGAAGACCACTACGGGGACATGGACTTCAAGGTGGCTGGGACTCGGGACGGAATCACCGCTCTGCAGATGGATATCAAGATCGCGGGTGTCACCCGCGAGATCATGCAGGAGGCCCTGGCTCAGGCTCGCAACGGTCGCATGCACATCCTCGACCAAATGCAGCAGGCGATCGACGAACCGCGGGAGGAGCTGTCGGAGTACGCCCCGCGCCTGTACACCATGTCCGTCCCAACGGACAAGATCCGCGACATCATCGGACCCGGAGGCAAGACCATCCGCTCGATCATCGAAGAGACCGGATGCGAGGTCGATGTACAGAACGATGGAACCGTGATTATCGCGTCGCCCGACGGGGTGGCAGCCAAACGCGCCAGGGAGATCATCGAGCGGCTCACCGAGACCCCCGAAATCGGCAAGATCTACGAGGGAACCGTGCGCCGCATCGAAGGCTATGGCGCCTTTGTCGAGATTCTCCCCGGCTCCGATGGCCTGATTCACATCAGCGAGCTGGCGCCCTATCGAGTTCGCGAGGTGACAGATATCGTGCAAGAGGGCGACAGCGTCGAGGTCAAGGTCATCAATATCGACGAGCAGGGCAAGGTGCGCCTTTCTCGCAAAGCCGTCATCATGGAGGCTCCCGACTACGATCCGTCCAAGTACGAAGGCATGGGGTATGAGGGGCCACCTCCCGAGCGACGCGATTCCGGTGGCGGTCGTGGACCACGCTCGAATCAGCGTCGGGGTGGAGGCGGCGGTGGTTCCAGGGGCCCCCGACGGGATCGAAAGTAAGGCGGAGACACCTCTCCCTCCGTCGATCTCCGAATGAGCGCTTCTTCCGGAGCCCGGACTGAAACCCGACCGAGCACTTCCACGTCCGACTACATCCTGGTAGTCGATGACGAGGAGCAGATCCGAAAACTCATCACCCGCTACCTGGCGGAAAGGGGTCACCTATGCAGGGCCGCCGCTACCGCGGAGGACGCGCTGTCACTGGCCGCGGCGCATCCGGATCCAGCCCTGGTACTGACGGACATTCGAATGCCGGGAGTCGGTGGGGTCGAGCTTCTGCATCGCCTCAAGAAGATGGACCCCAAAGTGCAAGTCGTCATGGTCTCGAGCCATCAGGATCTCGAAACCGTGCGGCGGTGCCTCCGCGAAGGCGCTTACGACTATCTCCTGAAGCCGTTCGATTGGCAGATTCTCTCGAATACCGTATCGAGGGCCCTCGAGCGCCACTCCCTGCTGCGCGAGAACGATCGCTATCGAGTGAACCTCGAGCGGCTGGTTCTGGAGCAGACCGAGGAGATCCGCGAGACTCGTGACATCGCGCTGATCACCTTGGCCAAGCTGGCTGAATCTCGGGATAGTACGACCGGCCTACATCTGGAACGCATCGCCGCATACAGCCGCCGGCTGGCAGAAGAGCTACGGGACGGCGCCTACGCCGGTCGTCTGAGTCAGGAATACATCGAACAACTAGCGAAGTCCAGTCCACTTCACGATATCGGCAAGGTCGGGATCCCCGATTCGATCCTCTGCAAACCCGGTCCACTGAGTAGCGAAGAGTTCCGGTTCATGAAGACGCACTCCACGATAGGCGGCGATACCTTGCGCTCGGTCCTGGATCAGTTCGAGACCCATGGATTTCTGATCATGGCCATGGAGATCGCTTACAGCCATCACGAACGGTGGGATGGCTGTGGCTATCCACAGGGGCTCAAGGGTGAGGACGTCCCTCTTGCGGCGAGAATCGTGGCTCTTGTCGACTCCTACGACACCCTCACCAGCGATCGACCCTACAAGAAAGCCGTTGCCCACAGGCAAGCCGTTCAGCGCCTCGCGGTCGACCGCGGCAAGCACTTCGAACCGGCGATCGTGGACGCTTTCTTGGCCTGCCACGCGGATTTCGAATCGATCAGGGAGGAAGTATCGATAACCGGATCGGATCTGGAAGAACCGCCAACTGATGATCCAACTACCAGGGAGGCTCCACGGTGAGCGTCGACAAGCCCGCGTCGGAGGCAACTGTGGACCGAGACGAGTTGGTTGCCTATCTCGACCGCTATCTGTTGGCAGACCAGGGCGCCGATTTTTGTCCCAACGGCCTACAGGTCGAGGGAAGCGCTACGATACAGAGGCTTGTCACCGGCGTTTCAGCCTGCCGGGAGCTCTTTGAACGCGCTCGTCGACGACAGGCCGATGCTGTTCTGGTTCATCACGGCATTTTCTGGGAAGGCACCACCCGCACCCTGACGGGATACCAGTTCCGCCGTGTAGCGCAGCTCATTGCGGGGCGCCTGAACCTGATTGCCTATCACCTGCCGCTTGATCGCCATCCCGAGGTCGGCAACAACGCCATCGCAGCAAGACGCCTGGGACTCTCTCAACTCGAGCCGTTCGGCGACTATTCTGGAGCCAGTCTGGGATTCAAAGGAGAGTTCGACGAAGAATTGAGCCTGCCTGAACTACTCGATCGATGCCGATCCGTATTCCAGCAAGAGCCCCTCTGCTTTCCGGAGGGTCCAAGAGCCGTGTCCACCATCGGCATGATCAGTGGGGCTGCAGAGAGCTCTTTTCACCAGGCGATCGCTGCCGGGCTCGACGCTTACATCACCGGTGAGGCCAGCGAATGGGTCATGAACGTGGCGCGGGAGACCGGCACACATTTCATCGCCGCGGGTCACTATGCGACCGAGCGCCTCGGCATCCAGGCCCTCGGTGATCATCTCGTCCAGCAGTTCGGCGTCGACGTTCAGTACGAGGAAATTCCGAATCCGGTCTAGCAATTGCCTGCTTTGGAGAACAGCCGGTAGAAGTTACGGCTACTCAGCTCGCAGAGGTCTTCGTATCCCAAGCCCAGCTCGTCGGCCACGCGGCGCGCAACCTCGATCACGTGACCTGGCCGACTCGGCTTACCTCGAAAGGGCACCGGCGCCAGGTAGGGGGTGTCCGTCTCGACGAGAATCCGACTGGGAGGTGTCTGAGGTAGCACCTCCCGGACATTGTCTGCCCTGTTGAAAGTGACCATGCCGGAGAAGCCGAGGAAGAACCCCTTCCCGATCAGATTCGTGGCCATCTCGACGCCGCCAGCAAAGGAATGAAAATCACCCTCGAGTCCTTCGAAACAAGATTCCTGGAGGATGTCCAGCATCACGTCATTGCTGTCGCGGTTGTGAACCACGACAGGCAGACGGCATTCCAGTGCCACTTCCCACTGCTCGCGCAGGGCCCGTTGCTGGGCCCGCCTATCAGACAGGTCGTAGTGAAAATCGAGGCCGCACTCCCCGACTGCCACAACCTTGGGATCGCCCACCAGGTCTGACAGCTTCTTCTGGTGACCGGCGGTCCACGAGTCGGCCTCGTGGGGGTGAACACCCAACGCGCACCAGACATCCGCCTCACGGTGGCAGAGAGACAGAATCGAATCCGCCTCTTCCAACCGCAGAGCAGGAACGAGGAAGCCGCCTACTCCCCGAGATCTCGCGTCTTCCATCGCCGCCTCGCGTTGCTCCGCGGCGAGGCTTTGCAGATGGCAGTGAGAATCGACGACCTGCTGGGATTGACTACGAACCATCACGGTCACTTGACCGGGGTACCGCTAGGCACTGCATCTCCCGGGTGAAGTAGCACCGGCTTGCCCTCCACCGATCCAGCGAGAACCATCCCTTGGGACTCCACTCCCATGAGTCTGGCAGGCTCCAGGTTCGTGACCACCACGACCTGCTTGCCCACCAGTTCCTCGGTGGAATACTGGCGCGCGATTCCGGCCACCAGGACCCGGCTTTCATTGCCGAGATCGACGATCAGCTTGAGAAGCTTGTTGGAGTTCGGAATGGGTTCTGCCCCGGTGACGGTCGCAACCTTCAACTCGGTCTGAAAGAACTGCTCGATGGTGATGGTGGACATGCTCGGCTCCCTCCTCGAAACGGAGTGAGCTTACCAGAGACCTAGCAGAGACCCTGCCGGCGTAACGAGGTCCAAGCCCCTCCCGCTCCCACAACGAGATGATCCACCAGGTGGAGCCCGACAAGTCGACCGGCTTCCACCATTCTCCGAGTGAAACCCAGGTCTTCTGCGCTGGGTGATGGATCACCGCTCGGATGAGTATGGAACAGGACGACACCGGCTGCATCCCGCAGCAGACCCTCCTTGAGGATCGCCCTCGGCTCTACGGCCGCCCGGCTCAGAGTGCCCCGGTAGAGCTCGGTCTCTCCGATCAGGCGATTCCGAGTGTCCAGGTAGAGAGCACCCATCACCTCCTGGCCCTTGAGGCTGTACCGCAACTCCAGATAGGACGCTACGGACTGAGGGTCCTTGAGCAGCTCACGATCGGCCATGCGGGCTCGAGTGAAGCGCCGAGCCAACTCCACAGCGGCCAACAGGGTGGCCACCTTGGCCGGTCCGAGCCCGGCCTTCTTCAAAACGAGGGGTCCTGATACCAGTAGACCGCTCAAGCCCTCACTGGTACGAAGCAGATCGCGCGCCACGTCCAGGACTGATCGACCGGGCCTGCCGGTCCGCAGAAGAACAGCCACCAGCTCCACGTCGGACAAGGCGGAGCTGCCGTTGGTCAGGAGGCGTTCCCGCGGCCTCTCTTCAAGAGGTAGCTCGCGAAGGAGGCTACTGGCGCGCTGAGTCGATTCATCAGATCTCAATCTCGAAGTCCTTTCGGGGCTCAAGGCCCCTCGTGACTCTGTAGACGAAATCGGGGATCGGCTTCTCGCTTCAGCCCGCCAAGACGCTGCCGCCATTGACGTTCAGCACTTCGCCCGTGATGTGCCGCGCCAATGGGGACGCAAGAAACATGACCGGGCCAGCGATATCCTCGGGTGTGGCCACCCGCCGCAAGGGAATCGTCTCTTCGATGGCCTTCCGCCCTCCATCAGCGAAGGCCTCGTCGCAAAGCTCCGTATCCACCCAACCCGGCGCAACGGCGTTGACGCGAATCCGCGGCGCCAGCTCGGAGCTCCACGATTTCGTGGCCGAGATGATGGCACCCTTGCTTGCGGCATAGGGACTGTACAGGGCCTCACCTCTTTGCCCAGCCGTGGAGCTGATGTTGACGATGTTTCCATCGCTCGACTGTTCCAGAAGGGGGATCGACCTCGATGCACAAAGGAAGACAGCTCGCTCATTGATCGCCCAGGTCTCTTCGAGAAGTCTCGGATTCAACTCCTTGAGAGGATTCTCGATCCAGATCCCGGCATTGTTGACCAGACAGTCGAGTCGCCCCCATGTCGATGTCACAGATTCGAAGAGTGCTTCCACACCTTCGGGCTCGGCCAGGTCGGCCGCAACCTTGAAATGGGGTTGACTCGACAAGCTCCGTAACCTGTCCAAGACAGACGTCGCTGCATCCTCTCGAGCCCGATAGTGGATACACACGGCAGCACCCGACTCGGCGAAGAATCGGCTACAGGCAGCGCCGATGCCCCTGTTGCCGCCGGTCACCAGCACCCTGAGCCCATCGAGATCGATCACGCGAATGCCTCGACGACCATGGCAATCCCCTGCCCTCCACCGATACAGGCCGAAGCAACTCCCTTGCCTCCACCGCGACGTTGCAGCTCCTTCATCAGAGTCAGAACCAAGCGGGTTCCTGTAGCACCCAGCGGATGACCCAGCGCAATGGCCCCGCCGTTGACGTTCAGCTTGCTCGTGTCCAGGTCCATCTCGCGCACAACCGCCAGAATCTGCCCGGCGAACGCCTCATTGATCTCGAAGAGGGCGAGGTCGTCGATCGACAGCCCAGCACGATCGAGAGCTATTCTGATCGCGGGAGCTGGACCGATGCCCATCCGAGAGGGCTCCACACCCACTGTCGCCCAGGAGAGAATCCGCCCGAGGGGCCTCCCGGCTCGGCCCTGAACGCCCTCGTCGGTGGTCAGGACCATCATCGCTGCCCCGTCCACAATACCCGATGCATTCCCAGCTGTTACCAAGCTGTCTTCACCAAAGACCGGCCGCAGGCTGGAGAGCTCTTCCAGGGTGGTGTCCGTGCGCATATGCTCGTCACGTTCTACCATCCTCTTCCGCTTCCCTCTTCCGACCTCGACCGGCACGACTTCCTCGGCCAGTCGACCGCTGTCCCAGGCGGCGGCGGCACGCTGCTGACTTTGTAGCGCGAACTCGTCCTGCTCCTGCCGGCTGATCTGATAGTCGTTCGCGAGATTGTTGCTGGTCTGGGCCATGAAGCAACCGCAATAGGGGTCGTAGAGCGAGATCATGAGCAGGTCTTCGAGCTTGCCCTGGCCGAGGCGGAAGCCCTGCCTAGCTCCCCAGATGCAGTGCGGAGCCTGGGACATGCTCTCCATGCCGCCGACCAAGCACGTCGATGCCTCGCCCAGTAGGATGGAGTGGGCCCCGGAGATGATCGACTGGATCCCTGAGCCGCAGAGACGGTTCACCGTCAGAGCCGGACTCGACTTGGGTATGTTCGCCTTGAGAGCCACATGGCGGGCCCCGTAGATGGCATCTGGCGACGTCTGCAGGGCGTTGCCGACGAAAGTGTGGTCGATCACATCAGGGTCGATCGACGCTCGCTCCAGCACGCCCTTGGCTGCCAATGCACCGAGCTCCAAGGCCGATAAGTCGGCAAATGACTGACAGAACTCTGCCATCGGGGTTCGAACGCCGTCCAGAAGTACCAGGTCTCGGATCTCCATATCGCAATCTCCTCCTCAAGATCGATGGCCTGCGCCCCGCTGCTCGAAGTAGTTGGCCGGGTGCCCGGTCTGGAAGATCAGAACTCGCTCACCTGCCCGGACCAGTCCCTCGTCACGCAGTTCCTCAAAACCGGCCACGGCTGCCGCGCCTTCGGGGCCCAGCCAGCGCCCCTCCTGCCGCGCGTACCGCGCTCGGATCTCCTCGAGTTGGTCCTCGGCCGCGCTCACAGCACTACCGTTGGTGCTCCGAAGGGCCTCTAGAATCAGTGAATCAGCCAATGATCTGGGGACTCGAAGCCCCCATACTCGCGTGTCTGGCTCCTGCCAGACGTCTGCCCGCTTCTCACCCGCATGAAAGGCCCGCACGAGCGGCGCACAGCCCTCCATCTGAACCGCAACGAGTCGGGGTAGCCGCTCATCCAGGAGACCCAGAACCTGCAACTCCTGAAAGGCCTTGTACATGGCGACAATTCCAGTTCCACCTCCGGTTGGATAGAAGATCCAATCGGGCGGGTGCCAGTCGAATTGCTCGACCAGCTCCAGACCCATGGTCTTCTTTCCTTCGACCCTGTACGGCTCTCGAAAGGTCGAAAGATCCCAGAAGCCGTCATCGAAAGCGGCGAGGGCGGAGGCGGAATCGACGAGGGTCGCTCCGCCCCGTAGAACCTCGGCACCATAGGATCGACAGCGATCGACGATGACGCTTGGTGTATCGCTCGGCAAGGCAACCCTGCAGGGCAGGCCCCCGGCGGCGGCATAGGCAGCAGTCGCAAGAGCGGCGTTTCCTGCACTGGGCAGCTGAACACCAGGCGCACCCAGCTCCTTGGCCCGATTCACCGCCAGCGACAATCCCCGATCCTTGAAGGAGCCGGTCGGGTTGCCCGCTTCCTCCTTGAGCCACACTTCCATGTCGTAAGGCATGTTTCGAACCCGAACCAGGGGCGTTCCACCTTCACCGAGATCGATTCGGCCTGTGAAGTTCTCCATCGGGAGCAGCTCCTCGTATCGCCAGAGGCTCCAGGCTCTTGCCGTCAACCGACTCTTCAGAACCGACCCCTTGTTCTCGTCGAGATCGTAGGCAACCAGCCACGGGAGCTCATCTCCCGTCGTCGGCGGCTGTTGACGCAGGCTCAGGCGGCGCCCGCTCTTCGATGAAACCAACTCTCTTGCCCAGCTCACCGATCTGCCACTCCATGTCTCAATCAAGAAATCACCGCGTTTCAGGGGCCACCGAGCCCTCGAATCTGATGCCTTCGGAATCTCGTTCCAGGGCCGCTTCGTAGGCCCGCCGATAACGTCTCGCCACTGCATTCCAAGTAAGCTCTTGCGTAGCCCTCAGGCGGGCCGCAGCTCCCATTCGAGCTCTCTCCGCGGGTGACTCGAGAAGGCGTCGCAATGCCCCGGACAGCTGTTCAGGATCCTGTTCCTCCACCAGCAGACCCTGTTCACCATCGGACACCGCCAGGGGAATTCCCGAGATTCCAGAAGCGACTATCGGTAAGCCACTGGCCATGCCCTCCAGGATGACGTTGGGCAGGCCATCCACGTTCCCCTTGCTGTCATGCACAGCGGGTAGCACGAACAGCTCGGCTGCGCGGTAGAGATCGGGAAGAGTGTCTCTCAGGACTACATCGGGAAAGTGCACACGACCAGAAAAACCCGCCGTGCTCTGCCGAAACTCCTCGAGGCGGTCACCACCGCCTGCGAGAACGAGATGAAAATCAGGGAATCGTGCGAAAAGATCGGCAAGCAACGGAATCAGAACTTGAAACCCCTTCTTCGTGACCATCCGACCGACACCCAGGGCGACGACCGCCTCTGGGGGCAGACCCAGTTTCTGGCGCCAGATCTGACGCCTCTCTGAATCTGGCTTGAACAGTTCCACATCGACCCCGTACGGGATCACTTCGGATCTCGAGCGCTCGAATCCCAATCGGCAAACGCGGTCCACCAGCTCTGGCGAGCAACCTGTCAGCAGGCTAGACCGATTCAGCGCCATCTTGACCCAGGGACGGAAGAGAGACTTCTCCGCCATGAAGACGTCGCTGCCGTGCAACCCCACTGCCAGCGGTACCTCGACTCTTGCCAGGCCCGCGACAACGCCATTGGGCACGACCCAGTGAGCGTGAACCAGGTCATACGCTCCAGTGATGATCTCTCGCAGGAGCGCCGACCGAGCCGCCCATGCATAGAGCGGAGCTACGGCGCCGGCGATGGCTCTCACCGTCTCGTCAGAGCTGAGGCTGCGGCTGTAGCCCAGAACTTCCAGTCGCTCTGGGGCGTAGCGAAAGCTCCGAACCTCCACCCCGTCATCGTTCCAGGAGGCCTCGACGCCCTGGGCATGAGGTGTGAGGACGGTCACGCGGTCTCCTCCCAGGACCAGTGCTTTCGCCAGATCCCGGATGAAGGGTCCTGCAGTATCGCCTTCGAAGCGAGGGTAGGTCTGGGTCAGGAAGAGAAGATTCAGCGCAGACCTTCCCTACTCCACTCGCTCCCTGACCGAATAGGTGTCGGTGCGATTGAAGTTCTTGAACGTGATCATCTCACCGATCAGGCCGGTTGTGAGGACCTGGATGCCGAGCAGCATGAGCAGGATCCCCAGCAGCAGGAGCGGACGATTCGACAGAGTCTGCCCCGAGAGCCAAAGAACTGCCAGGTAGACGTTGATGCCGAAACCGACGAATAGCGAGCTCAGACCGATCATGCCGAACAGGTGTAGAGGCCGACGGGTGTATTTCGTAATGAACAGCACCGTGATCAGATCCAGAAGGCCTTTGTAGTAACGATCCCACCCGTATTTGCTGGTTCCGTGCTCTCTGGGATGATGCACGACCGACAGCTCCCCCAGTTTGAAGCCACGGCGACTGGCCAGGACTGGAATGTAGCGATGCAGCTCACCGTAGAGAGCGATCTCGTCCAGGACTTCCCGTCGATAGGCCTTGAATCCGCAATTGAAGTCGTGAAGGTCCACACTCGCGAGCTTTCTGGTCACCCAATTGAACAGCCGAGATGGGTATCGTTTGGACGCCGGATCCTGACGCTGCTGCTTCCACCCGGAGACCAGATCCAGATCCTCGCTCTCCAATTTCTCGAGGAAATGGGGAATCTCATCCGGGTCGTCCTGAAGGTCGCCGTCCATCGTGATCAGGATCTCCCCGTGCGAGTGGTCGAAGCCGGCGCACAAGGCCGCGGCTTTGCCGAAATTGCGTCTCAGGCTGACCAGCTTGACCCGATCGTCGATTTCGTGAGCCTCTTTGACCCGCTGCCGCGTCTCGTCGGAGGACCCGTCATCCACGAAGAGAATCTCGAACCGCCGCCCGATTCGATCCAGAACCTCTGCGACGCGCTTCGACAGCTCCACTACCGTTCCGGCCTCGTTGAGGACAGGTACGATAACGCTCACCTCGGGCACATAGCCGGCGGAATCTGCGACCTCCACGGAGGCCGGAAGCGACTCTACTGTCATGGCTGGCTATTGTAGCAATGGCCTGTCCGCTTGGTGACTTCCGAGGAGCTCTCGCTACAGGGACTTCATCCGACTGAGACTTCTGCAAGTCGATCGCGAACTGCCTGCATATCCTCCCAGGTGGGTCGTTTGAACGAAGAATTGCGCAGCAGTGCCGCCGGATGGTAGGTCACCCGTGCCTCGACCTCTCGCACACGGTGCCAGTGATTTCTCATCCTACCCAGTGTCAGGTCGTTGCCCAACAGTGTCTGTGCCGCAACCCGACCGAGGAGGACAATGACCTTCGGCTCGATCAAATCGATCTGCTGTTCGAGATATTGCCGACATGCCGCCACCTCCTCGGGCTGTGGATCCCTGTTACCCGGGGGCCGGCACTTGACGATGTTGGCGATATAGACCTGATCGCGCTCCAAGCCAATTGCCTGGATGATCTTGGTCAGCAACTCCCCAGCCCGACCGACGAACGGTACCCCCTGGCGATCTTCCTCAGCTCCGGGTCCTTCCCCGATGAACATCAAATCGGCGTCCGGATCTCCGCTGCCGAACACCACTTTATGGCGTCCGCGGCTCAGGTCGCAAAGCGTGCAGTCTCGGGACTCCATCTCGAGCTCTGCCAGGCAGCCCTGGCGCTCTTCAGGGCTCTTCGAGGTCACAGACCCAGCCGCTCCTGGATGCGCCCTGGAGCTGCTCTCTGCGGGGCCTCGTGCTCGGGGCAGGTAGAGATCCTCGAATCCGATCTCCTGGAGATATTCCAGAAGCTCATCCACCGGTCGTTACCGTCCTTGATTCGACTCCCTCCAGCTCTTGCACTACCATGTCGAGAAGCTGACCCGCAATCAGCCGTTTCGCTTGCCGGAGAATCGTGATCGGTGGCTTGTTGCGACGGAAGACCGTGACCTCGTTGTTCTCGGATCCGAAGCCGATGTCGCTCCGTGAGACGTCGTTGGCGACGATCCAGTGAGCCTTCTTGTTCTCCAGCTTACGCACGGCTTCGCTTTCGAGCTTCTCGGTCTCCGCGGCGAAGCCGACTCGCAGGGCATTCGGTGCAATCTCGCCGAGCCGGCTCAGGATATCCTGAGTCCCCTCGAGAGTCAGCTCTGGCGGCCCGGAACCCTTCTTCAGCTTGGTTTCGGAGGTCGATCGAGGCCTGAAGTCCGCTACGGCTGCAGCCATGATCACGACCCCCACGTCGGGAGCCAATCGTTCGACGGTCTCGGCCATCTCCGAGGCGGTGGTCACGTCGAATCGCTCGACGCCTTTCGGGGTCGGAAGGGAGACCGGGCCGGACACCAACAAGGTTCTCGCCCCGCGGCTCGCGGCCTCTGCCGCCAGCATGAAGCCCATCTTGCCGCTCGACCGGTTGGAGAGGAATCGAACCGGGTCGAGCGGCTCGTGAGTCGGACCCGCCGTGATGAGCACTGTCCTGCCCCGTAGCTCGCCCCTCATGCGCGTCGCTTCGATCGCGAAGACGATCTCGTCGGGTTCGACCATTCGCCCCATTCCCGTCTCCCCGGTGGCCAGCGGGCCGACCACCGGCCCGACGAGAGTCACACCGCGCCCCTGAAGCGCGGAGACATGGGCCTGAACAGCCTCCTTCTCCCACATCTCGCTCGTCATGGCGGGAGCCACGATGAGATTCCCGGTGAATGCCAGGTAGGTCGTGGCCAAGAAATCATCGGCCAGGCCCAGTGCCAGCCGAGCCAAGGTGTTACAGGTCGCCGGAGCCACGCACATCACGTCGGCCCACCGAGCCGCGCTGATGTGCAGCTCCTCCCCGGAATTGTTGGCCTGGAGATACTCTTCTCGGTAGACCGGGTGCTCGGTCAGGACTTCGAGAGTCAGGGGGGCCACGAAGGCACCGGCGCTGCGAGTCATGGCGCATCGCACCGAATGCCCATTGCGCCGCAGACTGCGCACGATCTCGGGAGCCTTGAATGCGGCAATGCCCCCGCTGACTCCAAGAAGCACGTTCAGGGGCTCAGGCATGTCCCACCTTTCATCGAGGGCGGCCGCTGACTACCAGTGAACCACCGAGTGCATCGGATGGCAGGTACGTCGGACCGATTCAGACCACAGTGCTAGCCTGTCTCTTCAGCTGGCTCCGTCTCGACTGCTGCTTCCTCTTCTACCACCACAAGCTCGGGAGCCGGGCCGAAGTCCCACTCCACCAGATCATTAGCGATTTCATGCATCGCGATCCGGGTAGCCTTCTTGTCCGGTATCTCCAGTTTCGGTCGGGCGCCGCGCAGCATCTGCTCGGCGCGTTCGGCTGCCAGTAGCACAAAGCGAAATTTGCTATCGATTCTCTCGGGCATACGATCCATATTCAGAATTCTCCTCGAATTTCACTGCTGAGCTGACGACGACGGGTATCCGGACTACTCGCCCCGAGCGGCGGAGCGAAAACCCTGGAGGACAGTCTCGATTCGATCTTGCTGCTGATCTCTCCGAAGCCGTTTTTCCAGGATGATCGCCGTCAGAGCCAGTACGGCGAGGTCCAGATCATCGTTGATGATAGCATATCCGAAAAGCTCATAACGCTCGATTTCGCAGAGAGATAGGGCCAAGCGTTCGGAGATCTGGCTGGGGTCATCCTGTCCTCTTCGATGGAGTCGCTCCCGAAGGGCCTCGTAGCTGGGAGGTAGCACGAGAATTCCATGAGATCGCGGCATATTCTCGAGGATCTGCTGGGCACCCTGGACCTCGATGTCCAGGATTACGTCGATTCCCTTCTCGAGTCTCGGTAGGACTTCACGCGCTGAAGTCCCATAGTAGTTGTCGTTGTACTCGGCCCACTCGAGGAACTCGCGGTTGGATACCATGGTTTCGAAGGTATCCCGGTCCACGAAGTAGTAGTGCTCACCATCCACCTCGTCGCGGCGAGGCTGGCGGGTCGTGTGGCTTATCGAGTGCCAGAGGCTCCCGTCCTTGGCGGCCTCGCCCTTCAGCACGCCGTCGATGAGTGTGTCCTTTCCTGTGCCGGACGGCGCCGTCAACAGGAACAGCTCTCCTCTTCGCATGACGGTTCCTAGGCTCTTTCGTTCCGTGGCACCGAGTTTCTACTCGATGTTCTGTACCTGTTCCCGAATCTGCTCGCACACCAACTTGCCGTCGATCACCCGTTGTACTGATTCAGGATCTCGGAATTTTGCGGCCAGCGTAGAGAGCTCTCGGAAGATTTCCTGCGCCAGGAAGTCCAGGCGCTTGCCTATCGCTTCCCCATCTTGGTCGATCAATTCGCGGAAATGCCCCAGGTGCGCCCGCAGGCGATCCAACTCCTCCTGGACATCCCCACGTTCTGCCAGAATGGCAAGCTCCTGTGCCAAGCGAGTCTCATCGAAGTGTCCAGCGTTGCCTTGGAGAACCTCATCGAGCCGGGCTCGAAGCCTCTCCGGCAGATCGGTCGTTGCGCCCTGCCATCCGGCTTCCACCGCATCGACTACGCCACGCAGCTGATCCGCCATTCGTTCGAGGGCGCCTTTCAGATTGTCGCCTTCGGTCCGACGAGCCACGACTACCCCGTCCAGCGCTTTGCCGACAGCACGCCTCAGCAGCTCGACATCCTCCGGTTCGAACGCCGTCGAGACCGATGACGTCCGCACCGCGCCCGGCACCTTCAAGAGATCTGTGAAGCTCAACTCCGAGACGATCAACCCCTTGGCCGCTAGATCATCGATCGTCGCCCTCAACGCTTCGATGGCACTTTCCTCGACCTCGAGTTGTGGCTTCTCGTTGTTCAGGTAGAGAGCATCGATTCGGACCTCCACCCGGCCTCTGGTGAGGCCCTCCGCAACTACCTTCCGCACCAGGCTCTCTTGCTCCCGCAGCTCCTCCGGGACCCTCACTGTGACATCGAGGTGGCGATGGTTCACGCTCCGGATGGCAACTTCCAGTCGCAGACGCTCGTTTTCCTCAGAGGCCCGGCTGAAACCCGTCATGCTCTGCACGATGTCTTGTCCTCAGGCCTGGAACTGCAGGTCATAGAGGCGGCGATAGAGACCACCGACCGCCAGTAGTTGTTCATGGTCGCCCTGCTCCACGATCCTTCCAGCATCCATCACGACAATTCGGTCTGCGGTCATCACCGTCGACAGGCGATGGGCGATGACCAGGGTCGTGCGACCGGCCATGAGATTGGACAGGGCCTTTTGTACCAATGCCTCCGACTCGGAGTCGAGTTGGGATGTCGCCTCGTCCAAGATGAGAATCGGGGCGTTCTTCAGCAGAGCTCTGGCGATGGCCAGGCGTTGTCTTTGACCGCCTGACAAGTGCACTCCTGCCTCGCCGATACGAGTGTCGTAGCCAGACGGGGTCTGCATGATGAAGTCGTCCGCGTAGGCAGCGGCCGCCGCCTGCCGAATCTGTTCGAGCGGCAGGTCGCTCCTGCCGTATGCGATGTTGGCCCGAATCGAGTCATCGAAGAGGACAGTATCCTGGGTCACCAGGCCGATCAGCGATCTCAGACTCTTCAGAGTCAGCTTTCGAATGTCGATGCCATCGATCTCGATGGCACCGGAGTTGGGGTCGAAGAACCGCGGCAGCAGGTTGACGAGTGTCGACTTGCCGGCACCGGAAGGTCCAACTAGCGCCACGACCTCTCCCTTGCGAATTCTCAGGCTGACATCCCGAAGGACTGGCTGTTCTTCGTAGGCGAATGAAACAGCCTCGAAACTGACGTCCTTGTCCACGGTAGCCAGAGTACCTGCGTCGGGTGCCTCCTGGATCTCGTTCGGCACCTGTATCACGTCCTGGACCCGATGAGCGGCGGCAAGCGACTGCTGTAGCACCAGATTGACCTTGTTCAGCTTGCGAATCGGCTCGTACATCCAGAAAAGATTGATCAAGAAAGCCACGAAAAGAGGTGCCGAGAGGGTCCCGGCTCTGATTTGCAGGCCAGCGTAGATCAGCAGCACCGCTACGCCGATCACGCCCATGGACTCGACCACCGGGCTGGAGAGGGTCGAGAGCATCTGAGCCCACAGATTTACTCTCAAGTGGCGCTTGGTGGCTTGCCGAAACTTGCCGATCTCGAAGCCTTCCATGCCGAAGGCCTTGACCACCCTGTGCCCTCTCACCCCTTCCCCTACCAGATTGGCCAGATCCGCCATACGCTCCTGGCTTCGGTGGCTGCTCTTCCGCATGCCGGAGCCGAATCTGATGATTGGAAACAGGAAGATGGGGGTCAGCACCAGGCAGGTCACGGCGAGTTGGAAGTGAGTCGACAGCAGCAGGGCGACCAGAAACAAAAGGGTCAGCGTCTGTTGCACCAGATCCACGACCCGGTTGGACACCGCGGTCTGCATTACCCCCACATCATTCACCACACGGCTGATCAGCTCGCCGGATGGATGAGCCGCATGGAACCGACTGGACTGCGTCAGGACTCTCTTGTACAGGTCATTGCGCAGATCATTCGTCATCCCCAGGCCGATCCGCTGAAACGAGTAACCACTGACGAAGTTCGCCAGGCTTCGCGAAAGGAAGATCCCGACAACCAGGAGAGGCAGGAAATAGACGACGTTGGTCTCGTTGATTCCGAACCGCCTCTTGAGGCTCTCGTAGCCGTCGTCCAGACGATCTTTGAGCTGAAAATGGGCGGCAAGGCGTTTCACTCTGGACGTCGAATCACTGTCCGAAAGGTCGCCATCCGCCCCCTCCAGCGGTGAGGGTTCGCTAGCTGTCAGCCCCACTGGAGAGTGCTCTCCCGCCAGCAACACCTCTCCGAAGATGGGCTCGATCAGAGCCACAATGCCCGCTGTCAGAATGCCGTACAGCAGAGCGGCCACCCCGGCGAGGATGGCCCAGCCCATATAGTGCCGAAAGTAGCGCAGCAGAAACGCGACGAGCTTCAAGTGTGGCTTTCCTTTGGTCGGGTCACCGATCCATTGCCTCGAGAGATCGAACCACTTCGACCGCGGCTCGATGGCTCGCCCCGGACTCGCCGAGGCGAATCCACAGCTTCTCGAGGCGGGATCTCATGCGCCGAATCCTATCCTGATTGGTCAAGAGACGTACGGCCTCGTGACAAATAGTGGCGGGGCGCGCACTCCCCTGGATCAACTCTTCGACTACCCGGTCTTCCAGCACCAGGTTGACCAGGCTCACATTGGGGAGGCGAACCAGGAATCGACCGAGGAGATAGGTCCACGGACGAACGCGGTAGACCACGATCATGGGCGTTCCGATCAAGCCCACTTCGAGAGTCGCAGTTCCCGAGGCGCAGAGGGCCAGATGAGACGCAGCCAACGCGGCGAAACGATCCTCCTCTACATACTCGACTTCCAGGCCGCTCGCAGCGACGAAAGTCTCCAAAAACTCCCGATCCAGGCTACTGGCCTTGATCAGCTTCAACCGCACCTCGAAGTGTCGGCCCAGCTCTCGCGCAGATTCCAGAAGGGTGGGCAGAATCGACTCCACTTCACTCTTGCGGGAGCCCGGCAACAGGGCGATGCTGAAGGGACCGGCCGAGTCCTGCGGGCTGTCCCAGACGTGCTCCAACCTCGGGACCTCGTCCACCAGCGGGTGTCCTACATACGTGGCGTCGATACCGTGGCTCCGATAGAAGTCGACCTCGAAGGGCAAGACCACGAGCATCTTGTCAACCACCCTCGAGATCAGACGGACCCGCCCCTTGCGCCAGGCCCAAACCTGGGGACTGATGTAGTAGACGATCTTTCGGCCTCGCTGCTTCAGCGCCTTCGCCAGACGCAAGTTGAAATCCGGAGAATCCACCAATACGGCCGCACCCGTATCCCGGCTCTCAACCTCCGAGACCAGCTGTTGGAAGATCTCCCGCGCCCGGGGAAGCACTTTCAGAGCCTCGCTGATACCGACCACCGAGATCTCCCCGCTGTCTGCCAGGACCTCCATTCCCGCCTCTCTCAGCTCGGCGCCTCCCATGCCAAAGGCACGAATGCCAGGCTGAAGCTTGCGGATCTCGCTCAGCAGCCGCGCCGCATGCATGTCACCGGAGACTTCACCAGCGACCATCAAGAGGGAGCGGAAATCCATCGGCTCTTCGGGCACACCCTCAGACTTGAGCCGCTCGGGCTCAGGGAATCGGTGCAGGCGGGCCGGAGGGGAACGGAAACATGAGCCAAGCGAGAAGCAGTGCGCCGCCAACCAGACCCAGGAACATCTGCAGCAGGAGCCTCACCTGATCTCGACGATTGCGTCGCCACAGGATCGCGAAGAACAGGCTCACGATCAGCGCGTACAGCGACATGAGGAAGAAGTGACTGATCGGCATTGTGGTTCTATCTCAGTCCTTTCTTCCACGAGCGATATCCCACGCATCCATCACCAGCAAGAGATTCATCAAGCCTGCGGTGAGGAGAAAAGCGGTGCCGTACTCGTAGCCTACCGAAGTCAGATCGCCCTGATACCCAAGGTAGAAGCGAAGGAAGAAGTAGGGTGCCCCCATTCCCATCGATCCCAGAGTCGCCAAAATCGTCAGGGGTTGATCGGCAAGGACCCGATAGAGGTTCCCGTTCAACAGGAAACCGGTAAGGACGGCGCACATCACCAACAGGAAGAAGAACACCCCCCTGCCGCGCCGTGCCAAGAGAAAGTGGCCGGCACCTGGCAACAGCCATGCCACCACCAGGGTACCGAAGACCTTGGAAAGCACCGTTTCATCAGAGGCCGGAGTGCCGGCTGCCGATCCGCCGTCCGCCAATCAACTCTCCTCTTCTTCGAATAGAGGTAGCAGACGCGCACGGATCTTTTCTGGCTCCTCCGGTAGCAAACGGGTCTCCGCTACAACACTCATGAAGTTCGTATCGCCCAGCCAACGGGGCACGATGTGGAAATGGTAATGCTCGGGCACTCCTGCGCCCCCTGCATGCCCGAGATTGATCCCCATATTGAATCCGTCGGGACCGTAGGCCCTCTCCAGAACTCTCTGGCACTTCAGAACAAGAGGCCAGAATTCTTCCACTGCCTCCGATGAAGAGCCCTCGGGATCGGCCAAGTGAACCAGAGGCGCGACCATCAAGTGACCGTTGGTATAGGGATAGCGGTTGAGCATGACCAGATGGTGCCTGGCCACAGCCACTACCAGGCACTGCGGATCGTCTGGCCGCTCGGCGGCGGCACAGAAGAAACAGCCTTCGGGTTCCAAGAGAGTCTCAGAAATGTACGCAAACCTCCACGGGGTTAGCAGCGTCTGCATGGCCCTGCCGATAACCTGCCTCAGGAATCGCTGTTCAGCAGTTCCTTCAACTCTTTGCCGGGCTTGAAGTAGGGGATTCGCTTTGGTGGGACCTCGACGCGGTCGCCAGTCTTGGGGTTGCGACCGATCCGAGACCCCCGTTGGCGAATTCGGAAGCTGCCGAACCCGCGCAACTCGATCTTCTCACCCTCCTTCAGCGACTCGACGATGCTCTCGAAAACCGTGTTCACGATGAGCTCGGCGTGCTTCTTGGTGAGCTGCGTGGTCTCCGCAACCTGTTCCACCAATTCCGCTTTCGTCATTCCGCCCCTCACTGACACGTCTCGCTCTCGTTAAGCTCCCAGCTGAATTGGTGGTCCCCGATCAGGTTCCCTGACAGAGAAAGAGCCACCTCGCATCGGAACCTAGTCTACAGTCTCCTTGGCCTTTTCCGCGTCGAGTTCCTCTTCTGTCTCTTCTGTGGAGCTGTCGATCTCCGCCGCTTCGGGCTCTTTGGCCTCTTCGACGGCTTCGGTCTCTTCTAGAGTCTCTTCCTCGACTTCGACCACCTCGGCTTCGCTCTGCTCTTCAGCAGGCTCATCGGTCGCCTCTGCCTCTACCTCGGCTTCGCTCTGCTCTTTAGCAGACTCATCGGTCGCCTCTGCCTCTACCTCGGCTTCGCTCTGCTCTTTAGCAGACTCATCGGTCGCCTCTGCCTCTACCTCGGCGTTCAGCTCGGCCTCTTCATCAGCGACTTCCGCCACCTCTTCCACCACTGTCGCTTCGGCCTCGGCAACTGCCTCGCTCTCCCCTTCAGCCTCTGTCAGCTCTGCTTCGACGTCCACTTCCTCATCCGAAGCCTCATCGGAGTCCTCGGTCTCGACTGCAGAGAGCTCCTCCCCGGCGGCAAGCTCTTCGGCTTCCTCTTCAGCGTGAGCTGCCTCCAGCTCAGCGATCTCGTCGGCAGTAGGCTGAGGTACACCGCGCATGGTCAGGCCGACCTTCTTGTCTTCCTGCTCGATCCGCAAGATCCTCGCGCTTACCCATTCTCCGACGGAGTACTGATCCTCGAGAGAGGACGTACCGCTCTCGATTTCGCTCACATGAGCCAGACCTTCCAGGCCCTCGTAGATGTCCACGAACAATCCGAAGTCGGTGACGTTGACCACTCGCCCGGTAACCGTATCTCCGACTGTGCTCTCCTCGACGAAGCTATCCCACTCGTTGGGCAGGAACTCCTTGATGGACAGGGATACGCGTTGATTCTCGACATCGATATTCGTGATGCGAGCCCGCAGGTCGTCGCCTTTGTTCAGCACATCTCCGGGATGCTTGATTCTCTTCGTCCAACTCATATCCGAAACGTGGATCAGTCCATCGATCTCATCCGTAATCTGTACAAAAGCCCCAAACTCCGTGAGATTTCGGACCTTGCCCTCGATCACGCTGCCGACCGGATGGGAGATCGCCAGCTCTTCCCATGGGTTCCTCTCGGCCTGCCGCAAAGACAAGCTGATCCGTCGCTGAGGGAGATCGAGCTCCGACACAATGGCCTCGACCTCGTCTCCCACTTCCAGGATCTTGGCGGGATTCACGACTTTCTTGGTCCACGACATCTCACTAACGTGGATCAGGCCCTCGACTCCTTCCTCGAGCTCGACAAAAGCACCGTAGTCCACCAGGCTCACCACCTTGCCTCGAACCTTGGAGCCAAGCGGGTACTTCTTGTCCACCAGCGACCAGGGATCTTCCGACCTCTGCTTGTAGCCCAGGGAGACTCGCTCCGTATCCGGATCGAATTTCAGTACCACAACCTCGGCTTCGTCACCGATTGCAAAGTGCTCTGAGGGGTGGTTTACCCTACCCCACGAAATGTCGGTAATGTGCAGCAGGCCGTCGATGCCCCCTAGATCGACGAACACACCGTAGTCCGTGATGTTCTTGACGACGCCCTCGAGAATCACACCCTCCTCGAGCAAGGTGAGGGTTTCAGCCTTCTTGGCGGCGAACTCCTTCTCGAGCACCGCCTTACGGGAAAGAACCACATTATTGCGCCGACGGTCCATGCTGATGACCTTGAACTCGAGCTCCTGGCCGCGAAGCGATTCCAGGTTCTTGACCGGCTTGATGTCTACCAGAGACCCGGGTAGGAAGGCTCGGATGCCTACATCCACCGTCAGGCCGCCCTTGATGCGGTCGATCACACGACCACGGATGATGTCTCCGGCCTTGTAGCTCTTCTCGATGTCCGACCAGACCATCATCCTCTCGGCCTTCTGCTTGGAGAGCAGAACATGCCCTTCCGCATCTTCAGTGCGCTCCAGCAGCACTTCCACATCATCGCCAATCTCGACCGAAAGGTTGCCCTCGTAGTCGACAAATTCTGCAATCGGGATCAATCCCTCTGATTTGTAGCCCACATCGACCACCACGTGGTTCGGGTTGATCGTGATGACCCGCCCTGTGACGATCTGTCCCTCGCTGAGGTGGCGCATGCTCTCATCGTAGAGAGACACCATCTCCTCGTACCCAAAATCCTCCTTTTCGTCGATCTTCTCGGACGTACTGTCAGTTTCCTGACGGTCGTTCTCGTCCATGGACTCCATAAGACACATTCCTCCTTGACAATGGGATCAGGCAAAGGCCTGTCTTTCCCTACGACGGGAAATTCGAGTTCCGTTAAGTCGTTTAGAACTCGAAGTTTCAGAGTATAGGGAGGTTCCCTTTGGGCTGTCAACCCGGGACTCTGGCCAGGCACCTCACTCTACGCGTCAAGCCCATCGAGCCGCGAGAGCGCCGAATCGATCTCCTGCGCCACATCAGGATCGAGTTCGCACGACTTTCGGGCCTCCAAACCCGCCACGGCCTTCTCCCCGCCGATCTCGCCAAGCGCCCAGGCGACATGAAGCCGCACCAGGGGGCTGTCGTCCTGCAGGGCCTCGAGAAGAGCGGGCACATATCGGGGATTGCCAGAGTTGCCCATCGCCACGGCCGCATTTCTCTGCAGGCCCTGTTGCTTTGCCCGCTTCATCGGACTGCCTCGAAAGCGCTCGACATAGCTCTCGCGGTCGAGCCGCAACAGATCTGTCAAATCCAGAGCTGCCCTCTTCGAAGGCAGTTCCAGTGGCGGATGATGGACCTCAATCGCGTCGCCATTCCAGGGGCAGGCCTCCTGGCACAGATCGCAACCGAACACCCAACCACCTGTCAGGCGGCGTATCTCTAGAGGGAGGACCCCTCGATGCTCAATTGTCCAGTAGCTGATACAGCGATTGGCATCCAATCGATAGGGTTCCGGTAACGCACCCGTCGGACAGGCTTCGAGGCACCGGGTACAACTGCCACAGAGGTCGGCTATGGGGAGATCCGGCTCCAACTCCAGGCTGAGGAGGAGCTCTCCCAACAGAAACCACGAACCCGATTGCTCACTCAGGAGCATGGTGTTCTTGCCGAAGACTCCGATACCGGCCCGGCTAGCGAGCTCACGTTCCAGGACCGGCCCGGTATCGACGTGGGCTCGCGTCGTACAGCCCGGGAACTCGTTGCGGATCCTGTCAGCCAGGTTCTGCAGTCGCTGTTTCATGAGATCGTGGTAGTC
>Ga0316192_10000077_pt1 | contig 60729 bp, 55 predicted proteins | sample MerIslwburrow_MG_FD_204931 | JGI IMG/M metagenome (GOLD analysis project Ga0316192, IMG submission 204931) | Coastal sediment microbial communities from Maine, United States - Merrow Island worm burrow | ecosystem: Environmental > Aquatic > Marine > Coastal > Sediment | place: USA: Maine...
TCCCACCGATTCGGTGCCACAGATCGTCCGCAACCGTTCGCCCTGGCTCTTGGCGGGCTTTATCGGCGCAACTATAGCCGCCTTGATTATCGGCTCTTATGAAGATGAACTCGCAAAGGCAGCGATCCTGGCAGCCTTTATACCGGTCGTAATGTCCATGGCAGGAAATGCGGGCCTGCAAGCTTCTGTCGTCTCGATCCAGGCACTGGCCATGGGGTCCGATTGGCCGGGTGACCGCTTGATCTTCCGTTTTGCCCGCGAGCTACTGGGGGCGCTCCTGAATGGAACCATTGCAGGTAGCATTCTTGCCGCGCTGATCCTGCTGGGGTCGATGTTTTTCGATGTGGAGCAGCTCGTTCGCCTTGCGCTGGCGACGTCGCTGTCTCTCCTTACCGTGACGTCGATAGCCGCTATTGTGGGGGCGTTCGTGCCCCTGGCACTTCACCGTCTAGGGATCGACCCGGCCGAGGCAACGGGCGTGTTCATCACAACCAGCAACGACGTTGTGGGCGTCCTGGTTTACTTCCTCATGGCGAGCGCGTTCTATTTCTAATAGCACCGCTGAAATGGCGGAAGCACCTTCAATAGGTCCGCGCTTATGGGCCTTTACACGCGGACCGAAACGTCTAGTAAGATCGTAATTATCTTTGGGGAGGAGGGTGCCGATGTCCCGTCTGACACTTGCTTGCGCGCTGCTTCTTGGCAGTTTTGCCATAGGTCTACTGCCACATAATTCCTTCGCGCAGGATACGAGTACCGAAGCGGCGGCACCGCAGGCCGAGGCGCCTGCATCAGCGGCCGCCGCGGAGTCTGCGGAAAGCAAACCAGATAACAGCCTCCCAGCAGAACTCACCGAACTTGGCACCGAGCTTGCGGACCTTGAATTGTTGACGGTGCCGCTGACCGTAGAGCAGCTCAAAGAGCTTGCCGCGAAATGGTTGGAGATCGTCAAGGCGAAGACCGAGCAGGTCGTGAACACGCAGATCGCCGTCTCGAAGTCCGATGGCGATGCCGAAGAGGCGCAGCGCAAAAGGCTGACCGCACTCAACACCGAGCGCAACGATCTGTTCGACAAATACAGCGCGGTCCTCAATGCCTGGGAGAGGAAGGGTGGCGACGAAAAGGCTATTGCCATCTATCGCGACTATCAAAGCGCGATCTTCGTTGAAGAGACGCGAAAAGCGGATTTCAAGACGCTCATCGCGTGGACCCTCAGCTGGATGGCCGATGAGGATGGAGGTATCGCGCTCGCCAAGAATATCGCGATCGTCCTGCTGTCGTTCCTCGGCCTTCTAATTGTCGCAAGGCTGGTTCGCGGGTTTGTCCGGCGATGGATCGAACACGTGCCGAACATTTCGGATTTGCTGCAGGCCTTCGTGGTCGGAATTGTTTACTGGCTCGTCCTTGCCTTCGGCCTGATGGTGGTTCTATCCGCGCTCGGGGTCGACATCACACCGCTCTTCGCTCTGTTTGGCGGTGCCTCGATCATTGCCGCCTTCGCGATGCAGGATACCCTTAGCAACCTTGCGAGCGGTTTGATGATCATGATCTACCGACCCTTCGACGTGGGCGACTATGTTGACGTTGGCGGCGTTGCGGGAACTGTGAAGTCAACGACGATCGTTGCGACGACTATCACCACGCCTGACAACCAGGTCATCGTGATTCCCAACAAGAATGTCTGGGGCAATATCATCACGAACGTGACGGCGAGCGATACGCGCCGTGTGGACCTCGTCTTTGGCATCTCCTATGACGACTCAATTCCAGAGGCTTTCCGTGTCTTGGAAGACGCGATCGAAGCACAGCCACTGGTGTTGAAAGACCCCAAGCCCACCATTGAAGTCAACGAATTGGCCGATAGTTCCGTCAATTTGATCTGTCGCCCATGGGTCAAGACGTCGGATTACTGGACGGTTTATTGGGATTTGATGCGCAGCGTGAAGGAGCGCTTCGATGCCGCCGGAATCTCGATACCATACCCGCAGCAGGAGGTGCATTTTATCGGGAGCTCCGCGCCGGACCAGCCGGCAGCCGATAAAAAAGGGCCTACGTCAAGCAAGGTCTCCATCTCGGAAGGCGACGAGGGTACCCAATAGAGGAGGACGTCCCATGTTTAACAGGACTGTGCTGAAAGCACTCAAACCGAAGAGCCTTGTTCTGTCCGTGGCGCTCGCCCTATCGGTGAACACAGCGGCCTCGGCACAGGTCACCGTCGACATGGCGAAGATCAGTTGTGAGCAATTCGCGCTCTTCAAGGTCGCGGACCCGGATACGATTGCCGTTTGGCTGCATGGCTATTACAGCGGCAAGAACGGAACGACCGTCGTGGACATTGAGTCACTGAAGGCGAATGCGCGGAAAGTCCGGGACTACTGTCTCCAAAGCCCTGAAACCAACTTGTTGGATGCGGTCGAGAAGATCTTGCAGCCCTGATCCGCGGGCGGGAAACTGGATTCCTGGTGAATTCGGCAAGGGGAGAGGCGGCCCTTGAGTTCCGCAAATTTAGTCCGCCCGAAGTGCCCGGCACATCAGCACCAACTTGCCTCTTCGCCCGTCGGGCGTCTCAGCAACTCTTGAACATTGGCTTCGAGCAGCCGGTATCCGACATTGCCGAATAGCTTTTGGCGCCCGTCGTTCATCAAGAATGTCGGACTGCCTTCAATTTGGTTGGTTCGGCTGAGCTCGTAGTCGAGCGCGAGCTGTGCGATGGCTTCCGAGGATCGGATTTTCCGATCCACCTGCTCGTAATCGATTCCGATACGCTTGGCGATTTTCTGGTGTACCTGCCAATCGGAGATATCCATCGCCTCGGCAAAGAACGCCTCGCGTATTTCATGTGCCGCGCGCGTCGAAATCCTCTCAAGATAAGGGCGGGGCGGAGACGTAGTGTCTTCACGCTCGATTAACTCGACGGCTTTCAGAAAAAGATGTGGGCTTGCCGAGGTTCGCGGACGGCCCCTCAGCCAAACGTCATCATGCACGCAGATATGCGGAAACCGCGTGGCAATTTCTTTGAGGTGACGGTTGAAGCTCTCGAACCCACCCTTCTGTTCGATCTTGCCCCAGGCATCGGGAAATACCGAGCAGAAGTGGGAGACGATTTCGATGTCGTCTCCGAATTCCTTCGCGAGCGCCTCAAGCCGTCGCTCGGCCACATAGGCCCAAACGCATAAGACGTCGGAATAGTATGATATCTCAACCTTCGGCATTTCGCGTCCGCTCCGAACAGGCATGATTTATTCAAGCCTCGCGCCGCATCCAGGACTTTGCGATAGCACAAATTATCAGCGGCCGGATTTTCCGCGTCTTTCGTCACGGGCCTTTGGTAGGACTTGCCCTTCAGACTAAGAGATCTGCGCCGTCAGTCGGTCTCAGTGTCTTCGGGACCACGGGAACACAAGCCTTGAAGGGCCCCGTCCTTGATCGAATAGATCCATCCCTCTACACGGAGCGGCTGTCCACGTCGCCAAGCATCACGAACAATAGTCGTCGAACAGACATTGCGCACCTGCTCGATGACGTTCAATTCGCATAGCCTGTCCGTGCATTCATCAGGATCGGTGATGTCGTCGAACTCATGGGAATGCAGCCGGTGTACGTTGCGAATGTGTTCGAGCCAGTTATCAATCAGTCCGTGAGGCTCGCTCGACAAGGACGCCTTGACGCCGCCGCAGCCATAATGCCCGACAACGATGATGTATTTGACTTTGAGGACCTCCACCGCGAACTGGATCACTGACAGGCAGTTGAGGTCTGATGGCACCACCACATTGGCAATATTACGATGAACGAAGACCTCGCCCGGCGGCAGGTCGACGATCTGGTTCGCGGGCACCCGGCTATCGGCGCACCCGATCCAGAGATAATCGGGCGATTGCTGCTCAGACAGTTTCTCGAAGAAGTCGGGGGTACTCTCCCTGACGCCCTCGGCCCAACGTTTGTTTCGCTCAAAAAGTTCAGCAATTTCCGACATTCGACGATAGCCCTTCTTGTTTCTGTTTCCAAACCATCAAGCCAAGTTCCAAACAAACCTAAGGGTGAGTGCTAGCGGTGCCAAACAAGATATTTTTTAGGGAAAGATAAACTGTTTCCCGGCGGCAGCGAAAGTGACCACGCCGTCGCGGACACATTGCAGCCGGAAACCGCTGGCCGCGCAAGGTTCCGCCAATCTCCTCGCCCTCAGATAGGCGGAAATCCGGCAGTGCAACTAGTAACAGCGTCGTGACGCCGAGTGCTGTCGCGACGCCCAGGGGCCGTAAAAAGCCCCGATGGAACGTGGCGATATGGTATGCTGATAAAAACGTCTTGAACCGTTACGGGAGCGAATGCTTTGCAAAGAGAGCAGACGCAACGAGCAGGACTCGCGCTGCGTATTTTGAGCCGCGTAACTGGCAGCGCAGCATGCCTTGTGCTCGCACTCGCACTCGTTGGCATACTGAGCACTCAGGCAACGGCCAACGTCCTTATCCGCATCGATAAGCCAACCCAAACGATGACCGTCTCCGTGGATGGCCAGACCCGCTACCGCTGGACCGTCTCGACCGGCGCGACCGGCTATTCGACGCCAACGGGCAAATACACAGCCTTCCGCATGGAAGTCATGCACTACTCCGATGAGTGGGACGGCGCGGGCATGCCGCACTCGATTTTCTTCACGACGCGCGGCCACGCCATTCATGGCTCGAACCATCCTGGCATGGGGACGCCGAGGTCCCACGGGTGCGTTCGTCTTTCGCTAAAAAACGCCGAGACGCTCTACCGGCTAGTCGAGCAGCAAGGCATGGGTACGACAAAGGTGGTCGTCAACGGCCCGGACCCGGCAGGGCATTTCGCCGCGAGCCAGGCCCCGACGCAAACGCGGACGCAAACCCGCACGCGGACGCCCTTCCGGGAAATCTTTGCGCCCTTTAGGCGCCGGTAGCGACGCGCCCGACAGAGGCGGCCCCTGCCATGGCGCATGACGCTCAGCCCATTTCCACTCAGCCCAAAACCACTCAGCAAATCAGCAAAGCCGAGGCCAAGGTCTTCGTGATCTCGGCGATCGCACTATCGGCGACGGTTGCGAACGCAACATTCTGGTTCGGGGTCTTCGGGCGCGTATTTTTCACGCACATCCTCTACATTTGGATCGCGGCGACGGCGGCCCTTTTGGCCAGCTTCTTCGTTCCAAGAATGGAAACGCCGCTCCTGAAGCTCCCCTGGAAGGGGCGCTTTCTCTTGGCCTTGCCGACGGTCTGGCTTGTGATGGCCGTGCTCGTGGATGTGGACTCCTTCCGGCCGGACACGCCGCAAACATGGGCCCTATGGCTTCTCACGTTCGCCAGCGCGTTTCTGACGTTGCCCTATCTGCTTTACGTCATCATTCTCGCGGTCGTGCCCGATATCGACCGGCTGACCAATACCAAGCTCAGGGGAGGCCTCATAGGCATCCTGCTTTTCATGGGCGCGGCCGGCTATGCGCTCGGCACGCACCATTCGCTGTTTCTCACCTGCGCGAATTTCAAGCTTGGCGGCCATGACATCCCGGCGAACTGCCGCGCCGCCGGAGAGACCGCGCCGTGAAGCGAGCAGGGCCTTCTTCGCTCCATCTGAGTACGCGGATCGGCTGGCGCGATGAGGACTTGTCGATCATTTCTCGCTCATGAGGTCTCATTCATGAGCGCCGCACGCTGTTTGAGCAGGGCATCGAGCTTCTCTTGCTGATCGGCAATGCGGGCTGCGGCGCGCTCCTCGTCAGCAGCGCCCGAGAAGACTGCCGCCGCCTCCATCAGCTCGCGCAGATTGTCCTCGACGATCTGGATGCGGCGTTCGATTTCTTCCAGCGAATATCCGATGGTCATGATGGCTCCCGGGCTTGTTGTCTCAAGGGCAAAGCCTAGCAAAACTCAAATATGGGTGGCCTTGAAGGAGATCAAGGTGCAACGAAGCAAGGCGGGCGCCAAACCTGGCATTCCCGGAGGCGAGGAGGGGGCGTTGCGTGAGAAATGTCCGACAAGGCCAATTGGCTAAGAAACCAATTACCAAGTGCTAGGCGAGAAGTCGGAAACTGGGATGCACAAAAACGCGATACATTGAGAGCAAGAGGTATCTACCCAGCTTAAAGGCTCTCGCTCGGAGAAAAGGGGGGCTATGAAGGCGTTTCAGTGTCTTGTGACCCCAAACCCCCTAAGGGCTAGTGGCCCCGCAAACTAGGGTGGTGCTACCCGGTGCAGCTAACCGCTCCAATCATTCTGCGGCCTCAGTCTGCGGGGGGCGGCGCCGGGGGGGGCCTTGCCGCGCGCCCGGCCACTACTGGCCGCCACCACGCTGGTCCAGAAGCACTTTGAGATACTGGCCGGTGTAGCTTTCGGCGACTTGGCGACCTCTTTGGGTGTGAAGCTGGCCAGCACGTCGCTATCCGAGCAAGACCTGAATTCGGTCGCAACAGATTTCTGGTGAGGCACCCCGCAGGGATCTCCGGGAAGGGCGCTGGCCGCTTGCGCGGTGTCTCGCGATCAAAAGTTGATGTTTTTAATCGTCGGCCATCGGGCGACCCCTTGCAGCGATACTGCTTTGCCAAGCGCCGCGGCCCGCTCGGGCTGAGAGGCGTTTTGAAATATGTCCCATGTGCAACCAAGGATTTCGTAGTTGCCGCAGCGCGGGCACACAATCACGTGCCCATCGAAATTGGGCGGGGTGAGGTCTTTGGCCTCGCCGGCACACACTAAGCATTGCATGGCAGTTGTCACTCCGGAGGTCGGCGCCCATCGATCTTCAGGCATCGCCAAGGGCGCGCTGGCGCGACGGCAAGTCGGCTTCGAGCTAGATCCGCTCGATCTCGTTTTCCGCAATGGTGCGGAAGAACGGTTCGCAGCCGCTCTTGATGCGGTATTGGAATTGTCCGTCCCGGGCAGGAAGCTGAGCAATCACTTTGTAGGGCCCGGGCGCGGCCTTTCGGGGTGGGTAGCGTCTGCTGAGCAGCACCTCATGCCCGGTGGGGAAGCCATGCCCGGTGAGGACCTCATGCCCGGACGTCTCATCTTCGGTCTCTGTGAAGCTGCTGGGCGCTTGTCGCGGTGTCGGGACAGATTTAGGCGAGGGCATGAAGACGCTCCTAGTGGCAGGCGGGAGCGCGACTTACCTCTCTCAGTCACCGGGGCCTGTAACAATTGTCCGATGATGCCCTCAAGTATGCGCCTTATTGGGGCGGAAAGCGATTCTTATAGTCGTCGACCAAGGCAACGTAGTCAGTCGACCAAGGCAACGATGCCTTGGAGACCTACTCTGCCGCCTCGGCATTCTTCCTTGGCGCGCGTTTGGGCCTCGCCACTTTCGCCCCTGACTTCGCAGCCGCCCCTGACTTCGCAGCCGCCCCTGACTTCGCAGCCGCCCCAGACTTGGCAGACGCCCCAGACTTCGCAGACGCGCCGGAGCGGGTCGGGGTCCTGCCGCCCGCAGTACCGCCGCGCTTGTCCAGGAGCACTTTGAGATACTGGCCCGTAAAGCTTTCCGGAACTTGTGCCACCTCTTCGGGCGTGCCCGTGGCGACCACGTGTCCGCCGCCATCGCCGCCTTCGGGCCCAAGATCGACGATATGATCCGCCGTCTTAATCACTTCGAGGTTGTGCTCGATGACCACGACCGTGTTTCCTTGATCCACAAGCTCGTGGAGCACTTCGAGCAGCTTGGCCACATCGTGGAAATGCAGCCCCGTGGTCGGCTCATCGAGAATATAGAGCGTCCGGCCCGTCGCGCGTTTTGACAGCTCCTTGGAGAGCTTGATCCGCTGGGCCTCGCCGCCCGAAAGGGTCGTTGCCTGCTGGCCCACATGGATATAGCCGAGGCCGACCCGGGCCAGCGTTAGCAACTTATCGCGTACGCTTGGCACGGCCTTGAACAGCTCGGCAGCTTCCTCAACGGTCATGTCGAGCACGTCGGCGATGGACTTGCCCTTGAACTTGATCTCCAGGGTCTCGCGGTCGTAGCGCTTGCCCTTGCACACATCGCAAGTGACGTAGATGTCGGGCAGAAAATGCATCTCGATCTTGATGACGCCGTCGCCCTGGCAGGCCTCGCAGCGCCCGCCTTTGACGTTGAAGGAAAAGCGCCCGGGCTTATAGCCGCGCGTCTTCGCCTCGGGCAGCTCCGCGAACCATTCGCGGATGGGCGTGAAGGCGCCCGTATAGGTCGCCGGGTTCGAGCGGGGCGTGCGGCCGATCGGGCTCTGGTCGATATCGATGACCTTGTCGAGATGCTCAAGCCCCTCGATCGCTTCGTGCTCGCCGGGCAGCTCCCGCGCATTGTTCAGCTTGCGGGCGACGGCCCGGTACAGCGTCTCAATGAGGAAGGTGGATTTGCCCCCGCCCGAGACGCCGGTAACGCAGGTGAAGATGCCGAGCGGAATATCAACATCGATATCTTTGAGATTGTTCTCGGATGCCCCGCGAACGCGCAGGCGCTTGCCGCGCCGTGCCTTGCGCCGCTCTGTAGCCAAGGGGATCTGCTTGAAGCCGGTGAGATATTGCCCGGTCAGGCTATCCGGGCTCTGCATGATCTCGGCCGGGGTGCCCTCGGCCACGACCTCGCCCCCATGGGAGCCGGCGCCCGGACCCATATCCACAACGTGGTCGCATTCCAGGATCGCGTCTTCGTCATGCTCGACCACGATCACGGAGTTACCGAGATCGCGTAAGTGCTTGAGCGTTTCCAGCAGCCGCGCATTGTCGCGCTGATGCAGGCCAATCGAGGGCTCATCCAGCACGTAGAGCACGCCGGTGAGGCCGGAGCCGATTTGCGAGGCTAGGCGAATGCGCTGGCTCTCTCCGCCCGACAAGGTTCCGCTTGCGCGCGCCAAGGTCAGATATTCAAGACCCACATCGCTGAGGAAGCTCAAGCGCTCGCGGATTTCCTTCAAGATACGTTCGGCGATTTCATTTTGCTTGTCGGTGAGCGCACGGGGCAGGGCATCGAACCAGGCCTTGGCCTCTTTGATCGACTTCTCGGTGACTTTGCTGATATGGAGCCCCGCGATCTTCACCGCGAGCGCTTGTGGTTTCAGCCGATAGCCCGCACAGGCCTCGCAAGGCTGGTCCGACTGATAGCGCTCTAGCTCCTCGCGGACCCAGTTGGATTCGGTCTCGCGCCAGCGCCGCTCGATATTGGTGATCACGCCTTCGAAGGGCTTTTCGGTCGCATAGCGCCGCACGCCATCGTCATAAGTGAAGATGATGCTCTCGTCCTCGGAGCCGTAGAGCAGGATCTCGCGGAAGTCCTCGGGAAGGTCCTTCCACGGCTTGGTCATGGGCACGCCATAATGGCTTGCCACGGCATCGAGGGTCTGCTGGTAGTAGGGCGAAGTGGCGCTCGTGCGGGCCCAAGGCGCGACGGCGCCGCGATTGAGCGAGAGCGCATCGTTCGGCACCACAAGTTCCGGTTCGAAGAACAGCTCGGTGCCAAGCCCGTCGCATTCGGGGCAGGCCCCATAAGGGTTATTGAACGAGAACAGGCGCGGCTCGATCTCCTCAATGGTGAAGCCCGAGACAGGGCAGGCGAACTTCGCCGAGAAGATCAGGCGTGGCTCCTTGTTTTGCGGGCGAGCATCGGCGAATTCGGCAATGGCGATCCCGTCAGACAGACCAAGCGCGGTCTCCATGGAATCCGCTAGGCGCGCGGAAAGGTCGGGCCGCACCACCACGCGGTCTACCACCACGTCGATATCGTGCTTGAGCTTCTTATCGAGGCGCGGAGCGTCGGCGATTTCGTAAAATTCGCCGTCGATCTTGATGCGCTGAAAGCCCTTCTTCTGAAGGTCGGCGAGTTCCTTTTTGTATTCGCCTTTGCGGCCGCGGGCGATTGGCGCCAGCAAGTAGAGCCGGGTTCCTTCCGGCAGCTCCATCACCCGGTCCACCATCTGGCTCACGGTCTGGCTCTCGATGGGAAGACCCGTTGCGGGCGAATATGGGATGCCCACGCGCGCCCAGAGCAAGCGCATATAGTCATAGATCTCCGTCACCGTGCCGACGGTCGAGCGTGGGTTCTTCGAGGTGGTTTTCTGCTCGATGGAGATGGCCGGCGACAGACCCTCGATATGGTCCACATCCGGCTTCTGCATCATGTCGAGAAACTGCCGGGCATAGGCTGAAAGGCTCTCCACATAGCGGCGCTGCCCTTCCGCATAGACCGTGTCGAAGGCGAGCGAGGATTTGCCCGAGCCGGAAAGCCCTGTGATCACCACGAGCTTTTCGCGCGGTAAGTCGAGCGACACGTTCTTCAGATTGTGCTCGCGGGCGCCGCGAATGGAGATGAATTTCGAGGTCATGGTGTCAGGCAATGTCGGCGGATGAGGGAACGTGCGCAAGACTTAAGGAGCCGCCCTTCCGCAGGCAAGGGGACGCCGACCGGAAGCGGAGGCAAGGGGACGCAGGCCCATAGGGGCGGCGGCTTGCCGCGCGCCCGAATCGCGACCTAAATGCGCGTTCCATGACCGGCCTCAGGAGCATGACCCGCACCCAGATCGTGATTGCCGCTTCGATTATTCTGCTCGCGGGCGCCGCGCTCTATGGGATGGGCCATCCGCTGATCTGCAAATGCGGAGTCGTGAAGCTGTGGCATTTCGATGTGATGACTTCGGAGAACTCCCAGCACATTTTCGACTGGTACACGCCCTCTCATATCATCCACGGCGTTCTGTTCTATTTCCTGTTCTGGCTGATCGCGCCGCGCAGTTCGTTCGGCACCCGGCTCATCCTTGCCGTCCTGTTGGAAGCAGGCTGGGAAGTGGCCGAGAACACGCCCTATGTGATCGACCGGTATCGGGAGGCGACGATCGCGCTCGATTATTTCGGCGACAGCGTGCTCAATTCGGTGAGCGACATTCTGTTCATGGTGGCCGGTTTCGTGCTCGCCGCCCGACTGCCCGTCTGGGCCATTGTCCTGATCGCGCTCACATTCGAAGTCTTCACCGGGATCATGATCCGTGATGGGCTCGCCCTGAACGTGCTGATGCTGGTGTGGCCGAGCGAGACGGTCCTGCAATGGCAGAATGCCAGATAGCGCGCTTAGAGCGGCACGCGAATCCCAAACACCATGATCAGAATGAGCCAAACATAAGCGATGACCGTTGGGTAGAACGTCACGCCGAAGCCGAAGGCCCTTAAGTAGGGGTTCTTGTGATAGCCGATCCAGAACAGAATTCGGCCGAACACGAACAAGCCCGTGAGGATTGGCAGCGTGCGTGCCTCCTCGATCGGGCAATACATGGCAAGGCCCGCATTGGCGATAAAATAGGCCGTGAACTGCTCGAACGTGTTGAGAATAAATTTGGTGTTGATCTCGACAGGCGAGTTCGGCTTCGGCAACTGACCGACGAACATCGAGGGGTCGAGACGCTGCGCCGCGACGATACAAATAGCGATGACGCCCGGAATGATGGCGATGACCGCATCCTTGATCACGAGCGCAAGCCGGTCGGCGATGCCCCACGCCTCTGGGGTCCAATCCCAGAACGTTTTCCCCGCCGCGAACACCGCAGCAGAAAACAACCAGTTCCCCACAAGCGTGGCAATAAAGGGCCACTGCATCGCAGTGAACCCGAAATACTTCACCCGCGGATCGCGCCTTTTTCCTTTTCGGCGCGCCTGTGTCTGTCGTTGGCGGACTCGCCGCTGCATTTTTCGCGCATTTCTCAGGTTTAGGGGCAGGTTACCTCGGAGGAAGAGGTAGGCTGCCAGCATCGATTCTCAATTTTTGATAGCCATAGGGCGCATGCCCCGGAATCACAAGAGGGCAACGTGCTAGACGATACAGAACAAAACCAGTACATTGGTTTTTGGCATTCACAACCCGCCAAGTTGTGGACAGGGTCGACGGGCTTGCGAAGTCTCCTGGAAGGTGGCCGTTGGCGCGCCTAGAGTGTTGGATTGTCCTTCGGGGGCCATAGCGCCCGCTTGGGCGAGCTTGAAAGCGATGCACGCGCGGGGAGTTTGAAGACATGGCTGGATCGGTCAACAAAGTTATTCTCATCGGCAATCTCGGCGCAGATCCAGAAATTCGGCACACGCAAGATGGCCGTCCCATCGTCAATTTAAGGATGGCAACCACCGATAGCTGGCGGGACAAATCCACCGGCGAGCGGCGCGAAAAGACCGAGTGGCATCGCGTGGTCATCTTCAGCGAGGGACTGGCCCGGGTCGCCGAACAATATCTGCGCAAAGGCTCAAAGGTCTATGTGGAGGGCGCACTCCAGACCCGCAAATGGGAAGACCAATCAGGGCAGGAGCGCTACACCACGGAGGTCGTGCTGCAGGGCTTCAATTCCACGCTGACCATGCTGGATGGCCGCCAACAGGGCGGCAGTGCGAGCGAAAGCGCGGAGAGCGGTGGCGATTTCGGCCGCACAAAACCGCTGAGCGGTGGAGGGTCGTTCAACAAAGAGCTGGACGACGAGATTCCCTTCTAAGGGCGCGCTACGGAACAAGGCGAACGCAGTCTTGGGGAGCACATTTTTGCTCAGCTCCTTCGAAGACTGATTTGTGTTGTGGCCGGCATGGAAACCGGCCGCCTCTCTATTTAGCTTGGGTGATATTGAGACCGCTCGGTCCGCAATTCCTTATTCGCAATCCTTTAAGAGGCCCCACAATATGGACACCTTTGATACGATCTACGGCCGTCGCGCTGTAAAGCACTTCGACCCGGAGTTTCGCTTGAGCGAGGTGGAGCGAACCAAGCTGCTACAGGCTGCCATTCAGGCACCGACAAGCTTCAACATCCAGCACTGGCGCTTTGTGGTGGTCGACGAACCCGCTCTTCGGAAGCAAATTCGTGAGCTGGGCAACGACCAAGCGCAGATCACTGACGCGAGCTTGCTCATCATCATGACCGCAGACCTTGGGGCATGGAAGAAAGAGCCGACGCGGTACTGGGTCAACGCACCTAAGGACGTGGCCGAATTGCTCGTTGGATGGATGGGACCCTTCCACGAGGGGCGTGAGCAGTTGCAGCGCGACGAGGCCATGCGTTCTATCGGCATGGCGATGCAAACCCTGATGCTGGCTGCAAAAGCCATGGGGTATGAATCCTGCCCGATGATTGGGTATGAATTCGACAAGGTTGCTGAGCTGATCAACCTGCCTGACGACTACTGCATCGGACCAATGATCGCCATCGGGAAGGGGACAAAAGATCCCTGGCCCAAACCCGGCCAACTCCCGCTCGAGGAGGTCGTAATCTCCAACCGATTTGCTTGATTCGAAGGGAACGCCTTCGGGGGATTGCTTCGGATCAATGCACGCACGATCGTTGTTTTCCAAGATGAAAGCGGTGCGGTTTCGCGCCCTAAGGAATCGCTTGCGTTGCAGGGTTTTCAGTCGATGGTGATCTGTGCGTGCTCCGCCCGCGGAGCTGCCGCACAAGTTCCTGTAATCGAATGAGAAAATGGGCAGTTCTCAGCGGCGATGGGAGTTGCGGGAACACCCTAAAATCAGCTATAGAAACAACTCCTCGAACGCAACTCTAAAGCCAGCCGGGCCGAGGTGTTTTCTCCGCGCTAGAGTGGCGTTCATTGACCGACTTTTTTAAAGGCAAATCCGTCCTTGGCTGACGAAGAAGACTCAGGCGTCGAGGGACCATCTTCCTCGGATATCAGGCCAGTCTCGCTCATCGATGAGATGAAGCGCTCCTATCTCGATTACGCCATGAGCGTGATCGTGTCGCGGGCGCTCCCCGATGCGCGCGACGGACTAAAGCCTGTGCACCGTCGCATCCTGTACTCGATGCGCGAGAACAACTACACGCCGGAACGTCCGTACAATAAATCAGCCCGCGTCACGGGCGACACGATGGGTAAGTATCACCCGCACGGAAACCAGGCGATCTATGACGCGCTTGTTCGGCTCGCGCAGGACTTTTCTATGCGCTTGCCGCTCATTGACGGGCAGGGGAACTTCGGCTCCATCGACGGAGACCCCCCCGCTGCAGAGCGTTACACCGAAGTGCGTTTGGCGAAGCCCGCCATGGCGCTGCTCGACGATCTGGCAAACGACACAGTCGATTTCCAGCCCAACTACGACGGGCGCGAAAAAGAGCCGGTCGTCCTGCCTGCGAAGTTCCCGAACCTTCTCGTCAACGGTGCTGGCGGCATTGCCGTCGGTATGGCGACCAACATGCCGCCGCACAATCTGGTGGAAGTCTGTGACGCCTGCATCGCCTATCTCGACAATCCGGCGATCGAGATCGATGAACTCATTGAGATCGTTCCAGGCCCGGATTTTCCGACCGGCGCTCTCATTCTCGGCCGGGCCGGCATTCGCTCCGCTTATCATAAGGGGCGCGGATCCGTGATCATGCGCGGACGTGTGCATGTGGAAGAGGTTCGCAAGGACCGTGATGCGCTGATCGTCACGGAGATTCCCTACCAGGTGAACAAGGCCTCAATGGTCGAGAAGATCGCCGATCTCGTTCGCGATAAGAAGATCGAAGGCATTGCTGACATCCGTGATGAAAGCGACCGCCAAGGCATGCGCGTCGTGATCGAGTTAAAGCGCGATGCCATGGCTGATGTGGTGCGCAATCAGCTCTACCGCTTTTCACAGCTGCAAAGCACATTCGGCTGCAACATGGTGGCGCTGAATGGCGGCCGCCCCGAGGTGTTCAATCTTAAGGACTTGATCCTCGCCTTCACCGAGTTCCGTGAGGAGGTCGTCGGTCGCCGGATCAAGCACCTTCTACGCGAGGCACGCGAGCGGGCGCATGTGTTGGTGGGGCTGGCAATTGCGGTTGCGAATATCGACGAGGTGATCGCTCTTATTCGAAAGGCGCCGGACCCGGCAACGGCGCGTGCGCAATTGATGGAACGCGATTGGCCGGCGAAGGATGTTGCTCCGCTTGTCGAACTGATTGCCGATCCACGCCACAAAGTGTCGGCGACAGGGACATACAAGCTCTCCGAGGAGCAATCCAAGGCAATTCTGGACCTGCGGCTCCAACGGCTCACGGCACTTGGCCGCGACGAAATCGGTGATGAGCTGAAGGGGCTTGGTACTCAGATATCAGAGTATCTTGATATCTTGCGCTCACGTGCGCGCATCGTGGACATCATCAAAGGTGAGCTGACCGAACTAAAAGAACAGTTCGGCACGCCGCGGCGCACTGAGATTATGGAAATGATGGGTGAGGTCGAAGACGAGGACCTCATTCAGCGCGAGGACATGGTCGTGACTGTGTCCCATAAGGGCTATATTAAGCGCGTCCCGCTCTCGGCTTATCGTGCTCAGCGCCGTGGCGGTAAAGGCCGCGCTGGCATGGCGACGCGAGACGAGGACTTCGTTGCGCGTGTCTTTATCGCGAACACCCACACACCGGTGCTGTTCTTCTCCTCGCGCGGCATGGCTTACAAGATGAAGGTGTGGCGCTTGCCTCAGGCCGCGCCGCAAGCACGTGGCAAGGCGCTGATCAATCTGTTGCCCTTGGGCAAAGACGAGATCATCACCACCATCCTGCCGCTGCCAGAGGATGAAGGGTCGTGGGAAAAGCTCGACGTGATGTTTGCCACCAATTATGGCAGCGTTCGCCGCAACAAGCTCTCCGACTTCATCGAGGTGCGTCAGAATGGCAAGATTGCCATGAAGCTTGATGAGGGCGATCGCATAATCGGGGTCGATGTGTGTAATGAGCGGCAGGATGTGTTGCTCACCTCCCGCGACGGACAGGCGATCCGATTCCCTGTCAACGACGTGCGTGTCTTCAAGGGCCGCATGTCATCCGGCGTGAGGGGCATCAATCTTGGCAAGGATGACGAAGTCATTTCCATGACGATCCTCACGCATGTTGAGGCAGATGCCGCCGAGCGCGCCGAGTATGTGCGCCAGGCGAATATGGTCCGGCGCGCTGGCGTGGACTACGAACCTGATATCGAGCCCGAGACGGAAGTTGGCGTGCCCACGGTGCTGAGCCCCGAACGCTATGCGGAACTCAGCGCGTACGAACAGATGGTGCTGACGATCTCCGAGAACGGATATGGCAAACGTTCAAGCGCGTACGAATACCGGGTGTCGGGCCGTGGCGGCAAAGGCATCATTGGCATGATTGTCAACGCGCGCAACGGCAAGCTCGTGGCCTCGTTCCCCACCGAGGACAGCGATCAGCTGATGCTCGTGACCAATAGCGGTCAGCTGATCCGCGTTCCCGTGGAGGGGATCTCCATTGTGGGCCGGTCGACCCAAGGCGTGATCGTTTTCGACACCGCGACGGACGAGCAGGTCGTTTCTGTGGAGCACATTCCCGACGAAAGCGGCGAGGAAGACAGCGGCGGCGAAGACGACAGCGAGATCAATGAGGACGGTGAGGAGACGGCCTAGGCCGCGCCCGTCGAGACCGGTGCATTGCCGCAAAGCGTCATAAGCGCGTGCGATGCCGGTGACAGCGCGGCAAGCGCGGACAAATCGGGCACATAGACTGTGTGACGATCTGGACGGGTCAAGATGCCGGTGCTGCGAAGCCGGGACATGGTTCGGGATAGCGTATCGGCGTTTAGTCCCAAATATTCTGCAACTTCGCTCCGGCTGAGGGGCATCTCGAAGACCACGCGGCCCTCGGAGGCTAGTGCGCCTGTATTCAAGGCAACCTCCAAGAGGAACGTGGCAAGCCGCTGCATACAGTCCAGTTGCCCGACGGTCGCCACATGGATTGCTTGGCGCGCAGTCTGCCGCGCTACGGCTCGATCGAAATAGTCCCGTGTGGCCACGCTCGTTTCAGCAAATTTCGAAAACCGATCGAAGCGAACGCGCAAGACTTGGCCGGTCCCAAGCGCAACCAGCCGCGCTTCGACCCCAGGCGGTGCAAAGGCCGCGCGGAACACATCCCCTGGGTAGAGCAGTGTGATGCCTTGGCGTAGCGCGCCCGGAAACGTCACCCGAAACAGGAGGGTTGCCATAAAGGGGAAGAAGATGGTCTCGTCGCCTCCAAGGCTAAGCGGCAGCGGTTGCCCGTGGCGAGTCTGAACCATCGTACCCTGGCTCATAAGGTCACGGGGAATTCCCGCGGGCCATTCGGCGCTTGGTGAGAGCTGATCCCCACGCAGATGGTTTGATCTATTCAAGTTCAATACGGCCACAAGGGCGGTTCCCGCAAAGGGGCAAGAGAAGCAACCACTGATAGCTTCGTCTTCGGACAAGCGAGCGCACAGCGCTTTGACGTCGATCAAGCCTCACACGATCAAGACTTGAGTGATTAAAACTTAGGCGACACGTGACGGATGCGCGAACCATCGGCGCGAGGGCAAGCGCGGTCTCGCTGAGGTCCTTCCAATAGCAATTTGACTTGAATCAAGAAAAACTGTGGCAGGAACGCAACAGAGGCGCGGCGACCCGCCTTTGGCTGATCTTGGTCAGGCAATCGGCGCGATCCATTCTGGTGTGGAGAGGCGACGCATCACAGAAATAGCAGACAAGAATCTAGAGGTATCGGGCTCTCCGAAGTGACTGGGGCATGCAAATGAACAAGCATCTGACTGCCGTCGTATTGGGTCTCACTTTCGCGCTCTCGCTGGTCGGCCTATCCAAGCCGGTCCTCGCTGGTGATGCGCATGGGGACTTTATGATCCGTGGGCTGGTCACGGGCGTCTTGCCTGATACGAGCGCATCCGTGTCTGCGGGCAGGTCTCGCATCCCTGGCGCCAGTGCCGAGGTTAGCGACGAAGTCATCCCCGCGACGACGCTGACTTATTTCTTCACCGATAATTTGGCGGTTGAGCTGTTCTGCTGCTTTGCCAAACATCAAATCGACGCGACGGGCAGCATTTCCAGCCTCGGTAACCTCGGCGATACGTGGATTTTCCCGCCCGCGTTGACGGCGCAGTACCACTTCAATCCCGATGGCACGCTCAAGCCTTATGTGGGCGTCGGCATGCAGTACATCGCCTTCTTCGATGAGGGCACGGGACAGAACCGGCTCGGCGCCGCCGATCTCAGCATTGACGACGGCCTCGGTTTCACGCTTCAGGCCGGTCTGGATATCTCTGTTGGCAATGGCTGGTACCTTAACGCCGATGTGAAAAAGACCTGGCTTGAGACAACCGCCAAGTTCAATGGAACTGGCGTCACGGCGGATGTGGACCTTGATCCCTTGATCGTGTCGGCGGGCTTTGGTTATCGCTTTAACCTGGGCGATCTGCTCGGCGGTCATGGCGCTCAGACGGCGTACGAAGACCTGAAATAGCGGCGAAAGCCATACATTCAATTGGAAGGGCCGGGTGGGAACGCCCGGTCCTTTTTCTTTGCTGGCTCCAGACATCGAAGGCGGCGGCCTTGCGGAGCTGGCATCCGCACGGCTAGAAGGGGTCCGCGAAGGGTCGTTCGCGCCCATCCATTGGGGATGGCCGCCCATGGGCCGTAAGGAGCCACTGCTTCATGCGCGTTGGTCTCTATCCGGGGAGCTTCGATCCCGTCACCTTGGGCCATATGGATATCGTGCGCCGCGCTGCCTATCTCGTTGATCGGCTCGTGATCGCCATTGGTGCCCATCATGCCAAGGGCTCCGTCTTCTCGGCGGAAGAGCGGGTGCGCCTGGCCCACGACGCCCTCGATCCGCTCGCGGTGGAACTGGGCCTCGATATTTCCATTGAAACCTATGATGGTTTGACCGTCGATGCGGCCAAGGCTGCCGGCGCGGCCGTTGTGTTCAGAGGTCTGCGCGATGCGGGGGATTTCGACTACGAAATGCAGATGGCGGGCATGAATGCCGCCCTCGCGCCGGACATCGAGACCGTTTTCCTTGCCTCTTCGCCTGGCACGCGCCATATCGCAGCCAGTCTTGTCCGTCAGATTGCCGCAATGGGCGGCGATGTCTCTTGCTTTGTTCCCGCCGCAGTTGACGTGGCACTCAAGCGAAAATTCAGCCCATAACATTACGTCCCAAACAAACGAGGAAACGTCATGACATTCAGGACTGTCGTCCTTCTCACTGCAACCTTGCTGTTCGGCGCCGTGAGTGCGTATGCCCCGGCGATGGCAGCCAATCTCAGCGACCCCGCATCGCTCAAAGAGCGCGCGCCTAATGAGTACAAAGCGAAGTTCGTCACCTCCAAGGGAACTTTCGTGATCCAAGTGCAGCGTGATTGGGCACCGAATGGCGCCGACCGCTTTTACAATCTGGTGAAGAGCGGCTTCTATAACGACGCGCGCTTTTTCCGGGTGATTGACGGCTTCATGGTTCAGTTCGGGATCAACGGAAACCCGGATTTGTCGGCGATCTGGCGTGAGGCACGTATTCCCGATGATCCGGTGCGCGAGTCCAACGGCCGTGGCACGGTGACCTTCGCAACCGCAGGTCCCAATACGCGTACGACTCAAGTCTTCATCAACTTCAATAATAACTCCTCACTCAACGGCCAAGGCTTTGCGCCATTCGGCAAAGTCGTATCGGGCATGGATGTAGTCGACTCGTTCTTCAAGGGATACGGGGAAGGCGCACCGCGCGGAAATGGACCAAGTCAGGGGCTTCTTCAGTCGCAAGGCAACGCCTACCTCATCACCAAGTTTCCCAAGCTCGACTACATCAAGAAGGCGACCATCGAGTAGCCGTCAGTTGATCGTGAAGTCTAAGCCTCAAACCCAAGGAGCCTCGATCCGTGGCAAATCCTGAAGACACACTCGTACTCGAAACCAGCAAGGGCAATGTGGTCGTCCAAATGCGTCCCGATCTGGCCCCCAATCATGTCGCGCGCATCAAAGAACTTGCACGCCAGGGCTTTTACGATGGCGTGCCGTTTCATCGCGTGATCGAAGGCTTCATGGCGCAGACCGGCGATCCGACCGGAACAGGCGCGGGCGGTTCCGGCCAGAAGCTTGCCGCTGAGTTCAATGCAGAGCCGCACACACGCGGCACCGTGTCCATGGCCCGTGCCCAGTCGCCCAATTCCGCCGACAGCCAGTTCTTCATCTGCTTCGATGACGCAACGTTCCTTGATCGCAATTACACGGTCTGGGGCCGCGTGATCGAAGGCATGGAGAATGTCGATGCGATCAACCGGGGCGAGCCGCCAGCCAGTCCTGACAAGATCGTTTCCTTGAAAGTCGCTGCCGATCCGGACGGATGACGGACGAGCGCGGCGGCAAGCCTGAGGAGAATACGGCAATGACCGCGACGGGTCTTCTGTTCACGCTCGTGGCCCTTATCGCCGGCGGCATGATCGCGATGCAAGCACCGATCAATGCCGAAGTTGCCACTCGCCTCGGCCATCCGCTCTCGGCCGCAACCTGGTCATTCTGCGTGGGTACGGCCGCTCTGGCCTTGCTCGCGCTGCTCTTTGCGCGCGGCAGCACCAATCTTGGCGCGTTGCAGACCATGCCAGTTTATATGCTTATCGGTGGCGGGTTGTTGGGCGCGGTCTATGTCTCGGTAAATCTGATCTTGGCACCGAAAATCGGCATCACTGCGGTCATGGCGCTCGGCATTGCCGGACAGCTCGCGACGGCACTGTTCTTGGACCGGTTCGGTCTATTCGAGCTCGCTCAGCGCGAGCTCAGCCTCGGCCGTGTGAGCGGCGTCATTCTTGTGCTGGTTGGGGCAGTTATGGTGCGGATGCTCTAGCGTCCAAGCGGATACTCTAGCGCCCAAGGGGTGCCATTGCGTATAGACCTGTTCGACTTCGAGCTTCCCGATGCGCTGATCGCGCTGCGGCCGGCGCGTCCACGCGATGCATCGCGGCTCCTTGTGGTCCGGCCGGGCGAGCCGGACAGCCTTGCCGACAAGATCATGGCCGACCTGCCGTTGCTGATCGAACCGGGCGATGCGCTTGTCTTCAACGACACCCGCGTGATTCCTGCGGCATTGAAAGGGGTTCGGAGCCGTGGTGAAACAAGCGCCCTGATTTCTGCCACACTGGTCGAAAAGCTCGACGGTCACCGTTGGTTGGCCTTGGCCAAGCCCGGCAAGCGGCTTGAAACCGGAGACCTGATCCGCTTCGGCGACGGGGATGGTCTGGGTGCGACCGTGGAGGTCAAGAGCCCGGACGGAGAGGTTGCGCTCTCCTTCGATCTTGGCGGACAAGCGCTTCACGATGCAATCGAGGCCCAAGGGGCGATGCCATTGCCTCCCTATATCGCTGCCCGGCGTGCACCCGACGAACAAGACCGCATGGATTACCAAACGACATTCGCGCGTGAGGAGGGAGCGGTGGCCGCACCCACGGCGGGGCTTCATTTCACGCCGCGGCTAATCCAAACCCTAGAAGACCTCGGTATCAGCTCCTATTTCGTGACGCTGCATGTGGGTCCGGGAACGTTTCTGCCCGTTCGCGCCGACGATACGGCGGACCACAAAATGCATGCCGAGCACGGGTCCATTGACACAGCGACAGCGCTCTCGCTGAACGCGATCAAAGCGCGTGGCAACAAGGTTGTCGCGGTCGGTACGACCAGTCTCCGGCTTCTGGAGAGCGCATCAGACGAATACGGGACGTTGAAGCCGTTTTCCGGTGAGACGGACATCTTCATCACACCTGGTTACCGCTTCCGGTTCGTCGACCATCTGCTGACGAATTTCCATCTCCCGCGCTCGACCTTGTTCATGCTCGTGAGTGCGTTTTGCGGTCTTGAGATCATGAAGGAGGCATATGCCCACGCAATCGCGGAACGCTACCGGTTCTATTCCTATGGAGATGCCTGCCTTCTGACCCCAAAGGAGGGCCCATGAGCGCAAGCTTCTCTTTTACGGTGAATACTCAAGACGCTGGCGCGCGAGAGGGTGTGATTGGAACCCCGCGCGGCTTCATCCGCACGCCTGCCTTTATGCCAGTGGGCACGCGCGCCACCGTGAAGGCCATGTTTGTGCAAGACGTGGCCGCCACGGGCGCGGACATTATTCTCGCAAACACCTATCACCTGATGCTGCGTCCTGGCGCCGAGCGAGTCGCCAAGCTCGGCGGTCTGCATGATTTCATGCACTGGGACAAACCGATCCTGACGGACAGTGGCGGCTATCAGGTCATGTCTCTGGCAAAGCTTCGCAAGATCAGCAAGGAGGGCGTGACATTCCGCTCCCATCTCGATGGCACCTCGATCCTGTTGACACCGGAGCGCGCCATCGAGGTCCAATGTCTGCTTGGCGCCGACATTCAGATGGCGTTAGATGAATGTACGGCTTTTCCGGCGACTCGCGAGGAAGCCAAAACCTCGCTGGACCTATCCATGCGCTGGGCGCAGCGCTCCAAGGCTGCGTTCGAGACAATGAGCGCGCCGGGTCAAGCCCTTTTCGGTATCGTCCAGGGAAGTGTCTATCCCGACCTTCGTGAGAGCTCGGCGCGGACGCTCGTCGAGATCGGCTTTCCGGGCTACGCGGTCGGCGGGCTCGCAGTGGGTGAGGGGCAGGAAGCAATGTTTGAGATGGTCGAGGCGACCACGCCCTTCCTGCCGGAGGACTGCCCCCGTTACCTGATGGGCGTCGGCACACCTCAGGACATGCTAGGTGCGATTGATCGGGGCATCGACATGTTCGACTGCGTGATGCCCACCCGATCGGGCCGCCACGGCCAAGCGTTCACATGGGCTGGCCGGGTCAATCTGCGCAACGCACAGTATGCGGAGGATCTCAGTCCTCTTGATCCGGAGAGCACCTGTCCGGCCGCGCACTATTCGCGCGCCTATCTGCATCATCTCGTGAAGTCAGGAGAGATGCTGGGTGCCATGCTCGTAACCTACGCCAATGTTCAATTTTATCAGGAACTCATGGCGCACGCGCGCAAAGCGATCGCAGGTGGGCGTTTTGCCGATTTTGCTGCCGATGTTTGCACGCGCTACGTCCGGCCGCGAAGCGAGGCCTAGCCGCTATTGCGGCGGATTGAACTCGGACGATGCAGGCATTTTCGCTGGCGTCTTGCGTTCGCGTGCCAACAGATACAGCCCGGCTAGGATGACGATCGCGCCGCCGCCCAATGTCCAGGCCGTCGGCACATCGCCAAAGATCAGGAAGCCTTCAAGGGACATCCACAGAAGGCCCAGATAGACATAGGGCGCGAGCACTGCGGCCGGCGCATATTTATGGGCAAGGATCAGAAGCCAGTGCCCCAGGCCGCCCCAAAAACCGAGAGCGGCGAACAGGAGCCAGACCCACCAATCATCAGGCGTTTGCCATTCCAGCAGCCCGAACGGTGCCATGATCAAGACACCCACGAGCGGGGTATAGGTCTGGGTGACGGCAGCAGTATCGAATGCTGCGAGATAGCGCGTGGCGATGCTGTACAGCGCATAGCCAAGCGTCGCGCCGAGGGTCATGAACATGGCCCAGTGCACCTCGCCAACACCTGGATGCATGACGACAAGAACGCCGACAAAGCCGGCGGCAATGGCAAGGGCCCGATGCCAGCCGACCCATTCACCGAGCAAGGGTCCCGCTAATGCGGCCACAAGCAGCGGCATCAAGAAAAAGATCGTGATGTTTTGGTCGAGCTGGAGATATTTCAGTGCGACGAAATTCAGTGCCGTCGTGAGGATCATCAGGCATGACCGGACGAACTGAATCAGCGGCTTTTGTGAGCACAGCGAGGGCCGAAACGCGAAGGGCCACAAGACCAAGGCACTGAAGACCACGTGTCCGGCAAAGCGCAGCCAGACGACTTGGTTGACCGGCACGCTGAGCGTGGCCGTCAGATATTTCGCCGTTGCATCGAGTGCCGCGAGGCAGAGCGTGGCGAGCACCATCAGCCCGATCGCCTTGAAGACCTGGCTCTGGTAGGGATTTGAGACGAAACGGGGCGTCACGCGAGCCTGCCTTTTGAAGTGTGGTCTTGTGAGGAGGGTTCTGTAGAGCAGCGGTCTCTTGCAAGGCTGCCTCTAAAAAGGCTGTCTCTTGAGCGCTGTCTTGCACCAACCTTTGCCAAAGAGCCATGGCTCGATACAAAGAGAAGCCGGTTTCTATGGAGGGTAAGTGTGGCCGATATTCGCGCGATCATCGCCATTGGGCTAAGGGGCCAGCTCGGCCTCAAGGGTGAAATGCCTTGGGAAGGGAACAAGGCGCACGAATTCCTCGCCGATGTCGCCCGGTTTTTCGATGTGACTCGCGGTCACGTCGTCATCGCTGGGCCCAAGACCATCTCCGCCTTTCCAAAATACGCCTACGAGGACCGGACGATTGTCGAGGTCCGCTCGATCCACCACCCGGAGGACGTTTTCGGGTGGTTCCCCGACCGCGTGGTTTATGTGGGCGGGGGGCCGTCTGTCTGGGACGTCTATGCGCCGTATATCCGTCATTGGGATATCAACCGGCTGCCATATGATGGCGAGGCGGACCGCTGGTTCAATCCAGCATGGCTCGTCGCCAAGCATGAGCGGGGTTAAGGCGTAGATTGCGCACTAAGGAGACAGCCATCGCTGCTGAGGAACCAGAGTTTACCGCTGAACAAGTGGGATGGCGGTTCGCGCTTGGTGCAGTGATTCTTGTTGGCACGTATGTGGCGTGGCCAATGATTCCCCTCGTCATGGCCACAGATCTCGATTCCGGTTTGAAGGCGGCGCTTTCCGGCATTTTGGGTGCAACACCGTTTTTGTCGAAATTTGTCGCAATCGCAGTGATGGGACGTCCAGCCTATTATTTTCTCAAGAGAATAGTATTTACGCGTCTGCGTCGCCGGTTCGCGAGATCACCGGCGAAGTAATCACCCCCCTGGCCCCAATCAAACTATGATAAACAAGTCTCCTACACACCAATCTCTTGATTGATCACGGTTACTTGAGTGCGAATCATTTACGTCTGTCGCAGAATTGACTTTGCCGTGAGCGGCATTTAGTGCTCTTTTGCTCTCACGAGGTAATCCTGCCTCCGAAACGAGGAGATACTCCATGAAAAAGACTTTGATTGTCGCCACGCTGATCGCAGCGTTCGCAACGCCCGCTTTCGCGATGGGTCCGTTTTACATTGCCTTCGACATGACAGCGAAGAAGTGCGTGATGCTGAAGGCTCCGCCGACCGATACAGCCAAGTTCGCGATGATGGGCGAGTACAAGTCCGAATCCGACGCGAAGATGGCCATGAGCGGCATGACCAAGTGTAAGTAACACGCAGGTCACCGTCCGCCTCCGGACAGACCAAGTTTAGGCAACATAGTCGCCCTAAGTTTTCTGAGGGCGGCTATGTTGTATGTTGAGACCCGAAACGAAGGCGGGTCGACCTGGCCTGCGCCGGATCATTTCTCGCACAGAATGAAAAACCCGACCGGGAGGACCCGGTCGGGTTTAGCATTTGCCGAAGAGATAGTTTGAAGAGCTATCTCGTCGTCAGAATTTCTAGCCGATCAGGCTTAGCCAAGCTTCAAGGGCTCGACGACAACAGCCTTCTCGTGGTGGCCAAAGCAGCCGCCCAGTCCGATGGTTGCAGAGATGATGAGAGCTGTAGCAATAAGCAGACGCATGATTGGTCCCCCGTTTTCTTTCTGTCGATTCTGAGGATGACTATACTGCCTTTGCTGGGAAATACTGTGACGTTTTGGCCACGGTTTGGCGCAAAGTGATACAGCATACTGTGGCGGTTGGAGCCCAGAAAATCGCCATTTCTTGTACTCTAGCGGCCGAAGCGCCGCGCTTCGACCCACGCGGAGATAGCCGAGCGTGATTGGGCGTCATATCTGAAAGGCAAGCCTGCCCTGGTAGGCTTAATCGATCCGATTGCGCCGGGCGCAAAGCAGGGGTGCAGCGTTCCCAGTCACAGCCGTGGGCTGTGCTGTGACGCATGCTCAGTCTGCCGACGGTCGTGTAAAGATTCGCGAGATGAAGAGAAGCGGCTTCGTCATCCGCCACGAGGTGCTCCGCTGCATACCCTCAAGCCTTCCGCGCATAGCGTCGTATTGCTTCTGCCGAACAGCGAGCTGGCTCTTCATCCGGACCTTTTGTCGCTCTAGGGCTTACAGGTGTGTGTCCGTGCGCTGCGAGGCGTGCTCCAATCGGTCCAAACGCCCCTGCATTTCCAGGTTTGCGCGGTCCATTTCGCCGAATGCTTCCGATGCAATGTCATCGACAGCCCACAACAATGCCAAGGGCAACTGTGAGGGTCCTTTATTGGTGGCGTCCGATCTGCCGACGCTGTTGGTCTTGCGATGGGCGTGAGCGTAAAGATCTCGGTACTTCTCGGTGATCATCTTCGGACTGAAATGATTGAGCGCAAAGTTGCGGCAACGATTGACGATGGAGGCCGATTTCAAAGGAGCGAAGGCAGACTCGCACAGCCCTCAGCCCTCGGGGCACCCACGTGCAACCCGAGATAAACCCATGCCTCGCCGGCTCTTGTGGCCAAGGCTCTTGCGCCCAAGCCTTTTCAGAAAGGCGCTGTTGCGGCCTATTCGACCTTCTTCGCACTGGTTGTGTGGGTCGGGCTGTCGCTCTTAGGCGTGCCTGCACGGAAAGCGGACTTCTTATAGCCATCGCCATCTTTGCTCAGCATGGTCGTCCAGCCGGTGTCCCATGCAATCTCGGCGGTGTCGGCATCGTTTGTCGTCCAAGTCCCGCTCAAGCTCGTGCCATGTTTATCGCCTGAGGCTTTGCCGTCATCGGTGAGAGAGATGGTGAAGGGATTACCCTTTGTATCCTCGGTCATGTATTTGCCGGACCAGTCCCCGGCAAAGCTCGCTGTGCTGGTCAGCAGCGCAACGAGGGCGGTGCTAGCGCAGATTTTTATGAATGTGATGGCCTTCATGGTGCGGTCCTTCTTTTCGTCGAGTCGATCATGTCCGCATGGACGCATGCAAGGGCGTCTCTATATGCATCAAGTCATTGATATCATGAGGGGCGTGTCTGGTCTGCCATGGTGCCTTGACGCGGCAAGGCAACGCGGCTCGCTTGCCTGCGTGCTCCGGACAGAGCCACGCCCCCTCCATGTGGGTTCCCGATGACGGCTTGGAGTGTAGGGGGCTCTGAGAGAGATGGTGAGCGCGCGGGGGCTCGAACCCCGGACCCTCTGATTAAAAGTCAGATGCTCTACCGACTGAGCTACGCGCTCTCACAAACCCGATCATATGGGGCACTCGGTGGGCCGAGGTCAACAATCAAGCTCATCATCTGTGGAGTCTTTCGCCGCAGGTGTGCCCGGCCTCATAACAGAAGCGAAAAATCCACCATCGCAACTGGCGTCCGCTTTCAGTAATGTCCCGCCCGGCCCAAGACGTGAATGGCGCATGCAAGCGGGGAAAATTAATATGGCAAGCGGGGACAAGGCAGCCAGGGACAAGAAGGACGGCATTTGGCGCTATTGGCCGCGCTTCTTCCTGATTATTCCCTTCGCTCTTGTCGTCTGGCCACCGTTTTACAACCGAATCGAGCCGACGCTCGTTGGGATCCCCTTCTTCTATTGGTACCAGCTCGCGGCAATTCTTCTCGGTGCCGTAGTGGTGATGGGGGTCTACGTCCTTGAGCGGCGCCAGGACTCCGGACCGAGCGACGGGCCAGAGGCGAAGGGGCCGCCACCGCCCGCGGGCCCGGGAGCGAGCTCGTGAACCTCAACATCACCGCAACGATTGTTTTTGTGGGGCTGTTCCTGTTCGTCACATGGGTTGGCTTCGTTGCCGCCCACTGGCGCAAAGCTGACCTCAATCAGTTGCACGAATGGGGGCTAGGCGGCCGCCGGTTCGGCACTGTGGTGACGTGGTTCCTGCTCGGCGGCGATCTCTACACCGCCTATACGTTCATCGCCGTGCCCGCGCTGGTCTACGGCGTCGGCGCAATGGGCTTCTTCGCCGTGCCTTACACGATCATGATCTACCCGATCCTGTTCCTGGTCTTTCCGCGGCTTTGGGCCATCGCCAAAAAGCACGGTCACGTAACAGCTGCCGACTACATCCGCACACGGTTCAATTCCCGGCTCTTGGCGCTCGCTGTCGCGCTGACGGGCCTGCTGGCAACGATGCCCTATATCGCGCTCCAACTTGTGGGCATGGAAGTTGTGATCGGTGCGCTCGGGTTTCCGACGGAGGGCTTCATAGGGCACATCCCACTCATCATCGCCTTCATCGTCCTTGCGGCCTTCACCTATACGAGCGGTCTACGCGCGCCTGCGCTCATCGCTGTGGTGAAGGACATGCTGATCTTCATCACCATCTTTGCCGCGATTATCATTATTCCGGCAAAACTCGGCGGCTATGGCGCGATCTTCGATGCAGTGCCCAAGGCGAAGCTCACCCTGACGCCGCCAGTGGGGCAAACACTCGGCGGTTACAGCGCCTATATCACGCTTGCGCTTGGCTCAGCCTGCGCGTTGTTTCTCTATCCGCATTCGATGACGGGGATTTTAAGCGCCTCAAGCGGCCGTGTCATCCGGCGCAATGCGGCGGCGCTCTCGGCCTATTCGTTCGTCTTGGGGCTGATCGCACTGCTCGGCTATATGGCAATCGCCGCCGGAGTGGATAAGAACCCGCTCCACGCCGAAGGCTTCGCGCGCTATGGCGCGAACTTCGCCGTGCCCGCTCTGTTTCTGGATATGTTCCCAAGCTGGTTCACGGGTGTTGCCTTCGCCGCCGTGGCAATTGGGGCACTCGTACCCGCAGCAATCATGTCCATCGCGTGCGCCAATCTCTTCACCCGTAATCTGTACAAGGAGTTTTGGCGCCGGAACTGCTCTGATGCGGAAGAGGCGCGTGTGGCAAAGATCGTCTCGCTCGTGGTGAAAGTCGGCGCGGTCCTCTTCATCCTGGCGATCCCCCAGAGTTACGCGATCCAGTTACAGCTTCTCGGAGGCATATGGATCATCCAACTGTTGCCGCCCATCCTGTTTGGCTTGTTTACCCGAGGCTTCAATGCCAACGCGCTGCTTTTAGGCTGGGCCACGGGCACGGCGGTGGGCACCTATATGGCCGCCACACGGGGGTTTGTTTCGTCGATCTACCCGCTCGAGTTCTGGGGCATTACCATCCCCGGATATGCGGCGCTTTATTCAGTGGTTTTGAACGTCGTCGTTGCAGCAGTGCTCAGCCCTGTCTTCGACCGTCTCTGGCCTAGTGCGGGCGCTCTCGACCAGACGTCGAATCGCCGATAGGCTCCACTATGCTGGCGCTTGCTCCCGTGTATGTGAGGGGTGCTGGCGGTAGGGAGGGAGAGACATGGCACAACACAATCCACAGAGCCGTGCATTTCTGCTGATCGTCCTGGCAGGCATAGTGGTCGGCTTCTCAATCGCATCGCTGCTGACGGGCTGCAGCGAGAGCGAGACAGAAGCGGAGCAGGCGTCCGAGCCGACGATGGAAGAGAAAGCACAAGGCACCGACCCGTCCTCAAGCGTTGAAATTCCCATGGAAGGCATGTCCATGGATGAAACTCCGCCCGAGGAAGAACCGATGAATGGCGAGGGTATGACAGACGACATGTCGCCGCCCGACGAGATGATCGATGAGCCTCTGCTAGATGCTGTCCCAGATGCCGTAACGCCTGAGCCGACACCGGAGGAGGCTACCCCGGAGACGCCGCCACCTGCGCAAAACCCGTAGCGCAACGCGCCTGCGCGGTTAAATTTGATGGAATGAGGGGGTTGGCCGGCCCGAACGATAGGCCAAAAAGAAGAGCCCCGGCGCGGGGTGTGCCGAGGCTCGTACGCATTACACAAAACACACTACCTACCCAACCTATACTCAACTGGGCAAAGTGAGCATGCCCACGCCCTGTGGCAGTTCTATGACGATTCCTTGTCAGTTTGCTTAATAGCAACAAGGATTTGCAGGCGCTCTTTCAACTTATTTCATGTACCGACTTTGGCTGGAGAACAGCCATCATCGGCCAGCGTTGTTGTGCGTGCTGGGCCGCGCGTGGTCTGTGTGTCGCGGCCTTGTGCCGCAGGTGCCCGCGTGCACAATGCGGTACGTGGTGTTGAAAGAGTCGGCGAGGACAGTGAGATGCGGTGGCGTGGCCAGCGGCAAAGCCAAAACGTAGAAGACAGGCGTGGACGCGGCGGCGGCGGCGGCTTCAGATTTCCTTTTCCGCGCGGCGGCGGCATGCGGTTTCCCTCAAGTGGCGGCGGCGGAAGGAGAGGCGGGGGCATCAGCTTGCTCGGCATTCTCGTAATCCTCGGCCTGTTTCTGTTCTTCGGGTTCAATCCCGGCTCGCTCATGCAAGGGTCAGGGCCGGGCGGTGGAACGGGATCCGGCTTTCCCGATATCCAACTTCCAAAACAGAGCCCGCAGACGACAAACTTCCCGGCGCCGCGTACGCAGCCGGGCAACCAAGGGCAGATCAGCCCTCCGCAGTCATCGAGTGCCGACGATCTCAAGAATTTCGTGGCTGTGGTCCTCGGGACCACCGAGGACGTGTGGAATCAGACCTTCAGGCAACTGGGTGCGCGCTATCGGGAGCCGACGCTTGTCCTCTTTGACGGCGCGGTACGGTCGGCGTGCGGGACGGGCATGTCCGCCATGGGACCGTTCTATTGCCCCGCCGACGAGAAGGTCTATATCGACCTTGAGTTCTACCGTGAACTGAAGAACAAGTTCCGTGCACCTGGTGACTTCGCCCAGGCCTATGTGATCGCCCATGAAGTCGGTCACCACGTTCAGAAGATCCTCGGCATCGCCGACAAGGTCGAAGGCGCGAAGCGTCGCATGGGCCGAAAAGGCGGCAATACGTTGCAAGTCCGCATGGAGTTGCAGGCCGACTGCTTTGCCGGCGTTTGGGCGCATCAAATGCAGGCCGATAAGGGTCTTATCGAACCTGGCGATATCGATGAAGCTCTCAGGGCGGCGAGCGCAATTGGCGATGATCGCATTCAGCGGCAAACACAGGGATATATAGTGCCCGACTCCTTCACCCACGGATCTTCGGAACAGCGCGTGCGCTGGTTTCGCCGCGGGTTCGAGAGCGGCAGGCTGCAGGCCTGCGACACGTTCAACACCAGAAACCTATAGAGCACGTCATAGTCAGTCAGGACTGGGCAAGCCGGGCACTTAGCATTGCGCGGACTAACCGCAAGCCACAGGAGGCACAGCTGCATCGGCCTTGGTGGCGCGGTCTTTGAGCTCTCCCAAAGTGTCCTGGTTGGCCTGGGAGGCGAAGCGTGGGGACGCTAAAGGGCATCGCCTGCGTAAACCGTGGCCGCGCAGGGCCGATCAGCGCTCTTAAAGAGCGAGCATGCGCCTTCAGCGTCTTGCGCATTGGCGAACGGTCCAGCGATAAGGCGCCACTTTTTGTCAGGGGCCAGAACGCGCCTCGGCTGCAATCCAGCAACGAGCGCGGCATGCTTCGTTAGATATTCGCGCCAGAGCGGGCGGAGATCGTCTCGTTTGGCCACGCTACCAATCTCGATGCCATAGCGTGTCGAGCCGTCATTCGCAGATGGCGGTAGCATCACTGGATCGTAGGCCGCGATTTCCACCTCTTCCTCAACGATTTCTGACTCAACCAGGGGCGCAGGCGGCTCAGGTGGCGCGGCTGGAGGAGGGGGCTCGACCACCGCAACGGGCGCTGGCAATTCTGGAGGGGTTGCCACAACAGGTGCGGGAGGTGGCGATGGCGCCATAGCTGCGGGTTCCGGTGCAACCGGGGCAGGTGCGACAGCGGCGGGCGTGGGGGTCTGCGCCGGTGGTTCGATCGCCGCGGGGGCGGCCTCGACCAAAGGTGCGGGCTCAGGTTCTGGGGATGATGTGGGTTTCGGCACAGGCGCAGGCGCCAACACGACAGGTTCGGGCTTTGGCTTCGGTTTTTCTGCCTGCGCCTTGGGGAGCGATGTCGAAACCGATGCAGAGGGTGGAAGTTTCGTCGCAGGACCGATGAAGTTCTCAATAGGCCTGAGCCGTTCGTCGAGGTCAGCGAGCCGCTGGGATAGGCCTTGAAGGGTTGCTTCAAGGGCCGAGATATCGGAGCTGGCCATTTCCGGTGGAGGCGGCGGGGCTGCGGTGGGCATAGGCGCTGCTGGTGCATCCATCGTGGGACTAGGGCGGGCCAATTGAAACCCAGCCGCGGTTGGATTGGTGAAAAGCGTGAAGAGGTAGAAGCCCGACAGTCCTCCCAGCGCGATCCAAAGGACTGTGAAGACAGTCCGCGTCGCACCGCGTCCACCGAATCGCCGTCGTGTCATGGAATCAGACCTCCTATGGCGAACCTGGGGCAAAAAGCCCCCTTTGCGTGTCGCAAATTCGACATTTCAGCACCGCTACTTGGGAGATTACTCGCTTCGGCCACAGGGTCAATTTTCCCATACCAAAACTGCCTCTGGGCACCAGGCAGTGCCAAGGCCGGTGGCCCTCGTCTTTGCTTTGGACTAGACAAGGCACGGTTAGGAGTTTTGTTGCGTGGGCCAGAGCTTTGGCCTTGCGCAAGCGAAGAGGGAATCGTTGGGAACAGATGACACAGGCTCTCGCTATCGTCCTTGCTGCGGGCAAGGGGACGCGGATGAAGTCGGACCTGCCGAAGGTCCTCCACCGGTTGGCCGGAGCGCCAATGCTTGCCCATGTCTTGAAAAAGGCTGCAGCCGCTGGGATCGGCCGATCTGCACTGGTAGTTGGGCCTGGCATGGAAAGCGTAGGCGAGGCGGGGTTGGCCGTCGCCCCGGATGCGGAGGTTTTCGTGCAAGCCGATCAGCGCGGCACCGCGGATGCGGTCAAGGCGGCGTCGACGGCTATTGCGGCCGCTAAGGGTCCGGTGCTCGTTCTATATGGGGACACGCCGCTCTTGCGGCCGAAGACCCTCATGGCGGTTCTTGGCGAACTCGAGTCGGGCGCGGATCTAGCTGTCATCGGATTTGAGGCAGCGGATCCGACCGGTTATGGCCGGCTTCTTTTCGACGAGAAGGGACGGCTTGTAGGCATTCGGGAGGAGAAGGACGCAACGGCGGCCGAGCGCACTCTAGCGCTTTGCAATTCGGGAATCATGGCGTTCCGGTCGGCAGCGCTCCTTTCCGACCTGCTTGCCCGCATTGGCAACGACAACGCCAAGGGCGAGTATTACCTAACAGATGCCGTTGGGCTCGCTTATGACGACGGCCTTCAAACGCGGGTCGTGCTATCCACCGCGGAGGAAGTGCTTGGCGTCAACTCGCGGGCGGAGCTCTCTGTCGCCGAAGGGTTGATTCAAACGCACTTGCGCGCGGCCGCCATGGAGCATGGCGCTACGCTGGTTGCGCCCCAGACTGTCTTCTTGAGCTTTGACACCGCGATTGGCCGTGATGTCGTCATTGAGCCCAACGTGATCATTGCCCCTGGCGTGACCATCGGAGATGGCGTGACCATTCGAGGGTTCTGCCATATCGAACAGGCCCATATCGGACCAGGAGCGACGGTTGGCCCGTTTGCGCGTTTCAGGCCTGGGGCGGACATCGCGAAAGGCGCCCATGTTGGCAATTTCGTTGAGATCAAGAATTCATACGTTGCTGAAGGCGCGAAGGTTAACCATCTGACGTATATCGGCGATGCCAGTGTCGGTTCCAAAGCGAACATTGGCGCAGGCACGATCACTTGTAACTATGACGGCTTTTCCAAACATCGCACTGAGATTGGCGCTGGTGCGTTTATCGGATCCAACAGCTCGCTCGTCGCGCCTGTCAGAATTGGTGACGGGGCGTATATCGGCTCTGGCAGCGTCATCTCCAGGGATGTGCCGGACGACGCGCTCTCCCTGAGCCGCGCGCGGCAGGAAGAGCGCGAAGGCTGGGCTGCCAAAGTTCGGGCGCGCCGTGAACGCGACAAAGCCAAATAAGCGCGAGCAGGCCCCCTCCATGGCGGGTCTATCGCAATAAAGGGATACAGCTCGTGAGTTGCGGCGTCGGGCGCGTGTGGTTAGCAAGACTTTTGATTTCGCGGGAGTAGGGGACGATGTGCGGCATCGTTGGCGTCCTCGGTAAGGGGCCGGTTGCAGAACTGTTGGTCGATGCGCTGAAGCGCCTCGAATACCGGGGCTACGATTCGGCTGGCGTCGCCACACTCGGAGGTCGCGGCATTGAGCGGCGGCGCGCCGAAGGCAAGCTGCGCAATCTCGAGCTATTGTTGAGTGCCGCGCCGCTGGCCGGCAATGCTGGCATCGGCCACACGCGCTGGGCGACGCATGGCAAGCCAAGCGAGGCCAACGCCCATCCGCATATGACGGACGATGTGGCCGTCGTCCATAACGGTATCATCGAGAACTTCCGCGAGTTGAAAGCGGATTTGATGGCTGAAGGTGCATCCTTCACCTCCGAGACCGATACCGAGGCGATCGCTCACCTCATTACTCGCGAAATGCGCGACGGTAAGGACCCAGTGGCAGCGGTCCATCAGATCCTCACGCATTTGAAAGGCGCATTCGCCCTTGCGATGATTTTCAAGGACTACGACGACCTGATGATTGTCGCGCGCGAGGGAAGCCCGCTTGCAATCGGTTTCGGCGACGGTGAGATGTTCGTGGGCTCCGATGCCATTGCGCTCGCACCCTTCACCGACAACATCGCGTATCTGGAAGACGGCGATTGGGCGGTGATCACCAGGGAAGGTGTGGCCATACGTGACCGGGAGGGTGCGGTTGTCGATCGTCCCATCTCCAAGTCTCAGACCGCCGGGCTCGTCGTGGACAAAGGCAATTTCCGCCACTTCATGGCGAAGGAAATCCACGAACAGCCCGAAGTGGTGGGCCACACGCTCGCGCACTATTTGAACCTTTCGTCCTATCAGGTCGCGCTGCCCGATCTTCCGGTCGATTTTGCGAAGGTCAGTCGCCTGTCTCTGTCGGCGTGCGGCACGGCCTATTATGCGTGTGTCGTTGCGAAATACTGGTTCGAGCGCTGGGCGAAGCTGCCCGTGGACGTCGATGTCGCCTCGGAGTTTCGGTACCGCGAGATCGCCATGGAGCCGGGCGGAGCGGCGCTCTTCGTATCCCAATCGGGAGAGACGGCCGATACGTTAGCCTCATTGCGCTATTGCCGTGAGCAGAACCAGCAGGTGCTATCCGTGGTGAATGTTCGCGAATCCTCAATCGCCCGCGAATCCCACGCGGTGCTGCCAACGCTCGGCGGTCCCGAGATTGGTGTGGCCTCCACCAAGGCCTTCACCTGTCAGCTGACCGTGCTGGCGTGTCTTGCGATTGGGGCGGGAAAGGCACGCGGGGTGATTGGCCCCGAACTGGAGGCGGAACTGGTGAAGGCACTCGTCGAGGTGCCGCGCCATATGGCGGACAGCCTTCGCGACGAGTCACCCTACGAGACCCTGGCTCATAGCCTTTCGAAAGCGCGCGACGTCTTGTATCTTGGCCGCGGCACCAGTTATCCCATCGCACTTGAGGGCGCACTCAAGTTGAAGGAAATCTCCTACATTCATGCCGAAGGCTATGCCGCCGGTGAGCTGAAGCACGGCCCGATCGCCTTGATCGACGAGACCGTGCCGGTCATTGTCATTGCGCCGCGCGACGAGCTCTTCGACAAGACCGTCTCCAACATGCAGGAAGTGGCAGCCCGTGAGGGCAGGATTATTCTGGTCAGCGATGCCGATCCGGCTAGCACCGGCTGTGCAGTCCAGACCATGCTTTCGGTTCCAAGCGTGCATCCATTTGTGACGCCACTTGTCTACGCCGTGCCGGTTCAGCTTATCGCCTACCATACGGCCGTGTTCATGGGCACTGACGTGGACCAGCCGCGAAACCTCGCAAAATCCGTGACCGTCGAGTAGTCTTTGGCCTCGGATTTGCCTGATTTCTTTGATTGAGCAGGAGCATGGCGGATCGTTGGACTTCATCTGCACCACCCCATTCTGTGGGTGCGCGGCGCCGTTTTGGCTGCGGCCTGAAACGGCATGCCGCGCTCTGGATCCTCTGCGCCTTTGCAGGCCTGCCAACGTCCGCTTTTGCGCAAGATATTGGGCTGAGGCGCGGCGAGGCTTCGCTGAACTCCGCGCAATTCAACGATGCCGCGCGGCAGCTTTCCGCCACTGTGAATGATAAAGATTCCACGATCAATCAGGTGGCCAGGGCACTCTATCTGCGGGGGATTGCCTATCGCAGAGCCGGATATCCGGGCCAGGCGGTTTCGGATCTTGGAGCGGCGATATGGCTGGGTCTTCCGTCCTCGGATAAGGCGCGCGCCTATGTCAACAAGGGGCTCGCGTTCCAGGCCGCCGGAATGGCAAGCCAGAGCTCTTCGGCCATGGCACAGGCCCGGCGCTACTCCAATGCGAGCACCGTCGAGCGACTGAAGGCGCAGGACGGCGGTGTCGCGCCGGTGGCAAGCTCGAGCATTGCCGATTACGTGCCAGGCGCGAGCTTGTGGAACAAGGTCGTCCCAAGCTTTGGCTCCTCGAACAAGACTGGCGAACCGGTCAGTGCTCAGGCGTCTGAAGCGTCGGCCCAATCGACGGCCGCAGCCGAACCACAGGCAGCGCCTACGTCAGGGTGGGAGGCCTCGGTTGACGACGGATCGGGCGGCAATGCGGTGAGCCGTTGGTGGGGTTCCGTCGCGGGCGGTGGGGCATCGAGATCCCAGCCGGCGCCGAGTCCGACCAATCCAATTGCGACACCCTCTGCCCAGAGCGCTGCAGCAGCAAGGACCACGACGGCGACCCGGACGGCGGCAGCACCGCCTTCCGCCGAAAGTTGGGCGGCCAATACGGAGGTCTCCAATGGGAGTGGCGGATCGGGTATTGGCGGCTGGTTCTCTCGACAGACAGCGGCTGCCACGGCGGTGGTAACGGGTGGAGGACGGGCGGCGACTGGCTCAGCCCGCCAACCCATCACGGGCGCGGGCTACACGGTGCAGCTTGCCAATAGCCGGTCGAAATCCGAGGCAGAAGCGCTATGGAACAAGGCAAAGCGGTCGAATTCGAGCCTCGCGAGCGCGTCGCCGCGTATCGAGACGGTGAATCTCGGCAATCTCGGCACGTTCTATACAGTCAAGATCGGGCCGTTTGCCAGCCAGAGCCAAGGCACCAAGATTTGCAACTCATTGAAACGCGGCGGCACGGACTGCTCCGTCATTTCGCCAGGCGGACCGTAAGTGGCAGAAGTTGTACTTGCCAGCACCCGCGCGTTCGGCCATGCCTCATAGCTGGTCAACGTGGTGTGCGAGGAAGCACTGTCGGAACAGCCTGTTTCCTTCATGAACGAACGCGCGCCTGAAACGATTCAGACCTCCAGAAAACTCAGATCGACCCCCCAAAGATGAACAGCAAGAACGATCAAAAAACGGATCCAAACGCCCAGCACGATGGACCGGACGAGAACGGGCTAGAGGAAGACGACCAACGCCTCTTCAGTGCGCTCGAGCCCACCTCGTCACATTTCCTGGCGCGACTGCGAGGCTATTTCCTCACCGGCCTGATCATCGTAGGGCCCGTCGCCATCACAATCTATGTGGTGTGGTGGTTCATCAACCTGGTCGACGGCTGGGTGAAGCCGCTCATTCCGGCCGCCTACCTTCCGGAAAATTTCCTACCTTTCAACGTCCCGGGCGTAGGGCTCGTTGTCGGTATCTTCGCCCTGATGGTGGTCGGCGCGCTGGCCGCAAATCTCTTTGGCCAGACGCTGGTGAGCTATGGCTTGATCCTGCTCGACCGTATGCCCGTTGTGCGCGGCGTTTATCGCCTATTGCAGCAGATCTTCACCACAGTGTTCTCCAAGCAGGGGACGTCTTTCAAACGGGTGGGACTCATCGAGTTTCCCCGGCGCGGCCTTTACGCTGTCGTGTTTGTGTCCGGGGAACCGCCGGCTGAGGTCAAGGACAAGCTGGGGAACGGTGAGCTAATGACTGTGTTCATGCCCAACGCGCCCAACCCAACGACGGGCTTCGTTCTCTTCATGCCGGCGAAGGATGTGATCCTGCTCGACATGGCCATCGACGATGGCGCCAAGCTCGTTCTTTCTGCCGGGCTGGTGGCGCCAAAACAAAGCAAGCTCAAGGAGCTTGCCGATGCGGCCAAGCAGCCCGCCGCTTCCGACGAGCACAATGCGACTTCCGATGCCAGCACGCCGCGTAAAGCCGAAGACACGGCCGCATAAGGTCAGCCGGCGCGGATCAGTTTGATCGCATCGTCCCGTTCGAACAGATAGAGTAAGAGGCGAAGTTGCTCACCATCGGCGCCTTGTAGGGTTGGCGCGCGCGTGAGCCGCAGGCGTGCTTCATCGCGCGCTGCCGCCAGGAGCTCCTGATGTTCGGGAAGCTGTGCGATGCGAAATGCGGGCAAGCCGCTTTGACGGGTCCCGAGAACTTCGCCGCCGCCACGAAGTCGTAAATCCTCCTCGGCGATGACGAAACCATCCTCGGTCGTTCGCATCACGTTCAACCGCTCGCGTGCGATCTCGCCCAACGGCGTTCGGTACAGCAGAATGCAGGAGGACTGAGCCGCCCCCCGACCCACACGACCACGCAATTGGTGAAGTTGTGCGAGCCCGAAGCGCTCTGCATGCTCGATAATCATGATGGAGGCGTTGGGTATATCCACGCCGACTTCGATGACCGTGGTCGAAACGAGAATGGAAAGTTCGCCCGAGGCGAACCGTGCCATCACTGCGTCCTTTTCCTTGCCCGTGAGCTGGCCGTGAACCAAGCCGACGGCATCTCCGAAGCGCGCCCGCAAGTCGGCGAAACGCTCCTCGGCCGCGGCGAGATCCCAAACCTCTGATTCTCCAACAAGAGGGCAGACCCAATAGACTTGGGCACCGGCCTCGATCGCCCGCGCCGTACCCTCGACCACTTCATCAAACCGCTCCAGCGGGACAGTTCGCGTCAAAATGGGCTTGCGTCCGGGCGGCTTCTCGTCGAGACGCGAGACATCCAAATCGCCATAGCTCGTAAGAAGTAAAGTGCGGGGGATGGGCGTTGCCGTCATGACAAGCAGTTCCGCGCCCGCGCGAACCCCTTTCGCTTGCAACGCCAGGCGCTGATGGACGCCGAACCGGTGTTGTTCGTCGATCACCGCAAGGCCCAGGTCCTTGAACCTGATGGGGTCCTGAAAGAGGGCGTGCGTGCCGATGAGAATGTCGATCTCGCCGCTTTGAAGCGCATCGAGGATCGCGACCCGCTCCTTGCCGCGTTCCCGACCGGTCAGCAAGGCAACGCGCACGTTTGCGACCTCCGCAAAGCCGGTGATTGTCGCCAGGTGCTGACGCGCCAGAAGCTCTGTTGGCGCCATCAGAGCGGCCTGATGACGGGCCTCAATGGATGTTGCCATCGCGAGCAACGCAACGATGGTCTTGCCACTGCCGACATCCCCTTGCAGCAAGCGCAACATATGGGTCTCGCGCGCCATATCCGCGTCGATCTCCTCAAGGGCTCGTCTTTGCGCGCCCGTCAATGAGAAGGGGAGGCCATCGACGATGGCCTTGCGGATGCAGCCCGAAGCCTTGATCGAGCGGCCCGCCTGTCGCCTCAATTGCTGGCGCAAAACGGTGAGCGCGAGCTGATTGGCGAGAAGCTCGTCATAGCCCAGCCGCTGGCGGGCCGGGGCCGATGCCAGAAGGTCATCCTCGTTTTGTGGTGCGTGGAGCTGCTTGAGCGACTCCGAAAACGACAGCCAGCCGTTCTTGGCCACAAAGGCCGCATCGACCCACTCCGGAAGATTGGGAAGGGCGCTCAAAGCGCCCTCAATGGCTTTGCGCAGGCTCGTATTGGAAAGCCCTGCCGTCAAAGGGTAGACCGGCTCGATGGAGGGAAGGGCGCCGCTGCTGTCCGCCGGGGCCACATGATCCGGGTGGGACATTTGAAAGCGGCCGTCATAGGCCTCGATGCGTCCCGAAATCAGCCGGGTTTCGCCTACGGGCAGGAGCCGTTCCAAATAACGCTGATCCGCTCTGAAATAGACGAGTTCGAGTGCGCCGGTCTCATCTTTCACAAGGATGCGATAGGGCGCGCGGCGCCCTTTGCGTCCGCCCCCCGGCCGGTGCTCGGCGACTGTAACCGCAAGCGTTGCGATCTCCCCCAAAGGGCTTTGCGCAATGGAGGGCATCCGGGCCCGGTCCACAAAGTCCGCGGGAAAATGCCACAGAAGATCGATGAGACGCGCATGGCCTCCGACCTGCCGTGGCGCTACAAGCTTGTTGAGAAGCCCTTCGATTCGCGGGCCGACACCTTTCAAAGTGCGGACCGAGTGAAAGAGTGGGCTAAGCCGGACTGGGCGCATAGGCCTATTCTTGAACACGATTCGCGGCAGCCTTGACATCGCAAGGGCTGCTCGGTCTAACGCAGAAGCAAGGATTGGAAGCTTGGATCATGTCCAGTGATCTTGGGATGCGGCGGCGCCGGGCGGTCTGGCGGGCTTCTCATCGTGGCACGAAAGAGATGGACTATCTGCTCGGGCGCTTTGCCGAGCAAGCCATCGACAGTATGAATTCCGATGAGATTGCCGTGCTTGAGCGCCTGATCGAGCTGCAAGACCCAGAAATTGAATTGTCAGTCTATGAAGGCTACTCGCTCGGCGAGCGGGACATGGACACATTGATCGCGCTGATACGCGAATTTCACGGCCTTCCCACGGCCGGCCAGTAGACCAAACCGTTATGAGTCCCAAGCCACCGAAGGCACCGTTGCCGCAATTGCAAGTCGATCGCCTCTTGAAGGGACAGCGTTCCATCGCGAGCGGTGTCCCGGAGGGCTTCGATGCACTGCTTCTAAGCGAACTGGCACGCCATGCCGGTGCGCCGATCCTGCATGTGGCGCGCGATGGCCAGCGGCTTGCAACACTCGAAGAGGCCATCGGGTTTTTTGCGCCCGATGTACGCATTCTCAGCTTTCCGGCCTGGGATAGCGTTCCTTACGACCGGGTTGCGCCGAACGCGGAAATTATCGCGGAGCGGATCGAAACGCTTTCGCATTTGGCTGAGCGCGGTGAGGATGACACATCGCCCCTCGTGTTGCTGACCTCGGTGAACGCCATTGTCCAGCGCTTACCGCCGAAAGGCTTCATTGAAGCCTCAAGCCTCAAGCTCCGGGCAGGGGGCGTCCTGAAGATGAGTGGCCTTGTCGCGCGGCTGGAGTCCGCTGGTTATGGGCGCGCCGGGACTGTGACCGATCCGGGACAATATGCGGTTCGTGGCGGGATCCTCGATCTTTATCCGCCAGGCGGGCAGCCGCTCCGTCTCGACTTTTTCGGCGATACGCTGGAGTCCATCCGGGGGTTTAATCCCGAGACCCAGCGCACGGAATCGCGCATTGAAGCGGTCGATTTTCTGCCCATGAGCGAAGTAGCCCTGACGCCCGATGTACAAAGCGGATTCCGCCAGCGCTATGTGGAGTTGTTCGGCGCTGTGACAGGCGAAGATCTGCTTTATGAAGCGATCTCCGCTGGGCAGCAGCATCAAGGCATGGAGCACTGGCTCCCGCTGTTCCATGACAAGCTCGACACGCTGTTCGACTATTTGCCCGGTGCCGTTGTCACGCTCGATCCGCTCATTGATGACGCACGCGAAAGCCGTCTTGAACAAATCGCAGATCACCATGATGCGCGTGCCGATGCCCTTGAGCGCAAGGCGTTCGGCGCACCGCCCTATCACCCCGTGCCCGCGCAGAGCATGTTTCTCAGCGAGGAAGATTGGCAAGGGCAGCTCGGCGCGGCGCCCCATGTCATCGCACTCGACACGTTCGAACGGCCAACCACCGCAGGCATTGAAATCGTCTCCTTTGGCGGGCGCGAGGGGCGCTCCTTCGCCCCGGAACGTCAGACCGAGAGCGCCAACGTCTTTGACGCCGTGGTGGCGCACACGAAAAACCTCATTGGCGAGCGGAAGATCGTCATCGTTGCCTGTTGGAGCGTTGGTGCGCGCGAGCGGCTTGCAGCCCTCCTCGATGAACATGGTTTGGCCCGCACGGTCCGCGTCGAGAGATTTTCCGAGGCTGTCGCCGCGCCTGTAGACGGTGTCTCGGTCGCCGTACTGCCGCTGGAGAGGGGCTTTGAGTCTCCAGGGATCGCGGTCATTGGCGAACAAGATATCCTTGGAGACCGTCTTGTCCGAAAAGTACGCAAGGCAAAGGCGAGCGATGCGATCACCGAGGCGGCAAGTCTCACGGTGGGCGATCTCGTGGTGCATGCTGACCATGGCATTGGGCGCTTTGTCGGCCTGGGCACAATTGAGGCGGCAGGCGAACCGCACGATTGTTTGGAGTTGCGCTACCAGGGCAGCGACAAGCTGTACTTGCCAGTGGAGAACATCGAGCTTCTGACGCGCTATGGCTCGGAGGAGGCGGGTGCTGTTCTCGACAAACTAGGTGGCGTCGCGTGGCAGTCTCGTAAAGCCAAGCTGAAGCAGCGCATTCGCGACATGGCCGAGAAACTGATCAAGGTTGCCGCCATGCGCGAGCTGCGGACGGCGCCGGCGCTCAATCCTCCTGAAGGCACGTATGATGAGTTTTCCGCGCGCTTCCCGTTCGAGGAGACGGAGGACCAAATGACCAGCATCAACGCTGTGCTGGAGGATTTGGCTAGCGGACGCCCGATGGACCGGCTGGTGTGCGGCGATGTGGGCTTCGGCAAGACGGAAGTGGCACTGCGGGCGAGCCTCGTGGCGGTCCTTGCGGGGAAACAGGTGGCAGTCGTGGTGCCGACAACGCTTTTGGCACGTCAGCACTTCAAAACGTTCGAGGAACGGTTTCGGGGCTTTCCCGTGCGTGTCGCGCAAGCCTCGCGGCTTGTGTCCGCGAAGGACCTTGCCGCCGTCAAGGAAGGCATGAAGCAAGGCGATATCGATATTGTCATTGGCACGCACGCGCTTCTGGGCAAGTCGATCGAATTTGCGGACCTTGGCCTTCTCATTATCGACGAGGAGCAGCACTTCGGCGTGAAGCACAAGGAGCTGCTGAAGGAGCTGCGCGAAGACGTGCATGTTTTGACGCTGAGCGCAACGCCGATTCCAAGGACGCTTCAACTTGCGATGTCCGGCGTGCGCGAGATGTCGTTGATCGCAACGCCCCCGGTTGATCGTCTCGCGGTCCGAACCTATGTGAGCCCGTTCGACCCCATGACACTGCGCGAAGCCTTGCTACGCGAGCGCTTCCGGGGCGGGCAGACATTCTTTGTCGTGCCGCGCATATCCGATCTCGACGAGGCGGGTGCGTTCCTAACAGAGCACGCCCCCGAACTGCGTGTTGCCCGCGCCCATGGGCAGATGACGCCGAGCGATCTCGACGACGTGATGAACGCCTTCTACGACCGGCAATATGACGTGCTGTTGTCCACAACGATCGTGGAAAGCGGCCTCGACATCCCTTCGGCCAACACGCTGATCGTCCATCGGGCGGATCGTTTTGGTCTGTCGCAGCTTTATCAGCTTCGGGGCCGCGTGGGCCGTTCCAAGATTCGCGCCTATGCCTATTTCACGATTCCCGCGGACGGACGCATCACACCGGCCGCGCAGAAACGGCTGAAAGTCTTGCAGTCGCTCGATACGTTGGGCGCCGGGTTCATTCTGGCGAGCCACGACCTCGATTTGCGTGGTGCGGGCAATCTTCTGGGCGAGGAACAATCCGGCCACATTCGGGAGGTCGGGTTCGAGCTCTATCAGTCGATGCTGGAAGAGGCTGTTGCCGCACTGAAGGAAGGTGGGGGCGTCATGATCGAAGATCAGTGGAGCCCACGGATCAATCTTGGCACCGCCGTCCTCATCCCTGAAGCCTATGTGCCTGACCTGCAAGTGCGCTTAGGTCTTTATCGGCGCTTGTCGGGGGTGGATACGACGGCGGCCATTGAGGCTTTCGCGGCGGAGCTGATCGACCGTTTCGGCCCCTTGCCGGACGAGGTGCGCCACCTTCTTGACGTGGTCGAGATCAAGAATCTGTGCCGTGAAGCGGGGATCGAGCAGATCGATGCGGGGCCGAAGGGCGCCGTGCTCGCATTCCGCAATAACGTGTTTGCCAATCCCGAGGGACTCATTCGGTTCATCAGCAAATATGCACGCAAGGTCAAATTGCAGCCCGACCACAAGCTCATCTATTTGAGTAGTTGGCCAACCGGCGAAGACCGTCTGATCGGTGCTCGCGATCTCCTGAAGGAGCTGTCAAAAATCGCGGGCGCGGCGAAGCAGGCCGCTTAAAGCCCTTGCAGAATATGCCCGCGCAGGATTTCGCCAACGTCTCCCCGCGGGATGTCGGGCACAACAAGAAGCTTGTCGGGGAATTTATAAGGCGCGATCCCGCGTTCGGTCAGAAAGCTGTGCAAAGCGTCCAAGGACACGGGGGCTGACGGGGTGGGGGCCACGGCCGCAAAGATGCGGTCGCCGACCACGGGATCTGGCAGGACGAAGCAGGCGGCATCGAGAAATCCAGGAAAAGCCTGATAAAGGCCGTCGAGCTCGGACGCGGCAATCGTGAAACCGCCGTGATAGACCAGCTCGGGATTGCGGCAGACCCGCAAGCGTCCCTCACAAATTTCGCCAAGCAATCCCGTTTTGACAAAATCGTCAGCGTCTCGCGCCGCAGGGCATTTGATGCGTCCATAGGGGACAACAGGTCCTCGGATCGCAATGTCCTGCGCGCCGTTGTCAGCTCCATTGATCAGAGCAGTCTCAAGGAAGTCCGTGCCCTCCTCGCCATCGCTGATGTGCACGGCGCCAAGGGGGAGCGCCTGGCGGTCCCCTTTGCTTGGACCCCGCACAATCACACAGGCCAGATCCCCAAGCGGGTAGAGATCGAAAGAGGCTCGGTCCTCCAACAAGGATCGTGTGGGGGGCTCGCTGAGTTGCGGGGGCGACCACACACGCCCTTTGTGACGAAGACGGCACTGTGCATCTTCCAAGATGCCGTCTGTTTCGAGCTGATTGAGAATAGAGCCGGGGAGCGCGGTTGCCGTCGCTCCCGTCGAAAGAAGCTGCTGTGCGAGCACGGCGTAATCGAAGGGCTCGTGCTGCACGAGGGCGTTGCCTGCGATCAGCCACGGTGCCAGTCCTGCGCCGATCCCGACGGGCCCCGTCAGCGGGTAGGCATTCAAAAGGATATCGTGCCGGTCGAGCGACAGCGACATGACCGTCATCGCGCCCTGCAACAGGATGTCGTCTTCCCGGCGAAAGAGCGGCACGAGAGGCGCCCCCGCCCGCGCCGTGAAGGTGATGAGTGTCGGCCCGGCACTCGCGCGCGGGATGACGCCGGGCCTTGCACCATCGAAAATCGCCTCATCGAGAGATGAGACACCCTTAGGAAGATCGGAGCCGAACCCGAATACGAAACGAACGGAAAGGCGGGTGGCCGCGACATCGCGTAACAACTCGGTTGGTCTCTCCTCTGCGTAGCGGGACATGCCAATCAAGGCTAGTGGCTCTAGCGCGTCGCAGACACGGGCAATCTCAGTCGCACGCCACAGCATCGGGATTGCGGCGACTGTGAGCCCCGCCCGCCAAGCTCCAAGAAGCGCAAGTGGCATTTCAGCGAAATTCGGGAGTTGCACGACAATGCGGTCGCCGGCAAGAAGGCCGAGCTCTAGGAAATAGGATGCTAGCGCATCGACCGCCAGATCGGCTTCGGCATAGGTGAGGCGCCGCGGCGCTGACGGACTGAGCGTCCGCCGGTTGGGCGGATCGAGAAGCGCGAGTGCCTCGGGCGATTGGCGCGCGCGGCGGCGCAGGAGTCCGCCAGGCGTGATGCGCGTGCTGTCTTGAGGTCGCTCCAGCTCGGGCGCGGCATCAATGGTCATGAGACAGCCCTCCACCATCGGTGCAGATCAGTGCTCAGAGGGCGTCTCATCGCCGGGCTCCTATTCACGGTCGTGCCACCACGCATTGATCTGATAGCCATAAAGCGGCGTTTCGGACGGGCGCTTCAAAGTCTTCCAGTAGGCCACCCACTGCTTGGGTAAATAGAACAAGGGCACAACATAATCGCCGGAAAGAAGAACGCGGTCGAGTGCCCGCACGGCGGAAACGAAATCCTCGCGGGTCTTTGCCTCAAGGATGGCCTCGATCATGGCATCCACGGCGTCGTTTTCGACGCCAGGCAGGTTTAGAGACCCTTCCGTCTTCGCCGCCTTGGTCCCCCAGCGGAACGATTGTTCGTTGCCGGGTGAGAGGGACGCGCCCCAATAGTTGGGGATCATGTCGAAATCGAAGGTCTGTTTGCGCCGCTGATATTGGGCCGAGTCGACCTGCCGGATCCGGGCATCGATGCCGACTTGCTTGAGGGCGCGTGCATAGGTGAGCAGCAGGCGCTCCTGCGCACGCGTTCTGGCGAGAATCTCAAAGGTGAAGGGTTCGCCAGTCTCCGCGTTGACGAGCGTGCCGTCTTTCAGGACGTATCCGGCCTCTTCGAGCAGTTTCAGAGCCTCAACACGCCCTTGGCGATTCTGGCCTGTGCCGTCGCTTGCCGGGAACGAGAAGGTCCCATCCATGATTTCAGGCTTCACCGCATTTGGGTACGTTGCGAGAAGCGCGCGCTCCACCGCATCCGCCGGACGCCCATGGGAGGAAAGCTCTGAGCGTGCAAAAAAGCTTTCCGAATAGGCAAAAAGGTCGTGATAGAGCGTGCGGTCGACCCAGGCATAATCGAACAGTCTGATCAGCGCTTGCCGCACCTTAGGGTCGGCGAAAAAGGGGCGGCGCGTATTGAAGGCGAGGGCTGACATGCCCGCAGGTGTTTCAATCGGCAGGGCCTCTTTGACGACGCGCCCTTTTGTGAGAGCGGGAAACTCATAGCCTTGCGCCCAGCGTGTGGGGGCCAGCTCGTCACGAAAATCGATGAGTCCAGACTTGAAAGCCTCGAACATCGAGCTTGCGTCCCGGAAATAGTCGATCTGGACCTCATCGAAATTATAGAGACCACGATTGACCGGAAGGTCTCGGCCCCAGTATTCGGGATCTCGGCGAAAGGCGATGCTTTTGCCCGGGTCCACCTCGGACACCAGATAGGGACCACTGCCGATAGGCGCCTCTAGCGACGTCGTCTCGAAGGTCTCGGGCGTGAAGCGATGGCTCGGCAGGACGGGCATTAGCCCCATGATCAGCGGCATTTCTCTGTCGCCCGAGCCATCGAAGGTGAAACGCACGGACCGTTTGCCCGTCTTTTCGACCTTTGTGACCTTCTTGTAGTACGAGCGGTGATTGGGGCGCCCACGATCCCGCAGGACCGCGTGGGAGAAAATCACGTCGTCCACGGTGATTGGGGTCCCGTCCGAAAACTTGGCTTTTGAATTGAGAGTGAATTCCACCCATGCGCGGTCCGGCGGCGTCTCCACCGTCTCGGCGATCAGACCGTAAAGCGTGAAAGGCTCGTCAAAGGCCCGTGCCATCAGGCTTTCGTAGACATATTGGCGGACGCCTTCCGCCGAGACCCCTTTGACGATCAAGGGATTCAGGCTGTCGAAAGACCCTTGTTTGGCGAAACGGGCCTCTCCGCCTTTAGGCGCCGCAGGGTTTACATAAGGAAACTGCGTAAATCCGGCGTCCTCCCGGGGGACGCCATGCATAGCGATTCCCCGCCTGGGTTCTGCCAAGGCGTCCAACGGGTATAGGAGGAGACCCGCGATAAGAAGGAAAATTGGGGCTTTCAACTAAGACCTTGGATGGCTATAGATGCCAGCGCGTTACACCATCATGCTAAGGGTAACAGTCCTGATTACGAATTCCGATGCCGCACCGAATCCTGTTGCATTCTAAACAATTAGACGACTGAAAATGCGGCTAAATTTTAGACGGCGCGCCTTGGTCACGCCCACGCCGTATTTCGGGTATTGTCCCTAGTCACAAAGTAGGGGTACGGGTAGGTCTGGCAGGCCTGAGAAAAGCCCACAAAAGAGGAAAGGTCTATTGATGATCTGGTCCAAGGATCGCTGGAACTGCTTTAGCCGCGATGCGGCACGTTTGGCGCTGGGTGCGAGTGTAGTGGCACTTGGCGTAGTGGTTGCCAGCGCCACGGCGATGGCCCAGCAACAGGCACAACCAAAATCCTCCGCAGCGCCCAAAAGGGCGCCTGTGGCGGCTGGGGGCGTGACAGGGGGACCTGCTCAGGACGCCTGGGTCAAGCTCTGCATGAAGAACCCGCAGACGGGCAATAAGCAGATTTGCCTGGTTAACCACGAGGGGCTGGAGCCGAATACGGGCATGGTGTTGATCGCCGCTGCCGTCCGCAAAGCCGAGGGCGAGGAGAAGCAGCAGCTGCTCATCCGTGTCCCGACAGCCTATGCGCTCGTTATCCCTGCCGGTGTGCAGGTTCGGATCGACGAAGAGCAGCCGATCCAACTGCAATACTCGGTCTGTTTCCCGACCAGCTGTCAGGTCCAGATGGAGCTGACCGACGATCTGTTCAACAAGATGAAGTCGGGCAAGCAGATGATCGTGGCTGCGATGAATATCCAGCAGAAAACCATGGGTTTTCCGGTTCCGCTGGCTGGCTTCACCAAGGCGTATGACGGACCGGCCGTCGACAACAAGGTGTATGAGCAACAGCGCCGTCAGTTGATGGAAATGTTCCGGAAGCGCCAGGCCGAACTCGCCGCCAAGGCGAAGCAGGGCCAAGGTGCAGCCCCGCAAGGCGCAGCACCGCAAGGCGCACCAGTCGCCCCGCCTCAATAGGGGAGTGCGCGCAGCGCGCTAAAAACCTGATTGGGAACGATATTAGGCCGCGCGGGATACTCCGGCGCGGCCTTTTTCTTTGGTGCGATCGTGCGGTTTTCTGTGTGGAGGCAATAGAGCCACTGCGTTTCTGCTCAGTGCTCTGGCAGGTAGCGAAAGTGGAACACGCCGTCTCGCAAATCCTCGAACAATTCAGGAATCTGTGGGTGCCTCAAAGGTTCATCCGACTCGTCCGGCAGGAGATTCTGCTCCGAGACGTAAGCGACATACTCCGTGTCGGCGTTTTCCGCGAGCAGATGGTAGAAGGGCTGGTCTTTTTTGGGCCGCACATCTTTTGGAATAGAATCATACCACTCCTCGGTATTGGAGAAGGTCGGATCCACATCGAAGATCACGCCGCGAAAAGGATAGACGCGGTGACGGACCACCTGGCCAATCTGATATCGAGCATTGCGAACTGTAGACATGACTATGGCGATTTGATCGTGGGGGACTCTGGCTGTCAACGCAGGATCGCGTAATCCCAGGATGCCGGCCTCTTAGGACCAGCGTCGATTTGACCACATAAACTGCTCAGGATGCTCGCGAATCCAAACCTCGAAATACCGCTGGATCGCCGCGGTGATCGATCGGATGTCTTCGGCCTGATTGCCGCTGCGCGGAATATGAAGCTCGTTCACATTGACGTCGAACACGGACCGATTCCCGATGCGCACGCACCGGCCAATCCAGATACGGGCGCCCACACGCCGCGCGATCATGGCCGCGATCGGCATGCTCTTAGCGAGATGGCCGAAAAATGGGACCTCAATGCCGTTCCGGTCGTAGAGGTCGGAGATAAACCCAAGCCGCCCGCCCTGGCGAACGTAGTCCATGATTAAGCGGGCGGTTTTCTGTGTTTCGTCTTCGCCAGCGGTCCGGCCACGCCCAAAAAGTCCACCCGGATAAAGGGCTTGGCGCTGGGCGCGCAGATATCGGTCGACATACGGGTTCTTGACAGATCGATAGACACCTGCCGGCTTGACCCCGGCGAGTGTGACCGGCCACATGCCAATCTCCCAATTGCCCATATGCATGGTGACGATGAGTGCAGGGCCCATCTTGTCCTTGTAGCGCCCAATCCAATGACCGTTGGTCACATGGAGGCGGCCTGGGTCCTTCAAAATCCGGTCAATATTCATGGTTTCCACCATAACGCGGCCAAGATTCTCCCAAGCGGCGACTGCGATCCGCTCCCGTTCCTCGGGCGTCTTCTCAGGGAATGCCCGCTCTAAATTGGCGAGCGCTCGCTTGTGGCGCCGATTGCGTTTGCCGAACACGCGCCAGAAGAAGGCCGAAATATCACAAGCCGTATCAAGCGGGACGGCCCGAACGATGCCGATCAGGAAGCGCAAGCCGGCATACTCCAGGCGGTATTTTAGGTCGGTCGTAAAGGGCAGATCGCCGGAGCTGGCCAAAGAGGCATCCTTAAGATTGAAACAGAAAGAAGCACGCGAGGAGGCTTGGACGCGCGGTGTTACTTGAAGAGGTTGGTCATGGCCAAACTGAGAAGAGGCGTCAAGCAGACAAGTTCTCAGGAGGTCGCATGAGGCGGGGTAGCGAGGCTGGAGGTGCGAGCCCAGCGCGCATGACAAACCGCTTTAGGGGCGCAATGGCATTGAGCCCGGCAAGAAGCGCCCCTCGTGCGGCTTGGACAGGTAAGAAACCGGTCAGCAGTGACCGGTTCAAGAGATCCACCCCGAAGCTTCGGCTCAGCACATCGAGCTGGCGCGCACGGATATAGCTGTTTAGGACGAGGGGCCCGCCCACATCGCGGCCCTGACGCAGAGCATCGCTGACACAATCGGCAAGTGCCGCGGCATCCCTTAGCCCAAGATTGAGGCCTTGCGCGCCAATGGGCGGCAAGCTGTGTCCCGCATCGCCAATCAGAGCGGTGCGGCGAGCGGCGAGCGGCTTGGCGGTCAAACCCGCGACGGGAAAGGATGCGCGTGGGCCAACATCAGACACAGCACCGAGTGTATCGTCGATGCGGTCCTGAAGTTTTGTCGCGAACTCTGTTTCATTCAGCGCCATCAAAGCCTCGATTTCGGCCGTGCCGCCGACCCAAATGACACTCGAGGTGAGCGGGTCGGGTGTCGGCACGCTTGTGACTGATCCGCCTTGCCGATGAAGCTCGGTAGAGATGCCGTCATGAGCAATCTTGTGACGAAAGCTTGAGGCAAGGGCCAACTGTCCGTACCGCCAGTGATCCGTCCCGATCTCGGCGGCCTCGCGGCACAAGGATTGGCGTCCGTCCGCCCCCGCAACCAAACGTGCCTCGACCTGCGATCCGTTCTCTAATGAAATCCGGGCACACGCATCTCCGGTCGCAATGGCGTCCACAGTGCCTGTGGCCAGGCGAGAGACGGTCTTCTGCGCATGGGCGTAGAGGACGTCGCTCAGCACCGTGTTTGCGACGTTGTAGCCGAAGGTATCAAGCCCGAGTTCTCTAGCCTCGAAGGTGATGTCCGGTGAGCGCAGCATGTTCTGGGACGCATCGATTATCCGGACCGCTTTCAACGGGGCGGCATGCGGCGCGACCCTCTCCCAAACGCCGAGGTGCTTCAGAAAATCAACCGAACTTGTCAGCAGCGCCGCCGTGCGGGTCTCTGGCCTTAGGGTCTGGACTTTGGGAGGGGGAGGCCCAGCAAGCACCACCTTGGCCCCGACATGGGCCAGGGCAAGCGCGGCCGCAACCCCCGCGGGGCCAGCACCCACCACAGCGACGTCGTAACTGTCGGCCTCCCCCGTCTTACTCAGAATGCCACTCCAAAATTTCTATCGTCCAACAAGGACATTCCTATCGTGCAAAAGCGCCTCGGCACTAGAAAAGGTAGGGCGCGGCCTATAAATCCTGTTCTGAAACACTATACTTAACAATTGTGTTGCACCCATCCAGGAGAGAAATATATGGCGCGCGTGTTAGCACTTGTTCTGTCGTTCTGCATCCCATTCCTCATACTGTCCAATACGGCTTCAGCCGATGGCGCTCCATCAGAGGCTGCCAAGGACATGCCGGGAGCACTCGGAACCTTCGAATTCAAGCCGTCTGATTGGCAAGAGGGCAAGAAGACGTGGTGGAAAGACACCGATGGCGTCGATCCCGGGAAGGCTGGATGTCATGTCGCCACGGATGCGGACGGCAAGCCAACGGGTCGAGCTTTCTCGGAGGCCTGCTTGGATGATGTGACTTTGGTCGAGTCCAACCCAGAGGCCGGCACGATCCATGGTCACGAGAACGACACCGGGCATCCCGATAAATTCGACTGCAATGCATGGTGTGTAGGCCAGGGAGCCTCAAAAGGAATGTGCAAAGTTGCACCGGCCCCGCCTTGCGAGCAGATGTCCGCCATGTGCGTCTGCAAATAATTCGAGTTCCGCATTGGTAGAGTGGCGAGGCCCCGAGGCCAGCTGCTTCGACCGATACGCGATCATGGGGGCTTTGCTGCGGCACTGTAGCAAGTGCCGGGAGAAGCCCCCCTGGTCGGAACCGGTGGTTCTGATCGGCCTTTTGGTGCAAAAATGGTGTGGTGAAGGTCACATCCAAGATATGGGTATCCGCCGTTTTGGCGGTGCTTTCCGCGTTCACTCTGAGCCAACTTCATGGCGCCGAAAAAGGGCCCACGGTGTTCGCCGCCGCGAGCCTGAAAAACGCACTGGATGATGTTGCAGCCGATTGGCGGCGCAAGACAGGCCGAAAGCCCGTCATCGTCTATGGGGCGACGCCTGCGCTGGCAAACCAGATCACCCAAGGCGCAGAAGCAGACATCTTCATTTCGGCCGATCTTGACTGGATGGACGATCTTGACCGTCGTGGCTTGATCGATGAGGCCAGCCGCATCGGCCTTGTGTCCAACGATTTGGTTCTCATCGTACCGAAGGGCTCAACACTCTCGACCGGAATTGAGCCTGGCTTTCAGCTTGCTCGGCTCCTTGGGGACGGGCGCTTGGCTATTGCGAGTGTGAAGGCCGTGCCCGCCGGGCGCTACGGCAAGGCGGCACTCGAAAACCTCGAGGTCTGGGATCAGGTGAAAAACCAACTGGCTGAGGCTGACAACGTTCGGGCGGCGTTGCGGCTCGTTTCACGCGGCGAGGCGCCTTTAGGCATTGTCTATGGATCGGACGCCAAGGCAGACTCGAATGTCACGGTCCTCGGCGTTTTTCCCAATGGCAGCCACAAGCCGATTGTCTATCCCGCAGCGCGTCTGCGAGATGCCGCCCCGCAAGCCTCAGGCGCCTTCTTTGCCTATCTGACGGGGCCCGAAGCCGCAAAGACCTTCATACGCCATGGCTTTGGGGGGGCACCGACTGCCAGTCCAGAGGCTAGCGACCAATGAGACCAGCGCTCCGCGTCTCCGACCTGTTTGCACGTGTTTGGCGTCAGCAGACCAGCTGCTCCCAAAATAAAACGACTAATCAATAGCTTGCAATGTTATGGCGAGACGAGGTCCGAACAGTGTTGGTCGCTGATAACAAAGGGCCGTGTCTGATCTGCAACAGTAACGGGCCGAAAAGGTCGCCGTCGCCAAGCTGTCATACAGACGTCATTGGTCAGCAAATAAAACGGTACGCATGGTTTGCGGGGGTGCATTCCAACGAATTCAAGAGGGACCGACAGAGCCCCTCAACAACGCAGACGAAACACTTAACTCTAGCAGAGTGGAGAACAGGGTCATGATCGGGGGACTTCGGAAGACTAGTCTCTATTTGCTTGCCGGCACCAGCGTCTTGGGGCTTCTTGCGGTTGGAGCTACGCCAGCAGCAGCGCAGACGACTCAGCAGCTTCAAGCTCAATTGAAGGCCATGCAGGCGCAAATGAACGACCTGCAAAGACAGATTGATGAGGCGAACGCCACGGCTGCGTCGGCTAAGGCTTCCGCGGATGCCGGCGGTAGCGATCTGGACCTCAAGGTCAAATGGAAAGGCGCGCCTGAGCTATCCAGCGGCGACGGCAAGTTCAAGTTCAAGGTTCGTGGCCGCCTTAATCTTGATTATGGCAGCATCGATCAGGATCAGCGGATTACGGGTGAGAGTGACATCAACGCGATCGAGCTACGCCGAGCCCGTATCGGTGTGGAAGGCGTCGTCTACTACGACTGGAAGTACAAGTTCGAAGTGGATTTCGCCGGGAATGAGGCCTCGATCAAGGATGCGTATCTCGCTTATGCCAACTGGGCCCCGTGGAAAAAGTCGGAGATCATCCTCGGCAACCACTTTGTCGCCAACTCGCTTGAAGAGATGACCAGTTCGCGCTTCATCACTTTCTTGGAGCGCGCCTCCTTCGTAGAGGCCTTCGAGCTCGACCGCCGGATCGGTGCCGGCGTATGGGTCGGTGACGAGCATTGGTCGTTCCAGACCGGCTACTATGGTGCCACACCGGGCGATCAGGAGACCTTCTTCGACGATACGACGGCAGCTTCGGTGCGCGGTACGATTGCACCGATCAACAACGACACGACAGTGGTGCACCTCGGTGCGAGCTATCGTCATCGCAATGCCGGAACACTCGAGGATACCGGTGCTGCGGATCTATTCCGCTACCGCGCCCGCGGCGCCGACTTGCACCTTGCTGACCGCTTCGTTGCGACGCCACGGATCGGTGCCGACGACGACCTCTTCGTTCTCGAAGGTGCCTTCGTTTGGAACCGCTTTTCGTTGCAGGGCGAGTACGCTCAGCTCGAAACCGATGTGCCGGTGACGATCAGCAGTGTCAGCCCCACTTATGCGGGCTGGTATGTGGATGCGAGCCTGTTCCTCACTGACGACATGCGCAACTATAAAGCCGATACTGGTAATTTTGGCCGCGTTAAGGTCAAGAACCCAGTTTCGGGTGGCAGCGGCGGTTGGGGCGCCTGGGAGCTCTCTGGTCGTTACGATACGATCGATCTGAGCGATGGAGCTGCTGCATTCAATGCCTCCACCACCCGGAATGCCGTGATGTGCACGGACTGTGGTGAGCAGAAGACGTGGCTCGTCGGGTTGAACTGGTGGATGACTGACCATACGGCCATGAAGCTGCAGGTCAGCCAGTCTGAAATCTCCGGTGGTGCGAACAACGGAGCCGATATCACCGGTGTAGGCCTTCGCGCTCAGGTGGATTGGTAGCCTCGACGCAACAAGCGAAAACGATCCCTATCGCCGACCCGCCGCCGCTCCTGTCCAGGGCGGCGGCACTTTATTTGGCGTGCAGGGTCCGGTGCAAAACAGCGAAGGCCTATCGGTTTGACCGCTGGCCTTTTCTCGTTCCAAGCGTTGTAATTCGGCCCAGTGCGGGCCCGCAGGGTCCTCGCCACCAGGGCGTGATACTCTGAGGCGCGCCGACGCCTCAGTTGCATTCAAGGACTTGGTTTTGACGCAGACCCTTTTCACACCATGAACGGCCAGGTCCGGGCCGCATCGATCCATATTCTCACCGCGAGCGGAGCTGTGCTTGCGCTCTTCGCCTTGCGTGCCGCCCATGCCGGGAATTGGCGGCAGATGTTTGTTTGGCTCGGACTTGCGCTTTTCGTCGATGCGATCGATGGGCCGCTTGCGCGCCGGTACAACGTCAAGGGCGTGTTGCCGAGTGTTAGCGGTGAACGGCTCGATCTGATCGTCGACTATCTCACTTATGTTGCAATTCCAGCCTTCGTGCTGACCGAGACCCCGCTTCTCCCAGAAGGGGCGCGAATTCCGGCGGCAAGCGCCATCCTCCTGTCCGGCCTTTTCCATGTGTCCGACATGGATAGCAAAACGGCTGAGGGCTATTTCGTGGGCTTTCCATGTATCTGGAATGTCGTTCTGCTCTATCTGTTCGCACTCGGTCTGCCGCCTTATGGGGCGCTTGCCTTGGTTGCCGGATTGGTGCTTCTCACCTTCATTCCGATCCTGTGCGTCCATCCGTTCCGGGTCGCACGTCTCCGGGTTCTGACAGGTGTCTTCGTGGTCATTTGGGGTGTTGCGGCCGCGATCGCCGTCGCGCACCCGTTTCCATCAGGCCCCTGGATCAAGGTCGCGCTGGTTGCGAGTGCTGCCTATTTCACGGGGCTAGGCCTGACCCGGTCGCTCTGCCGTTTCAGGTGAGCATTCCCCATCAGGCAATGGACCATGCTGGGGCTCATGCGGTATGAGCGTCTATAGAGTAGCAATTCAAACGCCAAATCGATTTTCATGACGTTCGTTGAATTTCTGACTGATCCTCATATCTGGGCGAGCTTTCTTGCTTTGAGCGCAATGGAGATTGTGCTCGGCATCGACAATGTCGTGTTCATCTCGGTGATGGTGTCGCGCTTGCCGCAGGAGCAGCAGGTCATGGCACGGCGCATCGGCCTGTCACTGGCCTTGATCTTTCGCGTGATTATGCTGGGATTCATCACTTGGTTCATTCACATGACCACGCCGATATTCACATTCGGTGAGTATAGTTTTTCGTGGCGCGACCTCATTCTCCTCGCCGGCGGGCTCTTTCTCTTAGTGAAGGGCACACGGGAAATTCACGACGGGATCGAAGGTGAGGACCATGGCAGCGGGTCCGGGCCAATGATCACCTCGATGACAGCTGCGATTGTTCAGATTGCCGTCATTGATCTTGTCTTTTCCGTCGACTCGATCATCACCGCCGTGGGTATGGCCGACCATGTCGAGGTCATGATTGCCGCTGTAGTGGTCGCCATAGCCGTCATGTATGTGGCCTCGGGGCCCGTTTCGACATTCATCGAGCGCCATCCGACAACGAAAATGCTGGCCCTGTCATTCTTGCTGCTAATCGGCGCCGCGCTCGTTGCGGACGCGTTCCACTTCCACATTCCGCGGGGCTATATTTACTTTGCCATGGCCTTCTCCGCAGGCGTCGAGGTTGTCAACGTCCTCGCTCGACGCAATCGCAAGAAGACCTAAATCGGCAACGGAGATGCGCCGCGCCACGGGAAAGACTAGACTGCTAGTCGGGCCGGATCGTGCGTAAAGATGTGCTCCGCGTGCCTCACGACTACTGATTTAACCCAGGGTTTGGCAATGCGCCGTCTTGAGAGAACGATTGTGGACAACTGGCGGTCTGCGAGATGCCTGTCACAATTGCCTGCTAGATCATGTCGCAGTGCAACACGTTTTGTCGCGTTGAATGCGCGGCTGCTCTCGTAGTACCAATGGCAGTGAAATGACAAATTCAGAACACGTCGAGATATTGCGCCAAGGACCGCGCATTTGGAACGCCTGGCGCTCCGAGAACCCTTCAGTTGTTCCCGACCTTAGCGGTATTTCTCTGAGCATTGGCGATCGTCAGATGGGCCCCATCAATGGCGGTCCGATCAACCTTTCGCGCGCGCAATTGTGCGATGCATCCTTCTATTTTGCGACCCTCATCAGGGCGGATATGCGCGGTGCGGATCTGACGAATGCCGATTTGAGGGGCGCGCGGCTCGAAGGCGTCGACCTGACAGGCGCGGAACTGTCCGGGGCGCAGTTGGACAGCGCCGATCTGGCAGGCGCCAACCTCAAGACAACCAATCTGTGCGGCGCGAGCCTTGCTGATGTTCGCAACCTCACCGCCGACCAGATTGAAGAGGCCGAAGGAGACTCAAACACCGTCTTGCCGTACGACATTGAGCGACCGCTGATTTGGACGGTGGGGCATGGCGCCCACCGCCAGGCCGCTGCTCAGCCGGTGTCCGAACACTTGGAGCGGCCAAGTTCCCAAGTGCCGGAACATGAAGAGGCGAGCGTCTCCGTTCAGGTCGAACCCCGGCGCGTGCTGGCGCCCACCGAGCCCAACCGGCACATATTAGATAGGCCGAAGTTGAAGGCGCCAAGGGTTCAGGCGCCGAGGGTTCAGGCGCCAAGAGTTGAGCTGGCAAGAGTTGAGTCGGTAAGGGTACAGTCCACTAACGTAGAACCGCGCGCGGTGGAAACGCCAAACCATGCGCCGTCGATCGCGGCAGATGCGACGCCTGCGCAGACGAACGGTTCGCAATCGAGGCCCTCGCAGCCACTACGGAACGCTATTGAGCGGTCCGGTGCCGACGCTGATGCGGGCGATGACAGGCACATAACTTGGCTCGTGGGCGGTCCGCAGCGGGTCGGCGGGCGGGATCGGGCAGGCGCCCCCCGCAACGTGCGCAACCGCTTCTGAGGGGGCGCTGGCAGCGGGTCGGCAGCGTCACGGACAGATGTTATCTGGGAAGTTCACATCGCCTATTACTTTGTCATGTGTTCGCGGCATGCTTAGTGTCTGAGCGTAGGAGAACACGATGACAGCCGAACGGCCAACCGCTGGCAAGGGTCTATTCTCATATTTCGCGGAAGATCCAGAAGGTGCGGATCGCACCGTCTTCGGCCGCGTCTCCCATCCAGATCGTCGGGGGTTTTTGCGCGGCGCGGGACTTGCCACGATGGGTGCGATGCTTGGCACGGCAATCCCGTTTCACCGCACGATGCCCGCAGGGCTCGTTCCCATCGCCTTGGCAGAGTCCGATTTGTTGAAGGGGAAGGACGGATTGGTCCTTCTGAATGATCGGCCGATCAACGCGGAGACATCGCCTCATCTTCTCGATGAGCCCATCACCTCCAATGCGCGCTTCTTCGTGCGGAACAACGGTGCGATGCCGCGCGAGACAGACGCAGATGGGTGGGAGCTGACCATCGACGGGCTGGTCGAAAATCCCCTCAAGCTCACGATCGACGATCTCAAGACCGGGTTCGAGGTCGTGAAGCTGGCACTCGTGATCGAATGCGGCGGCAACGGCAGGTACTTTTTCAGCCACCCGCCAGGTGGCAATCAGTGGACCTATGGCGCCGTAGGCTGCGCCTATTTCACGGGCGTAAGATTGCGTGACGTGCTCAAAAAAGCCGGCGTCAAAGAAGGTGTCATCTACACGGCACATGAGGGAGCGGACCCGCATTTGTCGGGTGACCCAGACAGACTGCCGATATCCCGGGGCCTTACGATCGAAAAGGCCATGGCCGAAGACGTGCTTATCGCCTTCGAGATGAACGACACCGAGATTCCGGTGTTGAACGGCCGACCTTTGCGTCTTGTGGTGGCGGGCTGGCCGGGATCGTGCTCACAGAAATGGCTGACGCGCATCTGGCTCCGCGATGTGGTTCATGATGGACCGAAGATGGGCGGAACTTCTTACCGCGTGCCGCGCTATCCGGTAGCGCCCGGCCAAGACGTGCCTAAGGCAGACTTCGAAATTATCGAGCGGATGCCCGTCAAATCGTTGATCACCAATCCGGCGACGAAGTCGGATGTCGCTGGCACGTCGGTCGATGTGCGCGGGCATGCATGGTCCGGAGATCGCACCATCGCTGCGGTGGAGATCTCGATTGATTTCGGCGCGAGCTGGCGGCCGGCCGATCTTGCTCCGCCCGCTAATTTTGGAGCGTGGCAGAATTGGAAGCAGACTGTCTCATTTACCCAAGCCGGGTACTATGAGATTTGGGCGCGCGCGACCGATAGCGAAGGGGCGAGCCAGCCTTTTGGCATTGCATGGAATCCAAAGGGCTATTTGAACAACTCTGTGCATCGAGTGGCCGTCAATGTGGCGTGATGTTTTGCAAGTTACGGGCATGGGTTTGGCTGTCACGGTCGTTGTGCTGAGCATCGCGCATGCGCAGTCTTTGGACGATCGCCTCGACAAGGCCAACCCCGCAATGGGGGAGGCGGTCTTCGCATCCTGCCGTGGTTGCCACAGTATCGACGAGGGTGGGCCGACGCTGTTTGGGCCCAATCTTTGGGGCGTTATCAACCGTCCTGTCGCGAGTGTGGATGGCTACGCCTATAGCGAGGCCCTGAAAGAGTTCGGCGGCACTTGGGAGCTCGGAAGGCTTGATGAGTTTCTTGCCCATCCGGCTGGCGTGGTCCCTGGAACGCGGATGGTTGTCCCCGGCATTGAGGATCGCACGGGTCGGGCGAACCTCATCGCGTATCTCAATCAAAATAGCGCGGAGCCGCTGCCGATTGGTATTGACCCCGAACTTGCCGCGGCGGAGGCTGATGCATCGGAAGCGCAAGGACAGACGAAACAGGATTTCGGTCTTCTCGTCGATGCACCCGGTGTTGAGAAAACACATGCCTATTGCACGCCCTGCCATTCGGAAATGATCATCGTTCAACAGGGCAAGACACGGAAGCGTTGGGATGACGCGTTGACGTGGATGACCGAAGAGCAGGGCATGGTTGATATCAAGGATCCCGACCGCGCGGTCATTCTCGATTACCTAGCTGAGAACTATAACGAAGACCGGCCGAACTTCCCGCAGCGTTAGACACGTGCGACGTGCCACTTACCCTGCCAGATCGAAGGCTGGGGTGTATATGAGCTCGCCTGAAGGTGATGCGCCGTCGAAGACGAGATGTTGGATCAAGTGCGCGGGCAAATCCCCGTAGTGGAGCCCGCTGTCGCTCCTAAAGCCGAGGCGACGATAGAAGTCTGGGTGTCCGAGAAGTGCGCAGCCCTTGGCCCCGCGTGCCCGCAACCGGGCAAGGCCTTGCAAGACGAGTGCGCTGCCAATGCCGTCGCGTTGCTTGTCCGGCTGGACGGAAAGAGGGCCGAGTCCAAACCAGCCATCATACCGCCCGCCAATAGCGACAGGGGAGAATGCGATGTGGGCGACGATCTCACCGTCCACATCCGCAACAAGAGAGACAGTCAGATCGCCTGCATCACGCAGTGCACGGACAATCAGCGCCTCGGCATGATTGCTGTGAGAGACGGCTGCAAACGCCGCCTCCGTCACGCGATCAATCGCATCCTCGTCTCCAGACTCTTCGCTGCGGATGTTCATGACAGTGGTAAGGGGGTTGCTGGAAGCGACGTCGGGCTTGGCATGTCAGTTCTATAGCGAAAGTTGATAAGAGGCTCATTCGCTGTCACGTCCACAGGGCGCCTACAGCAAATGTGCGATCAGCGCGAACAGTCTTGCAACTAGACCACGGCCGCGCGCAACCTGCCCCGAAATATCATTCGCTGAGTGTCGTTCCCGCGCATCCCTCCTGAGTCACTCCGCGGGATATGTCTAGGCGTATGACTGACTTCCCACCTCTTTGTGGGGCTGCGAAACTCAAGACGCCTGCGGTACATCCCCGCCGTGAGCCGTTAGTCAGCATCGCCTTTTTCTTGAGCAATACACTCTCTGCAATACGCTTGTTGCGCGATTAGAACTACAGTGCATCGAAGCAACCGGTTGTTCCGTTAAGGTCGCTACCGCGTGGTCAGTTCAAAGAGACGGATAGGCGCGGGCCGGGCCGGCCCTTCGTGTCGTTGATCGGAGAATGTTTGCGGACGATGCGGGGAGGGCGTTCGGGCGATATTTGACCCCAGTCTCTTCTATTCTCATAGGATTGGCT
>Ga0316192_10000078_pt1 | contig 60588 bp, 83 predicted proteins | sample MerIslwburrow_MG_FD_204931 | JGI IMG/M metagenome (GOLD analysis project Ga0316192, IMG submission 204931) | Coastal sediment microbial communities from Maine, United States - Merrow Island worm burrow | ecosystem: Environmental > Aquatic > Marine > Coastal > Sediment | place: USA: Maine...
ATTACGGTCGATACGCTGGCAGAAGCATGCGCCATGCTGTGCGAGGCGGACGAAGAGACCGCGCCAGTGCCCGTACCAACGCATCCCAACCAGCTAGCCTTCCCCTTCTAGGCCACCCCTCATCGCGAGCGAAGCGAGCGACGTAATGCATCGCCGCTGCTAGGCGACGCACGACGCATCTAGACCATGACGGCGGACATTCTTCTCCGTCCTGCATTTCTCGCGACCCTCTCATGTGCCATTCTTCGCGCATCCCTTGCGCACACTTGCCCACACATACACACACACGCTGATCTTTGGTGCGAGTGAATCGCGACCACGCAATACCTGAATCATCCCGACTACCTACGGCCTAGGTCTGACATTCGGTGCCATAGCTGGGCAGGGGTGAGGTGAGGTAGCGAGCGCTGAAAAGGTGCCCCCTTGCTGGTGTGGCTCCTGTTTAAAATCGCATATACTCAATCACGTCTACTCAGTATCATGTATTGAATAGATTCGCTCGAATAGAATGCAGTGAGTAGCATCGCTTGAGTATATTCGAGGCACGCTAGGGGTGCGGCAAGCGGGCTCGCGCATCGAGGTGATTCGCGGCGATGCATTCGCTGTAATATATTGAAACGAATCTATTCAAACGAATCTATTCAAGATATTCTATTGAGTACCCCCCCCCGGGATCACATCGGGTCCCTAGACGGTGGGGGGCTTTGCCAGGTTCAACCGGGGGCCCCCTTCATCGAACGCGAATCGAGTTTATTCGGCATTCTCGAATCCAGAATCACAAATATTTTCGGGGGGTTATGCTCTATATAGGCCCATACTAATATGCTTGTGTCACACTCGATGCCCGGCGGACACTCACGAATCATGAAAGCAAAAAACGTCGAGGTGAACTTCGACAAAGGGCACGGCTTCAGTATTTCCGGCTACTTGAACGAGGATGCGTGGGACCGCAGCGACGCGGACGACGTCGCCGACTACAATCGAGCAGAAGCCGCAATGCCGCGGGTTTCGGTGTACCGCGATGACTGCGCGAACGCTAAACAGTTGATCAAAGCGCTTCGGAAAGCCGTTGATGCGGTCGAACAGATGGTCGAGATGGGCGCCATCAGCGTCGAGGTATGCGGCGAGTAGCTGAAAATCGTGGCCATGGTGGTCACAGACCGGCGCCGGGCGTCACCAATGATCAAGAAAGGCAGCCGACGGGCGGACGCGACGCGATTTCCCGCTCGCTTCGCTCGCGGCTTGGACACGAAACATGGCGAAAAAGATCACGCGCACGCTTGCGCAACGAGAACGAACGCGGAAACTGCGAAACCTGCGGCGACAGCGGCGCGCGGCGACCGAGAAGACGTACGAGAAATCGTGTCGAATGGCGACGACCGCGCCGAAAAAGCCGGGGCCGACCGCAGCGCAAGAGCGGCTGTACGAGATGCTGAACACGAAACTGAATCGCTACGTCGCCCTGAAGTTGTCTGGGATGGCGGCGCAGATCCATTCGGCAATCGCGTTGAAACGCATCCGCGACGAAGAAACGCGACGGCAATCGTTGGGATTGGGTGAATGACGCGAGGACTGATCGTCGCGGTGTTGCTCGTCGCCGGCTGTGCGCATGAACCGCCATGCCGGCGCGGCTACATCGTTTGCGGTTGCGCGCGCGAGGGGCGGCCGTCACACAAATTCTGTCGGTGCGACGATTCGTGGGCGCCGGTCCAACCCCGCGTCTTCGTTATCTGCCCCAAATAATCGGGCGACGTTGACAGATGATCCCGGATGCGCGTAACGTCGCCGCATCATGGATTGACAGTCACGCAGCCACTTCGATGTCCCCTCTCGCGCACTACATCATCGTTCGTGATGATCTCTCCCTCGGAATGACTGCCGCACAAGTCTGTCACGCAGCGGGCGAATCCGTCCGCTCTCGGGTCCCTACGGGTACACATGCCGTAATCCTGGGCGTTCCCGCCGCAGAACTTCCTGCGGTGGCGGAGCGTTTGGTTCGCGCGAATGCTCACTACAAGTTAATCTTCGAGAACGACGCACCGTACGCGCTTCAGTTGATGGCGATCGGCATTGAGCCCGGCCCCAAAGACGAAGTTGGGCGCATCCTCGCGGATCTACCGCTCTTGCGCAAAGGGGGCAAAGCCACATAGTATCAATTCTTCGCGGGATTAGCTCAGTGTAGAGCGTCGATCGTAAGGTCGGAGGTCGGGGGTTCAATTCCTTCATCCTGCATACGGGAGTGTAGCTCAATTGATAGAGCGTCGGGTGTAATCAGCTCGTTGGTTGGGGGTTTGAGTCCCCCTGCTCCCCCTGCCCTCACTTTTTTCGTTTTCGGGGTATGAAAGGGCGCGCACTGCGCGTACCTTGGAGGCACCATGATGAATGCTATGATGCTTGCCTTTCTGGCGGCACCCGTCACCTCTTTCACCGTCTCCGCCGACAGCGCCGACCTCACATGTTTGTGCGGCGCCGTCGAGGAATCGTGCGACGCACTGCCAATTCCCTGCGATCCGCTGCAACTGACCGCAGTGGGTGCGCAGAATCTCATTGCGTCCGCTACGTATCCGCCCCCGCGCGACGGTGGCGTCGCTGATTCGGGTCCGAGCGACAGCGGCCCGGCGGATTCAGGCCCACGCGACGGCGGCGCCGGCCTGAGCTTACTCGACTGTAACGCGCCAATGCAGACGGGTTATCACACGATCCGCACCGCAAGTGGCCAATATCGGCGATTCTTCACACATGAACCCGTACTATACGGATTCTTCGGAGGCTCGCGGCCCGTCGTCATCCATTTTCACGGCGGCGGCGAACAGGCATTTCACATCGCCGGCTACACGTGGGGCATGGTTCAAGAAGAGGCGTTGATGATCGGCGTCGAATCCAACGCGCCCGCAGGACAGCAGCCGTGGACCAGCGACCCGGCCCAAAACCTCGACGTGTACGACGCAATTCGCTCGTGCCTGCCGCTCTTTGCCGCGCAGGCGGTGCCGCTGCGCGTGTTCCTGTCGGCGTTCAGCAACGGCGCGTACGGCGTGCCGGAGGGCATTCTTGAGGCGCGGAACAATTACGCTGGCGTCGTGTTGCACTCCGGCGGCTATTTCGGTGGCGGCTTCCTCCCCGGCGGCGGACCGATCATTGCGGTGCATGGTGGTCCCGGCGACGGCGCAGGCTTCAATCCGCAGATCGACTTCTCGGGGCAGGCGGCGAACATCGTTGCAGCGGCGCGCGCGGCCGGGAACGCAGCGGTACTGTGCGAACACGCATTCGGGCATCAGCTCGATCCGGCATTGGGCGCGGACAACTCGATGTACCGCGCGTTCTTCGCGTCCGGCTCAACGACCGCATTCGCGTCCGCCGGCAACTGTCAATAGGGTCGGGTTGCGTTTCTTTGGTTTCTGATTCAGATCTGTGACGTGGTTCGTCCCGCGTCACCGTTCGAGACTCCCGTCGACTCACGCGCTGCTTTCACGACCAACACACCGGCCGCCCTTCAAGTCTTCGGCGGCGACACGGGATCGCGACGCGGCTCCTCGAATGTCCTTCGATCGTACGAGACGTCGCCGCGCATCCAGGCCATCTTCGATCTCATCTCGGAAACGCTCGCCGCGCTACCCCTGCGCGCGTATCGAGCGAAGACGGTCGGCGATAAACGCCGCATCTTTCGCGACATCCACGGCGCTCCGGCGTCAAACAACATGGGCGGTGAGACGCGCCGCTCGATGATGCAGCGGTTCGTGGACACCAAACACCTCGAAGAGGTCCCGTCGCCCGCGTTGAAATTGCTCTCGTCACCGATGAGCCCCGCGCGACCCGAAATGCTGTCGTCGTGGGAATGGCGCACGCTCATCAACGTCCAACTGGAACTCTGCGGCAACGCGTGGTTGCTCGCCCTCGATCGCGGCTCAATCGCATCCAAATTGACGCGCGCGCCGCTCGAACTCCTCCCCATCCCCGATCCGTGGGTGCGACAGAATCAGGCGGGAACCTTCGACATCTACGGCGCCGACGGCAACGTTCGCTGGACGCAAGTGCACCCTTCGCGCATGCATTGGGTCCGCCGGCCGCGCCCCTCGAATCCGTTCGGCCGCGGAATCGGTAAGGCGCAAACGCTCGCCGACGAAATCGATCTCGACGAAGGTTCGGCGCGGTTCATGAACTCATTGCTGCGAAACAGCGGCGTTCCCGCGCACCTGGTGCAGGTTGAGCACTCGACACCCGAGCAGCGCGAACAGCTTCGCATCGATCTCGACCAACGCATGCGCGGTGTTCAGAACGCCGGGCGTCTCGTCGTCACGTCGGGCAAGGTCGACATCAAAGCCGTCGGCGCGAGTCCGACCGACATCGGGATGGCCGAAAACCGCGCGTTCGCCGCCGATGTGATGCGCGAGTCCGTCGGCGTCCCGCCCGAACAGATGGGGCAGATCAAAAACTCGAACCGCGCCACGGTGCGCGAGTCGTACAAGATCTTCGCGCAAAACGTGCTTTTGCCGCGTTGTCGCCGCTGGGACGACTATTACACCGGCCGGGTCGCGCCGCTGTTCCCCGACGGTGATTTGATCATCATCGCGCACGACTCGCCGCTGCCGGCGGATCTTGAAGCTGAAGAAGTGGCACGCGGCATCGCACCGTGGGCCATGACGCGAAACCAGTGGCTCAAACAGCAGGGACAGGATCCGGTTGAAGGCCCCACCGGTGAACTGATCATGGTGCCGCCGAATTCGCAATTCATCCCCGAGTCGCGCCTCATCGAACTCGCCCAAGCGACAATCGAGTCGGTGAAAAATCAGAACAAGGCCGCCGTCGCTCAAGCGTCGAATCCCGGCGCCAAACCAAAGCCGAAGCCGGCCGCAAAGAAGTGAGTCATGCTGACGAACGATGAACGAGATTTCTGCGCGAAACTTCTTCGGCAAATGAACGAACACGATCTCACCGTGGGCCGCGCGGCCGACTACCTGCGCGTCGACGATGCAACGCTGCAACGGTGGATTCTCGGCGTCACGGTGCCGCGCAAAATCGATCGCGATTCCGCAATCATGGCCATCATCGCGTATCCCGCCGTCCGCTTGAACGAAGCGACGTAGCGCGCAGTCAATCCTCATTTACCCGAAGCTGTTGACTTTCTTTTCGGCTGGCCTGATCGTCTTCCGTAAACGTACAGAATCTCTACGCACCCCGTGTACAGATCCTTTACAAAATGGGAGCCGCAAACGTGACGAACAACAAGCCCGGAGCGCCGCTCATTTCTCGTCGACTCTTCGAGCCGAAAGCCGAATCACCCACTTCTTTGGGCTTTGTCGAAAGCGGTAGCGTCGATGAATCCATGTCCGCGCACGTTCGCGAGATCATCCACGCCTTCGACGACGACGCCACCGTCGAGGAAATCCGCGAAGGCATCCGCGCGGCCGGCGACGACCCTGACGCCCCGAAGCGAATTCTCCCATACCGGATCTCGGATGAAGCGCGCGATCTGCACGGCACCCGATTTTTGGTGCGCGGCTGGAAGCTCCAGCGGTATCGAGCGAACCCGACCATCCTGTTCGGTCACGACGGCCGCAGCCTTCCCATCGGCCGGTCCGCGCGCATCTGGCGAGACGGCAGCAAGGACACGACCCCCGCCCTTCGGGCCCTGGCGCAGTTCAACTCGCCGGAACTCGACAACGGCCTCGGCGACACCATCTTTCGCATGGCGCGCGCGGGCGTACTGAACGGCGCGTCCATCGGCTTCGAGCCGGAAAAGTGGGAGCGCGACCCGCAACTGGACGAACTGCCCGACGAAGAGAAGGCGAAGATCCTGCGGAAGTGGGGCGGCGGCATTCTCTTTCGTGAGACCACGCTGCTCGAATGGTCGGTCGTTCCGATCCCATCGAACCCGAACGCGTTGAAAGGCCGCGCAGGCGACCTCGGCGACACACGCGCGTATGTTGAAGCGGCGACCCGCGCCCTCGACGGCGAGGACAGCACAATCTTTGCCCCGTGGTTGGCCGCGGACGAAGGCAGTCGCGAGCTTCTTCAGCGATCGATGTCGATCCTCACGCCCGAAAAGGCGACCTTCGCGCCGCAGTCGCCGCCGCGCGACCCGTACCGCGGTGTTCCGGACGACGATGTCGTACCGCCAGCACCTGAAGTGAACGACGCATCGTACGCACGAACGAAAAGCATTTTCGAAATCGCCGCTGCGATCAACGTGACGGCCGAAGAGGAGCTTCGCGAATTGCAGCGCATCGCGATGGAAGTCGTGCGCGGCGAAGATCGAGTTCTTACGCGGCTCCAGCAAGCAAAGACACTCATCGACGATGCGATCGAACGCTCGTCGGCAACACTCAACACACCGGACACGGACGAACCCGATCCGGATCCGGTATCCATCGCGACGGAAGACGACATTCTGCGCGCCCTGGCCGCCCTCAAAAAGGAAAACGACAATGGTTGATGCACCCGCAGTCCACAAGGACAAAGACGATCTTCTGGCCGAGCGCATTCACGGGCTCGTTGACGAAAAACTGAAGGAACACACCGGGATGAACCGCGAGGACTTTTCCGCATTCCGCGGCGAGGTCCAAGAGGTCGTCGATTGCTGGCGAACCGACGAACGAACGTTCATCGCGAACCGCGCCGACTCGGCCGACGGCACGTTGATGCCCGCGAGCTACCGTGCCCTGGCGCAGCGAGTTCTCGCCGAAGACACCCGCGGCAACGCGGCACAGCTCGGTGAACAGTTCGCCGATCGCGCGCCCAAGTATGGCGTTCCGCTTCGAGGCGCTGGTCTCGTTTCGTGCCGAATCTTCCGCGCGCTCGCCGCGCAGTCCCGAGGCTTCTGCAAGGATGCTCGGTTGCTGGTCCGCAAGGATTGGAACGACCCGGGAACGGCGGACCTGCTCGAAGCATGGCTCGACGGTGACGGCGACGACACGCGTGCGCTGGCTTCCGAGACGGCGACCGACGGCGGCATCCTGATCCCGGAGAAGTTTCTCGCGGAAATCATCCCGCTGCTTCGCGCCGAAAGTGTGATGCTGGGCCTCGGTGTGCGAACGTTGCCGATGGACAACGGCATGTCGATTCGAATCCCGCGGCACATTTCGTCGGTGACGGCGCAGTGGGCGCAGGAAAACGTCGAGATGAATGCCTCACAGGGTTCGCTCGGCTACATGTCCTTGAGTCTCCGCAAGCTCTCGATCATCACGGCGGCCTCGAATGAGTTGCTGACGATGGCGAACCCGCTCGCGGACGCATTCATCCGACAGGACATCCTCGAAACGGGCGGCCTGGCCCTCGACGATGCGTTGATGCGCGGAACCGGCGCCGAGTCGGAGCCGCGGGGTGTTCGATACGCCGCACTCGCCGCGAACGTCACCGACCGATCGCAGGTTGGCGCAACCTCGACCTTGGCGGAGATCAACCGTGACCTCTTCCAAATGCTCGAAGATGTCGAAGGCAACAACGTCCGACTCGGCGCAACCGCCTGGATCATGACGTCGCGCGAAAAGAACGTCGGCCTGATGAGCATCTTGGATGCGAACGGCAACCCGGTCTTCCGCGACGAAATGCGGCAGGGCACGCTGCTCGGTCATCCGTACAAGGTCGCAAACCAGATTCCGAAAACGCTCGGTGGTGGTGATGAGGCCGAGTTCTACTTCGGCTCGTGGGACAAATACTACTTCGCCGAAGGTTCGACCGGCAGCATCCGGTCCTTCGACGGCGGCGCCTACCGCGACAGCGCGGGCAACATGGTGTCGGGCATCTCGGCCGATCAGACGGTATTCCGGGTCAACTGGTTCGCCGACGGTGATGCGAAGCATCCCGAAGCATTCAGCATCCGAACCGCAATGGATTGGGGCGTTCTCTAATCCCATACGGGGATTGAGACGGAAGGAAGACAAGCATGGCACTCGTACGAACCAACATCGGAGGCGAGCTTTCGAGCGACGCCGCCGGGCAACTCACGGTCATCGCTTCGGCGGGGACCGACACAGGCGCGTCCATCGATCGATACGCCGCCAACGCACGCAACCGAAAGTCGATGTCCTGCATGGCCGTCGTTTCGGTTGGCACATACACCAGCACGCCGAGTTCGTTCTCGGTCGACGTGGCGGTGCAGCACAGCACGACCGGCACTGACGGTTGGGCGACGGTCGGCACCGCGAATATCGGTGGATCCGGCGCGACTTCAGGCGTGATGACGCAGATTGTCGGAACGCAAGCGCTTCGACAGCTCGACGTCAATCTGAAGCACGTGCGGCGGTACATTCGATTCGTGGCGACCACGGCATTCGTGTCGGGAACTTCGCCGACGATTCCGGTCGCCGTCATCCCCGTTTTCGTCGAAAGCGAAAGCGTCTAAGAAACAAGGGAAATAGGAGGCATTTCCAATGGTTCGACAAATCATCCAGAGTCACGGCAAGGCTACGATTCAAATCATCAGCGAGGCCAAACAGGTCATCGCCGGACGGAAGTGGAATGGCCCCGTGGTCGTTCCCGGGAACGGGTTGGAGAAGAAACGAACGGTGCCCGGCGAGACCGCGACCTTTTCGTGGTTGCAGGCCAAGCCGGTCGTGACCAAATCGGCGGCGAAGTTCCTTCACGGCCTCTTCATCACGGAAGCGGGTTTCGCCGCGGCGGCACACCCCGATCCCGACAAGACGGTGAACAAGAAGAATCCGAAGCACATCTACCGTGAGCGAAATCAGGGTCGGTACGAAAAACTGCTCGAACTGATGGGCGAAGACGTCATCGAAGGCGGCAACGTCAAAATCGACAACGTCACCGGCGAGGCATATCGCCGATCGTTCGAGGAGGCGAATGCGCTCCTGCTCGAAGAAGAAACGGCGCCGGCCAAGAAGAAGTAGGCGATGCCGCTGAACACCAACGCCCTGACGACGACGCATGAAATTCGCGAAGCCCTTGGAATCACGGATCTCAACAGTGATCGCATCATCGAGCGCCTAATCAACGGCGTTTCGTCGGCGTTCGCGCGCGTCGCGGGGCGAGTGTTTCAGCGGGATCCCGCGGTCGTTGAAGACGTCGCCGGTCTCGGCACCGTGTTGGTGATGCTCAAACAGACCCCGATCGTTTCGATTACCTCCGTTCAGACCATCGCCGACGACGGCACCCTCGGGACTGCCGAATCCGCGACGTCGTATCGAATTCTGAACGCCGACGTCGGATCGATTTTTCGCGCGACCGGGTGGACGACGAACTTTCGCGAAGCCTACGGCATTCTTTCGTATGCGGTCCGCGGCTCGGAAATCCCGAACTTCCGAATCACGTACGTCGGCGGATGGGTTACTCGACACCAGACGTCGACGGTCTTTCCCGGTGGCCAAGTCGATCCGACGGCAACACTGCCCGGTGAAATCGAAGAGGCCGTCATTCGCGATTGCGTCACGAATTTCCGAAGCATCGGCCGTCCCTTGGACGTATCCGAACAGCGACTCGGTGACGAAACGGTGAAGTGGCGCTCGGACGTGGCCGCCGTGAATCAGCAGTCGCGCATCGATCTGTCGCCGGCCGCGCACGCCGTCGCACTCGCGTACCGCAACGGGGCGGAATACTGATGTCGGTCCTGCAACACGCCATGAAGTTCACTGCGAACTATCGCGCGCGCGCGGGCATCACGGCGCATGGCGATCCGACATGGGGTTCGTGGACGCCGTTCAAATGCCGCTACCAAGAGGGGCGCGAAGTCGATCGATTCAAAGGAACGCGCGGCAACGAACTCCGCTTGGAGACGATCATCCTGACGTACGACGTGGTGCCGCAAGGCGCGCAGATCGCGCTCCCAGGCGACGCGACGACCGACACGCAACTCGTACGCAAGGCGCTTCAGGTCACGCATTCACCTTCATCCATCGACAGTCGAACGCTCTACAAAGTTCGCCTCTCGAACCAGGAGACCATCTAATGCGGGCCGTCCGCATCACCGGCGAAGCAAAGACGCGGCGAGCACTGAAGGAATTCGGTCGGGCCGGTCCGCGCGCCGTTGCAGCGGCTCTGCACGAAGCTGGGATGGAGATCCTCAACGCGTCGCTGAAAGAGGCGCCGGTCGACACCGCCGAGCTTCGACGCTCCGGCTACGTCGCCGTTCCGTCAACATCCGCGCAACGACTCACGGTCGAAGTCGGCTACACCGCAAAGCACGCCGTGCGGATCCACGAAACAAATCGAACGTATCGCGCGCCCGGCACCAAATGGCGCTACCTCGCCGATCCGTTCGAACGCCTCAAAGGATCTGTTTTCCGTCGCGTCCAAGCGCGTGCGGCCGAACTGGTCAAAAGCGGCGGTAAAATTCCGACACGACACGTCACGCGGCGTCGAACACAGGGCGATTCGTCGCTTCTTGCATCGTTCCGCGCGCGACACGGAGGTACCTGATGCCCGCTTCGATCGGTCTCGACATCGCAACAGCGGCGGCAACCACACTCGGGTTGACGTTGGGCACGCAGGTGTTCGCGTCACCCCCGCGCGAGGATGGCGAATTCGTCACGCTACCGGCAGTTTTCGTAATGGCGCACGGCGGAGTGAAAGCAATGCCGCTGCGCGCCGACTCACCGCGCGAAATCAAACCGAACACGGTCCACGTCGACGTGCGCGCGCTCCCGGACGATTTCGAAGGCGGAAACTTGCTGGCGTACAACGCGCGCGAAGCAATCGGATACGCCGTGCCCGCCGGCTACATCGACGTGCAGCCGATCGAAAGCTACCCAATGTATCTCGGACAAAACGAGAACGGCTCACATTGCTGGGCCATGAATTTCCGAGTGGACGTGGAGGAGTGATGGAACAAAAAGTCGAAATCAATCGAGCACTCAAGGTGACGCTTTCGGACGGCCGGGTGGTTGGCTTTCCGACAAAAGGCACCTATCAAATGAGTGAAGAAGTTCGCGCGGCATTGCCGAAAGACGCGATCGTCGAGGAACTCGAAGTTCCGAATGGCGCATACACGAACCGCGCACTGATCTCAAAAAACGAAGGCGTCGGCGGTCGTGTCGTCTCAGCCTCTAAACGCAAAAAAGTGAGCAAGGAGTAAGCCATGGCCGTTCTCAGCGTGCAAAACATCATCAACCAGGGGAGCCGTTTGGGCGGTCTCGAACCCACCTTCGCATCAGCCGGCACCGCCGGTGATTCATTCGTCAATGACGGCAACACCGTCTTGCTGGTCGACAACACCAGCGGCGCCGATATCACCCTCACGGTGACCGCAGCGTCGGACGTCAACGGTCGAGCCGTGGACGAAGTCTTCACCGTCGGCACCGCGTCGAACGGCGTGTCGATTCTCGGGCCGTTTCCGCGTGACATGTTCAACGTCGGCGGCAGCGCGAGCTTCACATACAGCGCCGTCGGTTCATTGACCGTCGCTCCCGTTCGGTTGCTCGCCCTCCCGACGTAATCAGACTGCTCCTCGAAGCTAATCGAGAAGAAAGGAACACAACATGTCCGTACGACAAGGCCGTTTCGGCATCATCGCTTTCAGCTTCGATGGAGGCGTCACGTACACAAACGGCTCGCGAGTCGTCGACATCACGATCAACCAAGAGACCGACGAAGTGGAATTCACCTCGCACGACTCGCAAGGCAATCGTGAGTATCAGGCCGGTCTTTCGAATTCCTCGATCGACTTCAACCTGATCTACGACGACAGCGACGCCGGCTTCATCAACCTCGAAAACTCCTACGACGCGAAGGCGACGTTTCAGTTTCGGTTCCGCCCGAGCGAGGCTTCCGGCCTCCCCGAGCAGTCCGGGTCGGGGTTCCTGACGAGCTTTTCCCAAGCCGCGCCGTTGGACGGCATGCAGACCGTCGACTGCTCAATGCGAGTGAGCGGCGGAATTCAGCGTTCGTCGCAGGCGTAATTCAGACAAACAGATAGGAGGCATCTGTGAGTACAAAAGGAAATGCCGAGGTCGTCATCGCAGGAGACACGTATCAAATCGTGTACGACTGGAATTCGATGCAAATCTTGGAAGAGAAAGAAGGCCGATCGTTTGGCCAGATTTTCGGAATCGACGACAACGATGGCGAGATGCACTTCGACCCGTCGGTGAAGTTTGTGGTCAACGCATTGATCGCCGGCCTGGCCAAAAACCATCCAGGGATGTCGAAGCGTTCGCAGGTCATCAAAATGCTCGAAGCGGACGAGCGATCGTTCACCGACGTTTTCAGCGTCGTTGTGCAGGCTGTGATGAACGCGATGATGGGCTTCTTCGGCTACAACATCGATCCTGACGTCCAAGAGAAGTTCGCCGAGGACACCAAAACGGGGGAAGAAAAAGCGCCGGCCGTCGAGGCCCCGACACCGGCGCGAAGCAGCGTATCGGATCTGTCGATCTAAACCTGTACCGTGCGGCTGCGTTGGGCGTCCAGCCAGCCGCATTTTGGAGAATGACGTATGCGGAACTCATCATCTTCTCACTCGGACAAGGCGCGCGCGACTTCGGCATCCAGTATTTCTCGGCAACCTGCACGGCAAACATCATGCAGTCGGCGAATTGGGGAATGTCGTCGAAGCCGCTCAAGGTCAGTGGCGAGGATTTGATGGGGTTGAAGAAACCAGCACCGTTGTACCGCGGTTCCGTCGTCGACAGGCTGAAAGCCGCCGCTGAGGACGCGCGCGAAGCGCATTTCGAGGAGGTAATCAAGGAATAGAATGCCGACCGTCGGACGAATTCGTGTCGAGCTACTTGCCGTCACTCGCGGGTTCAATCGCGGACTGAGCCGATCCTCTCGTATGATGGGGCGGGTCGTCAGCGATATGCGCGCGGCCTCGTTCGCCGGTGCGGCATTGTCCGCCACGCTCATCAAGCTCGGGAAGTCCGTCGGCTCGACGTTCGCGAATGTCCAACAGGGCATCGTCACGGTGGTCGCAAAACTCCGAGGCGGTGCCAACGAGATCAAAATCTTCAACAAGGAAGTGCTTCGACTTTCGAAATCGACGGAACACACGGCCACCACCGTCACGAGCGCGTTCGGCGTTCTTGCGCAACGCGGTCTCAGCGGTAAGCAGTCGATTCAAGCCGCGCCGAACGTGCTGTCGTTGGCCACCGCGACGGACACTGATCCGTCGACCGCATCCGACATTCTGATCGGTGCGCTCCAGTCCACCCGGCAGGAGATGTCGAAGTCGACCGAAATGGCCGACTTGCTCGCTGCCGCGCACAACCGAACCGCGGCCACGATGGAAGAACTCGCAGGCGGCATCCGATTCGCGGGACCCGTCGTTGAGGCCACGGGCGGTTCGTTCAAAGGCATGGTGGCGGCGTTGGCCGCCGCGCGCGCGGGCTTCTTGTCCACGACCATCGCCGGCCGCGGCATGTCCTCGTTGATTGGGCAGTTGCAGAAATTCGCTGGCACGTCAGGCAAAGCGGGCAAAGCGATCCGCGAACTCGGACTCGAATCCCTGATTCTCGAACGCGACCGCTTTCCCGAGATGTCTGAAATCACCGAAGTGTTGAAACGGAAGTTCGACGCGCTCGGCGGCAACATGAACAAGTTCGGCGCGATCCTCGGGCGCGCGATGCCAAACAACGCCCGTCGATTCATCTCGGTCCTGATCAACATGCAGGACGAACAAAAGCGCGTCCTCGGGGAACTGGACAACGTCAGCGGCTTCGCACAGAACGTCGCCACAAAGCGACTCAATACGCTTGCGGGCCGGTTCGCAATCCTGACGTCAAACCTCGAAGCGTTGGCGGAGGGCATCGGCGCCAAGCTCGAACCGACGTTCAACAAGCTGATCAAAACCGGACAAGGCGTCATCAACTTTCTGAACAAACTCGACAAAGAGACCATCCAAATGGGCGCGAAGTTCGCCGTAGTGTTCACCGCAGTCGGCGGCGCGGTCGCGGCACTCGGCATCCTTGTCACTTTGCTTCGCCCGATCGTGTCCATCATCTCACTTGTCGGGGCCGCGTTCACCAGCGCTTTCACGCTTCCCGTCGGCGCGGCGCTGCTTGCGGTATTCGGCCTGCTCGCTCTCGCGGGATCCTTTGCAAACGCATGGCCTGACGCGCTCGATGATGTTAAATCCGGGTGGAATACAGTGCGCGATGCGACGATGGACGCAATCAGGTCAGCGATCAAATACAACACAATCTTCGGCAATGCCGTCGACAAATTTTTCGCACTCGACGACGCACAAAAAACTTTGGCGAGCCTCGGATTCGCAGTGAGTCGCGAAGGCGTCCGCGATTTCGGCGACGGAAAGGGCGAAGAACTTATCACGTCAAAAGATGATCTGCTTAAACGCGCGCTTACGACATTCGACGGACCCGAAAAACAGCGGCGCACGCCTGAAACAATGGCGAAAGTAGTTACAGCGCTTGAGACCATTGGAAAGTACGACGAAGACGCGCCAAGCATCGCTAAAGAACTGGCGCAAGTTATCCAGGAACGCGACACGCGCGCGCCGTTCAACACTGGAAGCATTGTTGAAAATGCGATGGGTGACGTCAAAGCCGGATTCCTCAAGGGCCTCGACATGCTTGAGTTCTCGAAACTCGGGGAGATGTTCGAGAAGGCAGGACAAGGCGGGGTCGATGCACTCTTCGGCGACGGCGCGTTCGAGAATCTGAAAACGCAGATGGCGTCGCTCGGCGACAAGTTCAAGGAACTGAAGTTCGACATCGCCAATGCAAAAATCGGCGCCCCCGTTACGAAGAAAACAAGTCCATGGGCGAGTGCTGGCGAACAGCAACGTCGACTCAACTTAATCAAGGGGCATAGCGGCGTTGCGTCGCCATCGTTCGGATCGTCATCCATCGCAAGCAGCGCGACAATGGCGCCCGGCGTGGGGCGGTCCGAAGTTTCAGGCAAATTCATGACGAAGGGTTTGCAGTCCTTCGGCGAAATGATGGACACGATCGGCGTCGGCGGCACAGCCATCTTCACGGAATTTCTCGAGTGGCTCGGCATCACCACCGAAGGCGGACTGAAACAAATGACCTTCGCGATGGACGACATGAGCCAGGCTGCGGACAAATTCATCGGCAAGTTCAATGAAGCTGGCGAGTTCGAAGGCGGCGCGCTTGTTCAAAGTCTTGGCCAATTCCAAGGTGCCATCGAAGCATTCCTTTCGGGCGACATCGTCGGCGGCATCTTCGAACTGTTGATGCAATCCGATCAATTCAAAGGAACGATGACGATCATTGGCGGCATTCTTCAAGAAGTCGCCAACTTGATTGGATCAGTCCTTGAGCCCCTGAAACCCATCTTCGGCGCCATTTCCATCTTGGCCAATTCGATTCTCAAGCCGTTGGTTCCGGCGTTTGAAGCGTTGGGCGCAATGTTTGCTCCGTTCGCTTCAATCCTTGTGTCGATTGCCGACGCGATGATGCCGTTCTTCGAAATCGTCACGCAGATTCTCGTTCCGGTTTTTGAATTCGCGGCTCAAATCATGCGCGTTTTTGCCGCGGTGGTCGGTGTCGTAATGAAAGTCATCGAATCGGTCATTCGTACCGCTTTGATCCCCATCGTGTGGATCTTCAACGCAATCATCACTGTCGTTGTTTGGGTTCTTCGCGCCGTTGACGCCGTCATCGGCTTCATCACAGATGCCGCAGGAGATCTTGCTGACAAACTCGAAAGCAAAAAAGTCGACATCGACGCAATCATCAAAAAGGCGGGCGATTCGTGGAAAGAAGTTACCGACGATCCATTTGCGCGCGTCGACAACAACATGGGCCGAGCCGCGGATGAAGCCGACCGGCTCAGCGACACGCTATCCGATGTGAACGGCGAACTTCGCAACGTCCCCCAAGGATTCAAAATCGCCGCGGCGCGCTTCAGCGCACAAGACGCCATGGATGCGTCCGGCAAACACGAAGTCGGCCGCGTTGGCTCCAAGGGCCTGACCGGACGACGGCCGCATCGACCCGGATTTGCGACCGGTGGCCTCATCGCCGGCCGTGGATTGGCCATGGTCGCCGAACAGGGACCCGAGTTGATTCTTCCGCTCAGTCGTCTAGGTTCATTGGGAGGAACGACGAGTCACAACTACACCATTCATGCGCTCGACCCGGCCGACGCCTATCGGAAAATCCGAGAAGCGGGCCGACGAGAAGACCTGGCTGAGGGCCGCGTCGGAGCACGATACAACACACCTCGGTTCCGCTAGGAGGATCCAATGCCGTTGAACATCGAACAATCAGAATTGCGAAACGCCATCGCATCCGCCGCGCAAAAACGAAGTGTGATCGTCGACGGCGCCGAAAAGATCGCACAGACCAGCCCCGAAGAGTGGCTACTGCACCGCACTCGATACGCACTCATTCGCACCCGACGCCTCGACGTCGCACCGGTCCAGCCGTACAAACTGGATCCCGAACTCGCCGCGCACATGGCAAAGCTCGGTCTGGTGAAAATCACAAGCCCCAAGCCCGAGAAAAAGACCGAGCACGTCATTCCATGCGAGTTGACGGACCTCGGCCGCGACATTCGCGACACGCTGTAAGGAGCATTCGATGGTCAATTTCCTCTACGACGCCGCGCGCGAAGACATGCTCGACGGCACCTTTCCCGATATTTCAACCGTCGATGTTCGCGTCATCCTGTATGACGCCGCCGACGACACTCCCGCGACAAGTGACGACTTCCTCGATGACGTCGTTGCCGGTTCGCGCGTTGCGACTTCCGCCGCGACCCTCGGTTCACAGACCGTCACGGCCGGCGTGTTCGATGCCGCCGACGAAGTCTTCGCCTCGGTGACCGGCGACCAGTCCGAAGGGCTGATCATCTACTACCACACCGGCGTTGAAGCGACGTCACTTCTGATCGCGCACATCGACACCGGCGTCACGGGCCTACCCGTCACTCCCAATGGCGGCAACATTACGGTGACGTGGAACGCATCAGGCATCTTCACCATCGGAGGGTAACAAATGCCGTCGACCAAAGTTACGACCGCGATTCACAGCGGCACGTCGCTCGGCGCTGGCAGCGGCGACACCACGTCTTCGGTCATCACGATCGACGATGGTTACGGCGGCAAGCTGTGGATCAAACACACAAACGGCGCGACGGCGCCGACAATCCCCGCGCAGACTGTCATCGAAGAGTCCGGCGACAACACCGAATTCTACGCGGTGGCGACGGTGTACGGCACGACAATCAACAGTGACATCGTGTCGCATCCGCACAAAGTTGGAATCGGCGTCGAATACATTCGGCTAGTTTCCGGATCCAACACCGGCCAGGCGGTGACCATCGACGCAGACATCTGCGAAGTAACCGCAACATAGGAAGTAACTATGACGCATCAATTCGAGCATCTGTGGGCGACGCGACCGATCGTTGACGTCCTTTCATCCAAAGCGCAGGTTGTCATTTTGTACGTGGCCGACATGCGCTTCGACTGGAAGGAAGCGCGCCCGATTCTCGCGAACGGCCGGCGGCTGCACACGTTCCTCGAATACGTCGCGCTCGAACGCCCCAACGATGCCGTGCTTCTGTCGCTCCGCGATAGCCGAAAAACGTCGTGGTCATTGCAGCAATGCGGAACCTGCGCAGGATGCAAATCGCGGCCGAGTTTGATCGCGGCGCACGATCGAGCATCAGCAGCGGTCGCAAGCCACCACAAAGCACACGTGGCCGCCATCAATGCTGCGCGCGATCCCAACGTGCCAAAATCTCCCGTGCATCTTGACGCGATCAGAGACCGAAACGACGCATGGAATGCGCTGTACGAACGCATCGGCAAGACGGTCGCTGCGCGGAAATATTGTGAGCAACGGCTTTGGCGTCCGGACGATTGGAGTCCCGTTGCGTGACGCACGTCTTCCCGCCAGGCCGCATCGTACAAACTGATACGAACATCGGACGCAGCGTTGTTGCGTCATGGGATTTCTACGGCCAATCAGAAACGTCAGACGGCGACGCATTCCTTGAAACCACCGGCGGACGACTCGCCGGCCTCGACGGAGACGGTGATCTTCAGTGGTTCGTTGATGCCGGCTCGGATCCGGTTCCACGCTACGGTGAAGTTCTCGTCGCAAGCGACCAAGGCGTAGAGCACGCCAGTCCGCGCACGACGCAGCGATTCGATTTTCGTGGCGCCAACCTCGACCTCGGGCGTTCCATCGAGTTCATCTTTCGCACCGCATCCGCATGGAGCGGCGACGCCAACATCGCATTTCAATTTGCGCAGGCCACTGATCTCTGGCGCTTCGGATTCAACGCAGGCGATTTCTACTTCCTCGTCCTTGAAGACGACTATGACTTCGCAGCCATCGGCAACGCATCTGGTGGGCCGCCGATCGACAACGCCGCCGACGTCACACAACACCTCGTCGGCACGTGGGACTACTCGCGAAACACCTTGGACTTCTACTACCAGGGTGGCCTATGCGGCATCGACACGTGGACCAGTCCTCTGATGCCCGTCGGCTCGGAACAACCACGCGGCTGCGAATTCCCCGTCGACGGCCACACCAACAGTCTCGGACTCATTGCGATGCGCGTGTATGACCGCGCTTTGACTCAACCCGAAATCTCTTTGCTAGCGAACAACTACCAGTACGTCTTGCATGAAGACGAAGACGACGAATTTGTGCCGCTGTTCGCCGCCGCGGGTGCCGCCCCGCAAACACTAACTCCGGGCGCGTACGCTTCCACGACCACCATCTCGGCGCCAACCGTTACAAACGCCGCACAAGACGTGCAGCCGGGCGTGAATGCCACCACGACAACGTTTTCAGCCCCGACCGTTTCGCCGGGCGCCGTCGATTTGACCCCGGGCGCCCTCGCGTCGACGACCTCGTTCCCAGCGGCCTCTGTTGCCGTCGGTCCGGTCACCCTCACGCCGGGCTTGTTCGGATCGACGACATCGTTCCCGGTTCCGGCGGTTTCAACCGGCGCAGTAGATCTCGCGCCGGGGTTGGTCGACTCGACCACGACGTTCGACGCATCCACGATCACGGTTGGCCCTGTCACCCTGACACCCGGCTTGTTCGATTCAACCACAACGTTTGACGCAATCATCGTCACGCCCGGCGCTGTTGATCTCACGCCCGGACTCATGTCGACGACGACGTCCATCTTCGCGCCGACCATCACTTCGGGCTTGCAGTTGTTCGCCCCGGTCATCGCTTCCACAACCTCGTTCCCGTCCGCAACGTTGGCGCCGGGGCCCGTCGATTTGGGACCAAGCCTCCAGATCACGTCGACGGTGTTCCCGGCGCCGACTGTTGCACCTGGTGCAGTAGATCTCGCGCCCGGTGCTCTTGCGTCAACGACTTCGTTCTTCTCGCCGACCCTCGACCAACTCACGGTTTTGACCCCGGCGCTGTACGCATCGACGACGACGTTCTCTGCTTCGGTCGTCACCACAGGCGGCGTCACACTCACCGCTCCGTTGCTCGCCACGACGACCACGTTTTACGCGCCCACCGTCATCGCCGGCATCGTGCTCGGCGCGGCCATCACGGTCTCGGGCCTTCCCAGCAACAACTTGATTTCACTCGGAGTCGCGGTCGATAGTATTATCGGCGGGAACACAGAGGGCTAAATGGCACGACAGAATGACATTCGACGATCCATCGTCATCCCTCTGACGCGTGACGGCGTTGCATGGGACATTTCGGCCGCATCGGCTATCGCGATCAACATCCTCAAACCAAGCGGCGCCACCACAGTCACGACGGGCACATTCGCTTCGACCACGTATCTTGCTTCGTACACAGGCCCCGGTGACGGCACTGACGGCTACATCGCCATGTTCACCGACGCACTCGACTTCGACGAAGAGGGCAACCACTTCATCGACGTGCACATCGACGATCTCGCCGGAGCGGACCTCGCCAGCGACACCATCCACCAATTCATTCCTCGACGGGTGGTCTGATGCTCGAAACCGTTGAAGGCTGGACACATTTTCTTGAACGCGGCGGACCGTGGGCGATCACGGTCATCCTCGGCGCCGTCCTCATCTACCTCTGGCGGCTCTACCTCGCCGCGCGCGACAAATACGACAAACGCGCCGAATCCGAAATCAAACAACTCGTCGCGATCGTGAAAGAAGACACCGAGAACGACACCAAACTTGCGATGTTGCTCGCAAGCATCGACCGAAGGCTTGAACATGTGGAAAAAGATCCGAAATAGCGTCACCGCGTTCTTCCAACGATTCAGTCGCGCGCGAAAACTTCGGGCACGCATCGTACAAGAGAGTGATGAGACATTCACCTCAACCATCGAACGATCACGAAAAGCGCGTTCGCTGTTGCACGAAACCATCAGCACCAGCATCACGAAGCTCGACGACGTCCGCAAAGCGAAGAAGGAAAAAGAGTCATGGCAGCACCAAGCGTAGGATGGGTTCTTCACAATGCCACTGTCGGCAGCGGCGCAACTGTCAACTCCGGTGTATGGAACCGCCCGTTCCCGATGACTCGAAGCGTAACATTCAAAGTTCGATCTGATCAGGCGCTCACCGTCAACGTTCAAACCGTCGCCATCGACGGCACCACATGGGAAGACGTGCAGGGCGCCACCGGCGTTGCCATCGGCGCGGGCGAGCCGGTCGAAACGATCGAAATCGCGCACGCGGCCTCGGTTCTTCGCCTCGAAATGGTCAACGGTACCGGCACCGACGCATCCGTCGAAGTCGTCGCAGATTCGGCGTAAGTCATGTCGACATACCTCGCAGGCACGCGCGTCAATGCGGGCACTCAGGTTCAAGGCGGCGCGCGCGTGCGCGGTGGTCTCTCTGTCGGCGGTGGCGGTCTCGGGCCGTACCAAGTCATCCCCGTCGCCGGAACACAGTACGCCATCGCATGGCTTGCCGGTGCCTCTTACGTCGCCGGTGAAGCGGGCACTCCGATTTTGTCGTCGTCGCAGGTGAACAGCAACGTCCGTCTCGTGAACAACGACAGCCCACACGGATCACAAACGCGCGCACTCGTTCCGCTCGTCGGCGTCGGCACCCTCGAATCGCTGCTCGAAGGTTCGACGAATCAACTCGCCCGTCGATGGTCGCCCGCGTACACGGCCGGTCTGATCACGCATCATCGAACCGTCGGCGGCACCGGCCTCGGCACGTACGTGAACGGACAAGCTCGATACGCCACTTCCATGCAGGCGATCGACGACGCGGTCATCGAAGCCGCCGGCTCCGTCGAGTACATCGCACTTCTCGAAGGTTCGGCCATCTTCGCCGACGAACTCGCAGCCGTATCGTGGGCCACCACCGAAGCCGCACTGCTGACGTTACTGGCCGATTGGCAAGACGAATTGGTGACCCGCACCGGCCAAACTCGCCGGCCGCCCATGGTGACGTACCAACTCGGGTGGTGGCAAAACGGCGCGACACCGATCGCCGCCGGTTACGCCCTCGATCAGCTCGCCCTCGCGCTCTCGAATCCGGAGTTCATCATCGCGACGCCGGCCTACCCCGGCAACGTTGGTGGGGACAACATTCACCTCACAAATGAGGGTTATCGCTGGTTGAGTTCCACTCTCGGCGAGATTCTCGCGCGCATCCACGTCGACGGCGACACATGGCTGCCTCTGCATGCCGTGAACGCCACTGCGAGCGGCAACGACGTGATTCTTACGTACTCAATGCCTCCAGACGGCGGCGCCGTACAGCTCAACACGACGGCGTACACGTGGCGCAGCGCGGCGGCCTCGGGAACCACGCACGGATTCCGCTACATCGAGGGCGCGAACCCGGCCCGCACCGTCACAGGCGTCGTTGCGTCCGGCAATACGGTCACCGTCACGCTCGACGGCGCCGCGGTGGCAGGATCCGAACTCGGATACGCAGATTTCGGCGCACAACCGCCCAATGCCGCGAGCGGCAACGTCTGTTCCCAGCTCGTAACGACGACCGCCGACAGCGTGGAGATCCACTGGTGGGCGGCGGCGCAGCGACTTGCAATTACGTGATATAGTTCGCGTACATGCACGAGAACGACATTCAAGGCCCGTCGATATACGATCTGGTCCTTTTCCGATCCGGCGAACTTGTTCGTCACGCCCGAGGCTCCCTCGGCTACCGCGGCTCCCTGATCGTCAATCCGCGCTCGTCGATGATGCGCAAATTCGACACGCTCGAACGCGCCGAGAACTACCGGCACCTTCCCCTCGGCGAATACGATTGCGAATTCGGATACTGGTCGCACAAAAAGAAGAACAGCGACGAATACATTCGCGTGCAGGCGATTCGAGTCCTCGGCGAGTACAGTCGAGGCCGCTTTCCCGACTCGCGCGGACGCATCTACATCCATCCGGCGAATTGGCCGTTCCAACTGACCGGTTGCATCGGCGTGGGTATGGACGTCACCGACAATGGCATCAAAAAGTCTCGTGACGCGCTTCTATCACTCTTTGACCATCTCGGCGGATGGGTTCACCATGAGCTACCGAACTCGCGCAAAATCAGGCTTCTCGTTCGAGACGCCACGTTCAGCGAGCGGTATCGAGGGACCGAATCATGACCGAAAGCATTGTCATCATCTGCGCTTGCATTGTCGGCGCATACGCAATCCTCTTCGTTGTCGCGGAAATGTTCGCAGCGCCCAAGCGCAAACGAAAAATCCAGGGAGCCGGCGCCATCGCAGCGGTGATCGGACTCGGCGTTCTCATTCTTGGCCGGAAATCGTCGAGCGCTGACGGGGCCGCATTCGATCTCGAAGACGCACTCGAAGAAGCGAAGGCCGCTGACGAAGTCTCCGACCGGTTCAACTCCGAAGTGATTGCCGCCGGCAAGGAGGCGGCCGAAGCGCGCGCCAAACTATCCATCGTTCCTGATCACGACAAAGTCACCGAAAAGGATTCCGAAGACCTGCTCGCGGCGGCGGAAAACATCCTGCGGGGCGAAGAGTGAGACACGCTATCGCCATCGTCGCGCTGCTCTCGTTTTCGTCGACCGCGATCGCACAGACTGTCACATCGACGACACCGATTCGCGTGCGGCTTCACCGCGAACTCGTCGGATGCCTGCATGAAGTTGTGAACGTTCGAGAAGAACGCAACACGAACGCAGCGGCGGCTGTCAAATTCGAGGGCCTGTACCTTCTCGCAGGCAAAGCCAAATTGAAGGCAAAAGCCAGGACAGCTCAAGCGGTGATCGCAACCGCACACGCCGAAGCCGTCGCCGAAGAACGCTGGAATCTCGCCATCATGCTCGGCATCGGCAGCGCGTTGATCGGCATCATCGTTGGCGTTCTCGTCAGTCCGTCGTTGCGGAAATTACTTCCGTAGCGCGCACCGCGCGCGTTGCCGCCATCCTCTGCAACGTTTGCAACGCCACAGGCCGCCCGTAACGCGTCGGCGCCGAAAGCCCTGCCGTCCAACGCATCGCGGTCGTGAGACTGATCGTAAAAGCGCGCGCAACGTCCTTGTCAGACATTCGAAGAAGTTTCACGCCGCGCGCGAACATCAACGAAAAAACAGCCGCTGTCATATCCGACGGAAGATGCATACGTGCAAATGCAACCAATTCGCCGACGAGCAACTCTGTCTCCGTGTTCACAGGAATTCCCAGCCGCCGTGACCACCTTCGTCTTCAGCGTCCGCGCACACGTCATCGCCGGACATGTCATCGATGCCGACCGTCGTGACGACCGGATTGTAGCCGCCGCGCATCCACGTCGAATCCCGCGCCGCATCGAGATTATTGAGCTTCTGCGCATTCATCCGCGCCTTCTCTTCCTGGTACAGCGCCTCGAAACTGGTATGCCCAAACGCAGCACGCACCGCACTGACGATGCGGGACCGGTGACTCTGAATCACTCCGCCTGTCGCGAATGCCGGCTTTGAGTCCGCCTTTGGCCGCGCGAGAATCCAAAGGTCGCCATATCGAGCCAACATGCTCGACGGCCAAGACTCCGCCCACATTTTGATGGCGGGCCCGGCGTAACAATCCGAAATGTATTGCCACCCGGTGACGTCGGCCACAGGTTCACCCCCACGATCATACACTTCATGCGTATCAGGCACCTTCGCCGCGAGATCTGCGTCAATGTTGAGCGGACGAAACACGACTTCGTACGCGGCGTCGCCGATATCCGCGCTGGACTCGCGACTAATGATAGAAACGCGGTGTTCTTTGATGCACCGCAGTTCGTACTTAAAGTCATTTGCGTCTCCAACGAGGCACCAAATATCGCCAAATGCGGGTGCCTCCGTCGACCCCAACAAACGAAATCCCGCCGGCACCGGCAACCCGCACGTCTGTTTGTTTTCGGGATCAAATTTGTACGTCTTGCCGCGATACTCGTTCGCGCCTTCGGGAATGTTGAAATTCGTCATCGTCGTTCTCCTCGATTATTCGGTCCAAAAGTCGGGCAAAGCGCCGTAAAAGCCATTCATGCCGTATGCCTGAAGAGCGGCAGTGACCAATTCGAATGCGGCCAGGCACTCTTCGGCTTCGTGCCCGCGCGTCACGGGAATGCCGAGGCCATCGTAGAGATCGCCGTTGACGTACAAACTTCCATACGGGTCGCCCGGATTCCAGATGACTTCGACTTGAACGAACGTAGTTGCGTCGGGACATGTAAATTTGACTTGTTTGCTCACGGTGCATCCTTTTTGATGGGGCGGTAGTACCATTGACCGGGCTTTCCGTCGCCGGGCCCGTAATCATCTCCGTTGCGATGAAACACCCGCATGAAGACCCCGCTGACGACGGCCGTCAGTTTCGTTGATCCGTCTGTGTCGCGGAACAACCAATCAGGCTTAATCAACAAGTCGGCGTCGAACGGCACGAACTCATAGCCGTCGGGCGGATCATGCAACGGGCATGGGTCGCATGCCACGGAACGGCACTGACACACCGGATCGGGCTTCGCCTTTCGAACGAAAATGCCTCGATCCACTCCGTATGCGGCAAACATGTACGCACCTGCGCGACATCTGTGCGAAGCCGCCAGATCCGATTCGACGCGACCAACGCGCGCATACGCACCCGACACGTCCGTACCTGGAGGACATCGATCTCGCGCCGTCTGTTCGGGCATCAATTCGTACCCGAGCGCTTCGGCCTCGACGATGATCGGCGCGCGCGAATCTGCCGGGGACGACTTTTCGTTGTCCCAATCATCGCCGAGTCGCCGTACTTCAATTTCATGAAAAAGGCTTCGATCTTCCACGAGATTCAATGCGTCTTTGAGCCCGTAAATCATTCCGCCGCTCATGCCGAGATCGACGTAAAACGCAGACACCCCGGCGCAGGTACGCCATGCGAATCCTGCTTGAATGCCTTGGTCGCGCTCTTTCTTGACCGTGTCGTCAAGCGCGCTGGTCAACATGCGGTGCGATGCGTACGGACTTTCACCGCGATCGATGCAGTCGCGAATGCACGCCTGAAGGTAGCGCTCGTTCCGCTCCACGTCGCCGCTGTAGGGGCTCTCAATAATCACAAGTCTCATGCTTCTTAGTGCCTCATCCGATGAAAGTGTGACGAAAAACTAGGAGCATCGGGGCACCGCGCAACCACAAACCAGCAAACCCACAGAAAACCCACGCGCGGTGCCCCAACGACGATTCAGAATTGAACCAGCTACGAGGATGCCATGAAAGCCGCGTAGACCGCAAGCAAGAGAAGCAAGAAAAACGCGCCACCCACAAATGCCATCGGATTCGCTGAATGGCTTAACTTCGCCACCACACCAACACGAATAGGCGGGATCTTGTAATCGATAACGATTTCGTCACCGTTCGTCAGCTTCGCCGTCAACGTCGCGCCCTCATCGGCCAGTCGCGCGAGATGTTCGTCGCGCTGAATCATGGCGGAGACCCATTCAGTCGAAGACCCGTACCGACGAACCATCGACTCGATGTGAATCGCTTCGCCCCCATCGAACGTTAACGTCAGCTTCTTTTTCATTTCCGCGCACCGACGGCGTTTTCCAGCGCGAGCAGCATGGCGGGACCGCCGAGCTTGTCGTAACCCTGTTCGTTGATAAAGCACGCGCGCGCGGCGACCGAGAAGCCATTCGCGTACGTCTCTTCGATCTTGGCGGCGAGGTCGCGCGGCGTTCCATCGAACGAAGAACCGAGCTTGTACTTCTTGACCAATGCGACAGTGTCGGGCATTTCGGAGCACACCATCGGCACGCCCGCGAAACCATACTCGAAGGCTTTGTTCGGCAAACCGACCTTCCAGTTATCGATGCCCAATTCCGCCCCGCAGTATCCAACATCACCCATCGACGTGTAGTCTAGCATGCCGATGCTTTGATTTGCCGGATCGTACGGATACGGCATCGCATTGAGGAAGAGCGCGCCGGCCCCGCGAAGCGCCGCGTCGGTCAACGGGCAGAAGCCCGAATTCCCCATCAACACGATCTTCCACTTGGATCCGAGGAGGCTCATCGCAAAAACGAGTTCGTTCAACTTTCGCTCAGACGTCGCGTATCCATTGAAAATGACGACGCGCATTTCTTCGGGAATGTCGAGGATACGCCGACACAGCGCACGCTCCGGCATTCGTTGCGGTGCGGCCGGTGCGTTGTTCACCAGCACCGCGGTGCGGTTGAATTCGTAGTGAATGCGCCCTGCGATGCCCGGAGTCGCCGCCGTGACGCGATCAGCCTCGCCGACGATTTTGTCTTCGATCCACGCGCGGTCTTCCATAAACTTCGGCGACCGATACGACGGCTGCCACGTCCCCATTTCGTTCTCGTGCGCGTCGTACACGAGCGGCCACGGCGTCGGCGTCACGCTCATGCCGGTGTCTTCCATGGGCACGCCATCGAGGATGTGCGCGGCGGCTTGCTCGTCCGTTGCCTGATGCGTGAGCGCCCACATCGGTTCGAGTTCGTGGGCGTACACGACGTCGGGCTTCATCATGTCGATCGCTGCGACAAGTTCCTTGGAGTTCTGCGCATTCGACGTGTACGTCGGAAAGCCGTCCACCCACATGTTCTGCGGATACGCGTTCAGTGCCCCGGCGCCCTTGTTGATCCCCATGATGAGATGGCACTCGTGCCCCTGCGACCGCGCGTACCAAGCGGCTTTCCGCATACGCACGCATCCATGCTTCTTCCCGATCATTACGATTTTCATTGAACCCTCCATATCATCGTTTTGATCGTCGCTTCAACCTCTCAACGAGCACGTCGTCGTTCTTGCGCCGTGTCCATCGTTCGTTGGGATCCTCCATCGCGCAGACCGTGTTAAAGGGTACGTCTTCGGCCGCGATCAACTCCACAACCTCGTACACGTCGGCCGGCGCTTCAACCTCGCACACGTCAGTTTCGGTTAGTGGGGCGACGGGGTCTATGTCATCGTCTGCGGCCTCACTTGGACCGCGGGTGACCGAAAGTAGCTTGCCAATCTTTTCGCAAGAGTTGTGAGTATTGTATGCTTCCGCGCCAAAGATGTCTTTGTACAGCGCGGTCAGCGCATCGGCAAGTAGCGCGAATAGCTGGTGCGAACGCGTGCGCTCTTTTGCAACATCCTTCTCAAGGTCCGCGATAATTATTTCGAGCGTGTCCAGCCCCTCGTTGAGCCATTTTAGTTGTGTTTGAGTGTCTTCGGTCATCTTTTGATCCTCGGTTTGGTGGCAACGGCAGGCCAAAACTTTTCCGGCTCCAGCCATTTGAGGTGCTCGTGCGGATCGTCGTCCCATCGACGGTCGGCCATCTGTTTGACGATCGAGTAGTCGACACCTGCCCCGCAGAGGTCAGCGCTGGCGATGTCCTCCTCAAACACAAACTCCATGATGGCGCTGAACAGCGGCTCACCCATCGCCGGGATGTCCAGCGTGTGAAGAAGTACAACCATCAAAGCAAGGATGCTGTCTTTGGTGTCGATACGACTCATCGCTTCCGCCTTTCGACCATCACGTCGCCGTTTTCGAGCCGCGTGAGGCGCTCTCCGTCCTCGACAACAGCGCTGTTCCGATCGAGCGATTCCCACTCGTGGTGGCTGATGATCACGTCAACATCGTACACGTCGGTCGGTGCCTCGATCAGCTCGACGCAATCATCGCAAAACGGACGCAGTTGATCGCCCCACTTGGTGTCTGTGATGCACCACGTCATTTTTCGCCCTCCGACCGCGGGAATCGCATGAATGCGCCGTTGATTCCGTCGGTGTAGCCTTCGCACGCATATGGACCCCAATCGCCAAGACACACAACGCGCGCGTGGTTCAGCGTCGCTTCCATCTCTTCGACGGTGCGCGCATTGTTGTCCATCTGTGCGAGGTCATACGCATCGTGATATGCCTGAATTTCTGCCTCTGATCTTTTATCCTTCGCCATCAGTTGGTTCCTCTACGAATTTGCCGTTCGCGTCAACGAGACGACCAACGGCGTTGCGTTTCTGGCCCTCGCGTTTGGCGTCCATCGAGGCCCGCATGAGCATCATCAGATTTCCATCGCACGTCGCTTTTGCCCGCTCGATGCGCGCTTTCCGCTGTCGCACCACTTTCTTGGTGGTGTGCGCGCCGGGGCCGTCGCCGAAAGCCAGTTCCGCGTCTTCAAGTGCTTGTTCTCGCCGCATTGTCTCTTTGAGTGCCGCGAGATACTCGGGTGTGACAAGTTTCAGCACACTAGATGCCAAAGCTGCGAAATCGAACAACGATACGGCGACACTTTCATCGGTGTGTCTTTGTCCCTCATCGGCTGCACCACAACCATGCCGTCTTCACTGTACGACAAAATCGCCACAAGCGAATGCGACGGCGTGCGGTAAAAATGCGTCGGCGGCGCCCGCATGATCACTAGTTGCAGCGCATTCGACTGTTTAAAGAACCACGGCCCAAGCGTTTCAAGGTCTGTTTGCGGATTGATCATTCTTCATTCTCCTCAGTCTGACGTACGCATTGAGCGTTTTACTTCACGAATCGAAGAGCCCCAAGTGTTGTCAATTTCGATTCGGTACCCGGCGGCTTTCAAGATCTTTGCGGCTCGTCGATACGCGCGAAACCGCCCATCTTCAGTCAGCGCTCGAAATTCTCGTGTCTCCGGGTAGCGATCAATTTCATACACCTTAACCCACATATCTTGCGGTTCGTGTTCGCTTTCCGGCCATGTTGATGCCGGTGCCCAGAACAAGTTCTCCTCTTCGGTGAAGCGCACATACCAATGCGTTGCGCCGATGCTGACGCCGCGCAGTGTCGAAAAGAGCACCGTGATGGTGCGCTTCGGCGCCTCTGGCATATCAAATTTACGCCACCAAAGTCTTTCGGGGTCGGGCGGCGCCATTTTGGCAGGCGTCATTCTGTATCCTGCATCGTTCATCGACTTGCGCCATCGAGGCGGCTTTCCTTCGGGCTTCATGTTTCGCTCCTCGAATGCGGTCCGTACGTGTACGGTGGCGGGCCGCCTCTTGCGTACGATTCGGTGCATGCGCAGGAGAGCGCTCGACATTCAAACACATCATCACCGACCTTAACGACTGAATCACACGGAACAAGTCCGTCACGAAAGACTCGACCAGACAGTGAAACGTGTAGGCCCGGATGCGCCGCAAAAAGTCCACACCGAAGATCAACACAATGTTCTAAGACGCTTGACATGCTTTTTTCTTCCATGTGACGGTTCGTGTTCGCGGAATAGATCAGTCCGGCTAGATCGGGAGGTTCATGACCTTCAGGCCGCGGGTTCGAATCCCGCTTCCGCATTCAATCGCAGAAACACGGCTCATCGAGCGCGGAGTCTGTCGTTCCTTTCGCGCTCCATTTTAAGCAACGCGTCGAACGCCTTTTGAAGCCCTCGTTCGACCTTTCCCGTCTTTGTCAAGAAACCCGCCGCCTTCAGTCCGTTGAATGCCTTCGATACCGCATGCGATGTAAGACCGGCACATTCTTCGATGCTTTCCATCCGCGCTGGTCCCGCCATTGCGGCCAAGACGCTCGCCTGATTACTCGTCAACGTTTTCATTTCGAACCCCTCCAGTCAATTCATCATGCCGGCGCAGATTCCGCCGATGCCCCACATGAGCGTCAGGTACACCCCGGCCCATGCGCACATCGCAATCGCCGATGATTTCGGATCCGGCGTTCTTGATCCCCCTTTGAGAACTCCCGCCGTCAGCATCAATCCGTACGCATGTGCGTTCCCGATGGACATGACGCCGAGCGGCACCACGAACCAACCCCAAAGGGTCTGCATCACGAAAGCCGCATAGAGCGCGACAAACGGAATCATCACCAATCCGATCAGACTTTTGCCCAAGTCCTCGTCACTTCTTGTCGTCATTTTCGTTCTCCAATTTCTGCGTGTGATTCGCGACGACGGCGGCGACACTCGACAGCATCACGACAGTGATCATCAACGGCGTCAACACAGCGAACGCCGCAAGATCGGCAAATCGATGAATGCGTCGGCGCGGGCGCGGCGCTGAATCCTGCGTGGACATCGACGGCCGCACGTAACGACAGTATCCCATCACATGTTCGACCGTATACGGCGATTCGCCACAACTCACGCATGGCCCCGAATTTCGCGGTTCCGTCATTCGTTATCCCGACACATCGCGCAGATTCGCGACAGTTCTTCGACGTTTTTCATCGTCGGTTTTCCGTCCACAATGTTCACAATTTGAGGCCGCGTCTGTTTCGGCCATCCATGATCGACAGCATCCTTCGATGCTTCTTGGTAGGTGTCGCCCATACCGCCGATCTTATGGCAACGAGCGCACGTGATAGTGATGTCGCCGAAATTCATGGACGGCCGGTCAAATCTTCGATTGCGATCGTGAACGCGCGAAGAACTTCAGGCTGTGTCCGTTCTGGCATGTCGTTCCAGATTGAAGGAAACGTGCGCGTGTGCACCACCAACGTGTTACACGCCTCCTGAAAAGCCGGAGAGTCTATACGTTTCGTCGACGTAATGAGTCCGGCGTCGATCGCAACGCGTTTCAAGGCACCCGCAACGCAAAAACACACGGCATCCGGATGATCTGCGGGCACCGCATTCCCGCTTGCGTTTCGCGCCCATGCGTTTTGTGTCCATCCGTTGTCCGTAATCAACTTTCGCGCGTCTCTGAGAAATTGCACCGAAGATTGTGTCATTTCGACTCCCTGCTTGTCATCTGTGCCGGCGGTTTCGCGACGCCGGGGCCCCAAACCATCTTAGCCAGCTTTTCGCGCCACTCGTCAAGCGTGAAAGCGACGTCAGCGTTGTTCATTACAGCCTGCACAACAGGGAAGTCAGAATGAATCACGACCTGCATGTTTTCGATTGACAGCGGCAGATGACGCATCGCATGCGACCGGGATCGTTGCGTGAGATCGAACGCCTCTTGCGACACGAGAACGAACTTCCCTGGAATGACCATGACGTGAATGACGCGCTTCATCGCGGCCCCGTTTCGACTGATTGAAGGTGTGTGATGAGCGCATCGAAGAACTGAATGACGTCTTCTTTTGTGCGGACGGGATCGTCATTCCACGCATCGACTGGCATGAAGTCAGTTCCGAAAGTCCTGCCCAGGAATTCTGAAGCGGTTCCGATTGAAACGCCACGGAGACGCGGGGCGGCGCGGAAAATGGCGGCGACTGCGCAGAAGCACGTGGCATTCGGACTGTTCCATCGAACGCCTTCGCCGTCGTTATTTTGTGCGAATTCGTCCTGAATCCAACCACCTTCAACGATCAGGCGTCGCGCCTCGGTGAAGATTTCGGCAAGTTCTGCGTTGTTCATTTTTTCCTTCTTTCCGTTATCGCCCTCAAATACGCGAGGCTGTTCAACGTTGATGCGAGCCACGCTATCGCCTCGCCCGCGTCGTGCCGCAGAACAGTGAGGACGAAACACGCCGCCGACGCTGAAGTCGCAATTATTCCAGAACACCGCATCAACAAACCTCCACGACGACGGCGAGCGCGATTATCAGCGCCGTCCATACGAGGCCCGACGCGATCCAAACGATCAGGCGTTCGAATTTACGCATCACCGCCGTCCCCTTCCCGCGCCGACTCGATCAGTTTTGCTTCGAGTTTTGCGATCACCCGCTCGAACATCGCCACCACTTCGTCGCGCGTCCGTCCTTCGACGTCGTTCCATTTCCCCATCGTCATATAGCCGAGTTCGTCATCAATCTCATCGTCGATCATGTAACGGCTTTCGATTGGCTGGCCTGAAAATGCGCGCTCAACAGCTCCGAAAACGCAAAAGCAAACCGCCTCCGGGTCCAGCGCCCAGACCAAATGTCCCTGCGCATCCTTGGCGTCGAATCCTTGGCACCAGCCGACTTCGGCGATCAAGCGACGGGCTTCTTTGGCGGCTGTGATCACGTCGTTGTTCTTCATCTCAGATCTCCTCGTCCGCGGTCGAATCGTCGTTCATGGTGCCTCCTGTCGAAGCCGCGCGACCGTCGCATCAAACACCGCGAGGACTTCCCCACACTTGCGCCCGGGCGCATCGTTCCATCGAACAATGTCCTGCGCCGGCACATCGCGATTGAGTTCGTCCAATCCGGCGCGAATTAGCCTGCCGCCGAACTTCGAACACCCGAATGCGTCATATACAGCGCGATGTACTGCACCCGACGCACAAAAACGCGTCGCTTCGATGTCGAATGCGGTTACTGCACCGGCCGCACTTCGCGCCATTGTATGTTGTGTCCAGCCCTTGTTGTGCAGGAGCCCCCGCGCCTTTTGAAGCACGTCGATCACCTGCGCCGTCGTCGGCTCTTTGTCTGGATTCATGGCGTTCCCTCTCCTCCTTTTCGGCGCCGGCCTCGCAGCGCGCGATCACCCGGTCGAACAGCGCGGCAACGTCGGCCTTGTTTCGCGCGGCGCGATCGTTCCATCGGCCGATGCTGGACCCCTGATTCTCAGCCCGAAGCACGATGCGCAACCACTCCAACGCCCCGTGCATCGCCATCAACTGCTCCACGGTTGGCGCACACACGACTCGCACGAAGCCCATGACGCAGAAATTCGTCGCTGTTGGATCATCCCAATTCACGTCCCGTCCGTCCGCGTCGCTCGCCATTCCGCCGCGGGTCCATCCGCACACGTCGATACGCGCGCGCGCCCGCTTCAATACATCCAACACCGTTTCTTCTTTTGTCGTCATATGGAAAGCGGAGGATTCGAACCCCACGCCGAAGCACCCGGGCTACAACCGGGCAGAAGCTACCAATGCTCCCTATTCACTTTCCGTCGCGCGCATTACCATTGGTCGACCCACCCGCAAACGCATTCCTGCGAATCGGGATTCATGGCGCACAATGCGAGCCGCGCGTTGATTTCCACTTCGGACATCTGGTTCCTCATGCTCACGCATGAATTGCCCGCGACGAGGCAGGCGACGAGCGCCACAATCAGTGTAACTGCGAGGATGAGATTTTCGGAATCGATCTTATTCATGGCGTTTCCTTTTCTGCGGTCAATGCCGACTTTGCGTTTGAAATTATGATGCGGAACGGCGTTCGTTAACACCCATTGTCCACATATTTCATGAGTGCCGGTCGTTCGTCAGGCGTGACAAAGAAAAGTCGGCGTTCTTCGGCAATGTCATCCATTCGCCATTCATAGTGCAGATTATCGTTTGTTCTGGTTCGTTTTCGTTTGTTCTCGCTGCGCATCATCGTTCGTTAACACTCACTGATCGATCAATCGCCGGCAATCGCCGAATCAGCCACGAAGTTGAATGCCGGTGTAGACCGATGTGCGCCCCGTCTTCTTGCGGGCCCGTCGCTTGTTCATGGACGGCACCGCTTCGTTCAGCATCTTGCCGAACACGCCGCTGTTCATCGTCGGATAGCCGTTCTCGATCGCCCAATCTCGATAGGCGGTGTACAGTGCGTTGGCGGAAATCGAGGCGTCGGGCGCGATGTGGCACATTTCGTTGAGGAACGGCTTCACCGGTGACGTGAGCGCGAGCATTTCATTGAGGACGTGTTGCCCGTGCCGCGATTGAACGAAATGTCCGCGTTCGATCAGGCGACACAGACCTCGATACGCCCAGCGCAAGATTCCCGGTCCTTCGGCGGCCAGCGTTTCGTCGAGGTTGTAGTTCTCGGCACCGACGTGGGACTTGCGGAATTCGATGATCATCGAGCGTCGCGCGAAGGCCCCCGAAGCGTCTCGGAATCGCATCAGTTCGTTCGTGCAGATGATGAAGCGAACGATGAGCGCCGAATCGATGACGTCTTTGTACTTTCGGTCGACGGGCAATTCGTCGCGCCCCGTGATCGATAGGATCCGCGTCATCAATTCCGCCGTGTCGATTTTCGTGGGCATGTGCGCGTCGTCGACGGTCACCACCGATTTTTGAGCGATCGACGCGAGCCCAAAGCCCGAAGCGAGTTGACCGAAGGTCGTGGTTCCGGCGGCGCGGCCCAGAATCGTTTTCAGGACCCGCATCAACGTTCCCTTGCCGCTTCCCGGTGGTCCTTTGATGATCAGGAACTTCTGCATGTCGTTGTTCGGGACCAAGCAGTAGCCGAGAAACTCCTGCAACACGCGCACTTCGCCCTTGGTCATTCCGGTTTGTTCAAGGAAGGCAATGAAGGCAACGGGGGGCGCGGGACGTGACTCCCATTCGGTCGTCAGCGCCCAAGGCGTGAACAGCTTCTTGGACGGTTTCTGCGTCGTTTTCGCGGCGGCGTTGATCAGCTTGTTTGGGCACGCGATCATCCACCTCGGATCGGGGCGAATTTTGTCGACATCGAGCCAAAGTGGGACTTCGTCGTCGGCGCGGGTGGCCACTTTCGCTTCAATGGCCTGAAGCACCGCTTTGACGGAGTGCGGCCGCGCCGTGAATCCCGGGCGCTTTTCGGCGAGATCGTACACGATGCGATTTTCTCGTGTGCTGTCGCAGGCGATCCATGCGCCTTCGTCCCAAAGGTGAAGTGTTTGCTGCCAGAGGACAAAGGGACCGAAGAGTGAATCCGCGGCGTACGCAAGAACTAACGGGTCGCCCGCTTGCTGGAATTTGCGCATTCCGGCTTTGATTCGCTTCTCGATCGACTCGAAGAGCCACCCTGATGCGTCGTTGTCCTCGATGAGGTTCGCATCAGCGGCGAGCTGAAGAAGCGCTGCGACCGTTTGCGGCAGCGTGATGTGCTTCATGGCGACATGCGGACCAAAGTAGTCGCGCGCATCCGAGAGGAGAATTGCGGTCTTCTCGGTCGGATCGTCCACCCTGGCCATAGCGGTCACGGTAGCGTCCATAGCGCGAATCACTTTTTCGTTCATTTAAGTGCCCGATTTCTTTCTTCTTTTAGGAGGTGGCCATAGAGGTCATACCATTTCTAGAAAACTAGAGAAAATGGGAGGGGGTTAATAATAGAAGAGGTATATATAAAAGTTTCTGGAAGAAAATGATCCAGGGCCAAAAGGCCGAATTCGGATAGGATCCCCCCGCTGAGAAGCCGAAATCGCACGATCACCCTTGCTATGGCCAGGGGTGGCCACCTGGACGATCAATCGAGGCCCACGCCGTAAAACGTCGAACCGTCGCACTGGATCGTCGAAACGGCGTACGGAAGCATGTGCTCGAATTCGGCGCGTTTGTACGATCGAGCCATCCGCATCCCGGACCATTTGCGGTACCTGCGAAGCAATGCGGAAACCGCGACGAATTCGTCACGACCGGTCGTGCATTCAGACACCACGAAGTTTCGAAGCGATTGGGCGGCTTTTTCGAGGCAGTCGCAGACGATCGAGTGATCGAGGAGGGCGCGCTGCACTACGTACGGGGATCGCGCCATTTTGGCGGCGTCGGCGAGTTTGTCGATGGTCTCCCAATCGTCTTCAGTGCCGTTGATCGACCTGATGGATGTGCGGGGCTTCGTTTTCAACATTCGCCCTTGACGTAGCATGCGGATTAACAATTTGCAAAGCGATTGATAATCAGGCAAGGTGATCGACCGTGCGAACAGATTGGCCGCTTGGCCGTCGGGGTCAGTACCCCGTATCGATTCCGAACATCTCCAAGACGATGCGCAAAAAAGCGTACAGCGTTCCCGGGGTGACGAGCGACAAACGCGGGAACATGCTCGCGACGTGGGATGCGACGCTGGCTTTGAAGTCGCGCTTCCCGCGAACGTTTGGGGACCTTCCGCCGCCGCCCTCCTATCGAAAGAAGCCCATCAAAACGTATCCCGGCTTCGACGAGTTCATGCGCGTGTTCGCGAAGAAGTATTGGGATCATCAAAAGCCCGCGGTGAAGTGGCTCGCATTCGGCGCTTATCGCCTTCTCGCGTTGCCGACGCGGCTCGGCAAGACGCCCACGGTTCTCGGCGCTTGCACACTCAACAATCCGAACGGACGCATCTGTGTCATCTGCCCCGCTGGCCCGCGCCTCGGCTGGGCGGAGGAAATCGAGAAGTGGTTCGGGAAAAAGAAGAAGATCTTGCTACTCAATGGACGCGCCGGGAACAAGGCGCGATTTTGGGGCAACCGCAATTGGGTCCACGGCAAGGCCGAAGTGCATCAGGCGATCGAAGAGTCCGACGTCGTCATCCTGAACTACGACTTGATCATCGGGCACATGAAGATCAATGAACGGGGCGGTTTTGAGGGGATGCTCGATCACCTTCCCGGATTGGTGCCGCTGTTGATGCAGCATCACTTCGACTTCTGCATTCTCGACGAATCGCGGTACATCGCAACGTGGGGTGCTACTTCGAAGCGCAAGAACTTTTCGCGCCGCGATATGATTGCCAAATTCCTCGGTGAGGATCGTGTGCCGGTCGTTTACGCACTCGATGCAACGCCGATGCGCAACGGACGCGTGCGATCGTATTGGGGGCAATTCGACATTCTGTCCGGCGGACTTTGGGGCCGTTCGTACAAGCCCGGCGAAAATCCGCCGGACCCGCGGACGCCGTTCGATTTCGATGTAGCCTATGCGGACGGTCGACGTGAAGATGTGTACGATCACGAGGGCAAAATCGTGGCGACGCCGTGGATGGCGGACGGACAAACGCGCGTCAAAGAATTTCGCCGTCGAAAGCCGCTCATCGTCTATCAAAAGACGTACGCCGAATGCGTTGAGAACATGCCGGCGAAGATTCGATCCGTCCGATGGCTCGATCGTCCAACGAAGATCGTGACGCCACGCGACGCCGGCAACACAGAGAAGATGAAACGCCGCGCCGAGATCATCGGAACCAAAATCGAACACATGATGGAAGAACTCGTCGACGAGGTGGAGCAGGGGCGCAAGATCATGGTGTTCACCGAGCATCGTCGATCGTGCCGTCTCGCTTACCAGGCGTTCCTCGCAAAGAAGAAGGTCAAGCGCACCGGCGCGCAACTTCGAGCAGCGCGCGCAGAGGCGTGGCTGTTCTACGGGAACGATGCTTCAGAAGAGGGCAAGAAGTTCAAGGGCATGACGCCGGATCAGCGACATGCGGCGTGCCGGGAGTTCCGCGAGCACCGAGGCGGTGGCGTCGTTTTTGCGACGTGGAAATCGTTAGAGGGGGGCGGGTACCACATGCCCGACGAGACCGGCAAACACCCGGTGACGACCGCGCACGCATTGGAGCAGTACCCCGATCCCGAGCTTCGTCGCCAGGCGGAAAATCGTCCGTTCGTTCATACAGAAATGCACGCCTACAACGTGATCGATTGGGCCGTTCTTGGTACGGTGGACGAACCCGATGCACGAAAAATGAAGCCGAAGCTCGAAGCGCTCGAAGCGGTCAACGATTCGGAAGAGGCCGAGGCGTTGCGAATTGCATTCACGAAAGAAGCAACCACACATTGGCGTGATGTCGCAAAAGCGATGGTCGCGATGCAGGAAGATTGAAACGCATGACGATTGAAACCGTGAAGCAACCCGTGACGCTGAAAATCACATGCAACCATTGCGGCGATGTCGGTTACGCAACAGATCGAACAGCAGAAGGTGCGACGCGTGCGTTGCTCTCCGATGAATGGATGTCGCTCGTCTTCGGCGGCTATTCCCGCCATTTTTGTTCGAAAGCGCCCTGCCGTTCGATGCTGTTGACGAAGCAAGAAACTGAAATCGCGACACTATGAATGTTGGAGCGCTAGTCATCATTCGTGTACTCGTTGAAGTGTCCGACGACGCAAAGGATCCGCTCAGCGACGCGCGTGTTGAAATCGATCAAAAGATGGCGCGACAGAGGTTAGATGTCGTCAACGTCGTGTCCGTCCAGGAGCGCAGAGAGCAGCGGCGAGAGAAGGTTCGATTAAAATGACAAAGTTGCGGAGAATTGCGGCGCTGTTCGTTGATTCGAATAGTCCATACAAGCAACAACCATTCGTCGATTGTTGGGATCAAGTGCGCGATGCGATGTTGTATCGTAGTCCGTATCCGGTCGTAGCGCACCCGCCATGCACTCGCTGGTGTAAATTGGCTCCGATCAATCACGCACGACACGGAACTCCGATGTGTGAAGACGGTGGAATGTTTGAGTTTGCGCTGAACGCAGTTCGTCGATGTGGCGGCGTTCTCGAACACCCGGCGCAGACAATGGCATGGGCAATGTTCAATCTGCCGAAACCGAAATCGAGCGGTGGATGGCTTGAAGCTGACGACGGGTTCGTTGCGTACGTTGAACAAGGTCGGTACGGGCATCAATGCCGAAAGGGCACATGGCTTTTTGTTAGTGGCGTGTCGCGCGCGAATCTCCCCGAACTTCGATGGGGATATTCATTGAAGTGGGATGGCCCGTCAGTGGGTGCGTATGCATCGCGCGGTCGAGTCGAACAGAGTCATATCACGCCGCCTGCGTTCTTAGACGTCCTTGTTGGGATTGCGCGATCTGTTGAATAATTCGACAGAATTCAACCGATCTGCTAGCATCGCTTGGTGTTTACCCGAGACTTGAAACGTCCCGCTCCATCGAACTTTGAACGCACCGAGGCGACCAGTCTCGAACGCGTTGACTACCTCGCCAACACGTTTGCCAAATTCCTCGACAACTTCGACGCCTTCAAAAAAGAAGTGGTTGCTGTGGCTGTGTCGGCGATCAACGCAACATTCGAAAGCCATGTTGAATCGATGGAGACGTTCGCGAACAACCTCAACGCAGCACTCATTGCGAGGCTCAGCGCGCACGAGAAGGTGATCTCCGAGGTTCAAACGGAGTTCATGGATCAGTACGTGCAAATCACCGGACGTGTCGCGAAGCTCGAAGTGCGCCTCGAACTTCAGGAAGCGGAGATTGCCGAACTACGAAACAAGATCGGCCCGCAAGCCGTCTACGTCCCGTCAACGGTCACGTCGAACACAATCGAGTCGTACGCGCCGTATCACGACGCCGACGGAAATCGGCTGTCCGGCTTTCGCGCGCCGTGCCCCAAAGTCACGTGACGAAAAACGAAATCAAACGCGTGCCCTTGTCGGAACTTCCCGACGAGGTGCCGCTTCCGACTAACGCTACGTTCATGGGCGAGCCGTTCGAGATCGTCGACGATTTCGATCCCGGCGGTTCATCGAAACGCGGACCGCATCGACGCATGGCTGCATCCAAATGCGACATGATGTTGGCTCTTCGGTACCTCGTACATCTGCGATCTACTCAAGCGAATTCGTGGACGTCCAAGGGTTCGATGTTTCATCTCTATGCTGCGTATTACTATGCACGCAGGACGCCAGAAGCTCCGGCGTGGTGGGGGCGGGTTTCGTTCAAGGCCGAACGCGACAAGATCGTCGAGCCGTTCAATCCAAAGGCGCGCGCCGAGATGATTGAAGAGGATCGGCTGCGCTTCAACGCCTATCGCGCGTGGAGCAAGGGCGAGGATTTGGTGCCGCTGTTTGCCGAGCGCGGAATGGCGGCAACCATTGCGGAACTTGACGGACGTGAAGACGACATCGGTCGTGAAATTCTCACAGCGCGAAAAGATCTCGTCGCGCGCGTTGATGGGAAGCTCACCGACGTCGATTACAAAACCAAAGCGGGCAACCGCCGCTGGGACAAGCTCGAAAAATTCGACGAAGCGGAGTTCCCGCGCGACCGCCAGATTCTCGAAAACCTCGCCATCTCGCGCGCGCGATTCAAGGAACCGATCGACGACTTCATGATTCGGCGAGTGAAACGCGAGGCGTCGTTCGACATCGCTGACGACTTCGTGGCGGTCGATTGGCGCGCACACAAGGGTGTGGCCGCGCGCGCGCGGCGGACCGTGCAGACGGAAATACGCGTCGCGGATCGTGTTCGACAAGGCAAGAAGATCCGCGAAAACGGCCTCGATTCGAATGCGTGCTTCGGCCGCTTTGGTCCGTGCGATTACTTCAACGTGTGTGGTGCCCAGACCCGCGACGATCGACTCGTACAGATCGGTCGCAATTTCACGGCGCCCGAGGGCGGTGTTGAGTCCGCACTACACTGCTTTGGTGAATAAAGTTTCGCAAGCCTGTTGACAGGCGATACGTTCGTAGGCAGTGTCGTACTCCCGATGACGACAGCCACTCGAACCCGCCGAAAAAAGACCACAATCAAAACGCGAAAGAGTCTCGAAGAACTCGTGAACGCGTTCCTCGAAAAATACGGAACGTTCGTCACTCCGTACAAGGGGACGTCGCTGAACGAGCCGCCGGTCGGCATCATCTTCGGCAAAACGGGCCACGGCAAATCGACCGAACTCGCGTCGTCGTTCTCGCACTACGAATGGTTCTTGACGACGCGGACCGTGAACTCGCGCGCCGAACATCTTCACGAACTCGAACCGGATAAGATGCCGGCGCCGCCTGCGATTCGATCGCTGTGCAACGACCGCTACGATCCGTACATCACGGACTTCAACAAACAGAAGGTGCCGACCGGTGGTTGGGGCATGTGGCTGCACGACTTGCATGTCAACATGGAGCGGCGCGCGAAGACGGCGAAGGCGAAAGGACTGCCCGCGCCGTCGTACGTGCTCGACGATGCCGGTGTTCTTTGGGAGTGGATTTGGCGCGACATCTGCGACCGCATTCCGCTCCAGGGCAAGGGGATGTATCGCCGCATCGAGGTGTGCAAGCAACTCCTCGCGTTTTGCATTCGAACCGCACGCAACGGTCCGTTCGGAATGGTGTGGTCCTGCCACGAAGCGCCCGTGAAATACTTCGAAGAAGAGGGCGGCGCGAACGAGGGCGAAATCCAGTGGCCGTTGGGACCGAAATTCCCGATCGGTTCGATGATCGACATCGCTGTTCGCGACATGGATTTCTGCGGCCAAATCTACATGACCGACGAAGAGCACGAAGATGGTGAAGGTCAGTGGCTTTCGTTCATCCCGCAGGAAAACGAACGGCGGAAGATGCGGCGACAGTTGGAAGACATGGTGCCCATTCAGTTGACGACGGACAACATGCTCAAGGACGTGCTCAGCAGCATGATGTTCGACATCGGCGCGATTGACGTCGACAAGTAGTCTCAAATCAAACGAGCGCAAGCTCCACAACCAGAAAAGGATACGAAACGAATGGCCGTACGAGGAAAGAAGAAAGTGGTTCGCAAGAAGGCGCCCACGAGGAGCAAGAAAACTGCCTCGAAGAAGACACCCGCCAAGAAGGTGGGTTCGCTTTCGGGATACAGACATGTCGATCCGAAGGTCGGCGGCGGGAAGAAGACGCTCTTCTCGCAGAACGGCCGCTACGAGTTCGCGCCGAACTTCGGTGAGTGGGAGGTCGGTAAGAAGGGCACTTCGATCTTTGGGCCGATGGCGGCCATCGATCCCGACGGGCCGGACGATGGGGCGCCGGTCATCGCACGACTGACGTATGCGGGTGAATTCACGCCGACGAAGGGCGCGAACGCGGGCGTGACGCGCACGATGATGGAGGCGGTCATCGGTCCGTTCTTCGCGTCGCTCGGCAAGTCCGAAAAGCAGATCAGCGCGATCGGCGTGCGGCTCGACAAGGCGAAGGGCAATGCGGGCGTCGGCGCTGCGTTGCTCAAGGAATTGGCAAAGATCAAGGATCCCATTTGCAACACGAAGACCGAGTCGGACAAGGCCGAATTCACGGAGGATGACGGCTCGACGAAGACGCTGTACTTCACCGAGGTGAATCCGTTCGAGTTCGGTACCCCCGCGCTGTACGCGGAAGCCTCGAAGCGCCCGCGGGCCATTCGTTGGCCGCTCGAAGCGTTCGCGCGCGTCCAGGATGAGGCCGAGGACGACGATCCCGAGGAGGAGGAGATCGACGGCGAGTACGAGGACGGCGAGGACGAGGACGAGGACGAGGGCGACGAGGAAGAAGAAGAACTCGAAGAAGAACTCGAAGAGGACGAGGTCGACGAGGAAGAGGACGAAGAGGGCGACGAGGAAGAAGAAGAAGAAGAGTACGAGTAGGCTCTTCAACGACGCGTGATGGGCGCGGGGTATAAAACCTCGCGCCGTCATCGCCAAACACTTCAACGCAATTCAGGAGGAGTTCGACATGTTTCAACCTTTGAGCGATCGAGTTTTGGTTCGACGGCAAGAAGCGGCGGAAAAGTCGCCCGGCGGGATCATCATCCCGGACAACGTCAAAGAGCGACCCATCACAGGTGAAGTTCTCGCCGTGGGGGTGCCGAAGATCGAGGACGAAATTTCGTTCGAATGCGTGGCACCCGGTGTCGTCGTGATGTTCGGCAAGTACGCCGGAACTGAAATCGAAGATGGGGGCGAAAAGTTGGTCGTGCTTCGTATGGAGGAATTGCTCGGCATCATCACGCATCCGTGATCGATGGAATGGTTGCGGTCGTCTAGTGGTGAGGACGTCGGGCACGGCACTGTGCACATGCCCCACCCCGAAAACGCGGGTTCGAATCCCGCCCGCTTCCACCTTTGAATGACGCTTTGGTGGAAAGGGTCGCACCCTTTTGCCGGTTCGAATCCGGCCGTCATTCCTATGCTTGAGTGTCACAAGATCAATTCGATGCGGAAACGCGACATGTCGGCGCCGGGGAAGCCGAGCGGCGACGCGCGTGGACGCATTCAGGATGCACTCATTGAAGCGAAGCGACTTCTGCGCGCCGACATCGCGTATCGAATGCAGCATGGAAGGAAACACCGATGACGCAGTGGGATTCAAAGTTTGCGTCGATGGTCGAGCGCGAGAGCGCACTGCGCTCCGAACTCGCCGAGATCGTTGAAGAGTTGCAAGCGGTGTGTTCGCATGAACATTCGGACGGCAAATCCGCATTCTACGCACCTAACCTCATTTGCGTTATCTGCGAATTGCCGTTCGTGGCGACGGTGGCGCCGGAGGATCTTGAATGACGACGAGGAAGATCATTGTTCGCATCGCGATTGATGCGCCGATGACAGTCCGTGCTGAATGGTCGGGGGTCGATGTCACGCAAAATATGGAACGTTAATGCCTCGATAATTTTGTTGATGCGGCGTTCAAACGCATGTCTTTGAAACACTGCACGCATTGCACGCGCGGTGAGTTGATCAGCGTAACGGATGAAAAAACGGGTGTCGACATCTACGACATCGACAAGGAGTAAAGGCGATGGATGATGACGAGCGAGAATGGATGCCGCAGTTGACGCTCGGTGAGTTGGTCAGCAAGCTTCGGCAGTTTGATGACTACGCGGCACTGATCATCGATACCGGTGCGGTGCCTAAATATGTCGACAGCTATCGCGGCTATTACGAACAGTTGGCCATCAACACCGGAGGTTCGACGTGTTCCGTCGGGGAGTTTCTTTCGATGCTGCGCGCCGCGGATGGTCACTCGTTCGAGGGGTACAAGGGCGGTAAATTTCGCATGGGGAAGAACACCGAGATGTGGGTGTCCGAATATGGTGAAGCAAGCGGCATGGCAGTTGTTGGTGTGACAGAGCGGCCCGGCGGACTTGTTGTCATCGAGACGAAGGATCAGTACGATGATGTGTGATTTGGATATGCTTGCGCGGCTGTGTCACGAGAATGCGGTCAAGCATGGCTTTTGGAACGATCTTCACACAGCGGATCCGTTGCATTTGAAGGCGACGCGGCTCGCGCTGATCCATTCCGAAGTGTCGGAGATGCTCGAAGCGATTCGAAAGCCGGATCTGACAGGACACATTCCCGGGCTGCCGCTCGAAAATGAGGAGGCGGCCGACGTTTTCATTCGCCTGCTCGACTACTGTCACGCATTCAACATCGACCTCGAATCAGCGGTGCGGCTGAAGATGGCGTTCAACGAGACGCGGCCGTACAAACACGGAAAGGAAATGTGATCATGGCGAAGAAGTACATTCGAGTGAAGGTCGACATGGTGGTTGACGCCGAGGCCGAAGATCCCGATGAGGGCCTCGACGTGTTCAAAGACTTCAACGATCGGCTGAAGGCGATGTTTCCGGCGCTGGTGATCCATTCAATGGTAGCATCGCTGCCGATGACCAAGAGTTCTGAATGCCTCGGCATTGAGTGCGACGAATGTGGTTCAACCGACGAACTTCGTCCGTGCGAGCGCGGTGAACGTGAATTTGGTATGTTGCCCGAATATGCGCCGCTGTGCAAAGCTTGCCGCCCATGAATTACCCACGAATCCCCGATGAATTTACAGACGCAGAGCTTGCGCATGAAATCGAACGGCGCATCAACGCGCGCGCTGCGGGTGTTTGTCCGTATTGCGGATATTCGCTTAATCGCGAAATATGCAATCAGCCGGATCAACACGTCGATCGAAAGCCGCCAAGCATTCCAGTGTGGGTGGTGCATCGCGATGTGCCATATGAGCTTGGGCACCTCATTGGGATTAGGCGCACTGAAAGCGCTGCGAAGATGTTGCGCGACGCTGAACGCTTGAACCATCCCTTCGATGACGACGAAGATTGGTCCGTGTACGAAGAATCCGTCGAGTGAAGGAAAAGGAAACACGGCGACAGCGCATCGAGCGGGTGCACGCGAAGGCGCTCGCGCGCGGGGCGAAGTGTCAGCGATGCCCGTTAGCGCTTTCGAAGCGGGGGCCGGTTCCTTCAACCGTGCGCAAAGCTCGCCTCGCTATCATCAACGAAGCGCCGGGGTTCAAAGAAGTCCTCGCGATGCGTCCGTTCGTCGACAAGGACGGACGGGAATTGCAGCGAGCACTTACGGCCGCTGATACGACGCGTGATGAGGTTGCGATCCTTCAAGTGTTGGAGTGTCAGCCGCCCGGCAACGGCTCCATCGCCGGCTACGAACGCGATATCAACAGACTGAACGCGCCCGCTGTCGAGGCGCATAAAGTCGCGCTCGCAAAATACCGCGAGGCGAAGAAGGCCGCGAAGAAAGCGAAGAAGGATCCGCCCGAGAAGCCGACGCCGCCGGTGTTGATGAAGTCGCCGATCGAATGCTGTTCGCCGCGACTCCGCAAAGACCTCATGAAGGTGCGACCGAAGGTGTTCATGCCGCTCGGTCAGTACGCGCACAAAGCGCTCGCGAAAGTTCTCGATGTACCGCTCGGCGGCGACAAGAAATACCGCGGTGAAGTGCGTCTCGCCGAGTTGTCGAAACAGCGCGGACACCCATTGCCGCTGCCTCAATACATTAAGTGGAATCCGGACGACGTTGACGCGCTGAATGACGCGCTCGAACCCGAAGCGAAGATCCGGTACTACTCGTCAAAGCTGAAGATTGCGACAGCGAACACGTTGAAGCTGAAGTCGGGCGCGTTCATCCTGCCGTCGTATCCGCCGCGCTACGCGATGATGAAGGCGCATCACATGGCGCACCGCATCCGCACGGACATTGCGCGTGCCGCGACGATTGCGCGCGAGGGCAAGCTCCGGTGGAAAGATGGGAAGGTGAAGATTGCGCCAACCGTTTCCGAGATCCGGAAGTGGGCGAAGAATCAGATTCGGTTGAATCGTCAGCAGATGGTCGACATCGAGACCGGGCCGCGGAATCGCATGGAGGCGAAGGACGGCCTGCATATCGACGCGCTTGTTCGCTGCATCATTTTCACGTCGGGTCCCGAAGAAAAGGAAACCACGATCGTCGTGCCGTTCTTCACAAAGGCCGGCAAGCAATTCTGGACACCGCGAAATCACAAGCGGGTTAAGTTCTGGTGCCGCAAAGTTCTCGACTCGTGCCCGACCGCCTTCCATAACGGCATCAGCTTCGACCGGCCGCGTTTGCTTCGTCAGAACTACATGACGGACAACGCGAACAGCGGGTTCAAGGCGAACGATGATGACCTGATCATTGCGATGCACGACTCGCGCGAGCAGGACAACGAAAAGAATCTCGGCTACGTCATCTCGTGTTTCTTCGACATGCCGCTTCACAAGTCCGACGTCGACCACAAAGTCGCCGGCTCAGAAACCGAGGACGAGGATCTGTGGATTTACGGCGGGCGCGACGGCGTCACTCAATCGCGCTGTCTTCGCCGCGTGAAGAAGTGGATCAAGGAAGACAAAACCGAAAAGCAGTATCGCTTCGACATGGAGCAACTTGCGCCGGTCATCACGGGCATGTGCATGACGCCGGTGCCCATCTTCTACCCGGAGATGCAGACCGCCATCACGATGTTGCGCGGTGAGACGAACAAGTACGAAACGCGCGTACGCACGGCGGTGAAGTCGCTTGCACCTGACGTCGTATGGCCCGCCGGCAAAGACAAGAAACACGTCTTCAATCCGCGGTCACCGAAACAGGTCGGCCAGCTTCTCTTCGATCACCTTGGCCACGAGCCCAAGCTCAACACCGAAGGGCATCCGTACAGCGCGGGTGATGGCGCTTCGACGTCGATTGATGCGCTGCTCGCGCTCGAAGATTCCGGGAAAGTCGTCGGCGTTACGGCCGATTTGCTCGATGCGTTCATTCGATACAAATGCATGGAGAAGCTTCGCCAGATGGTGGAGGGCATTTCGTACGAGTACGCGCCGCATTGGGGCCCGGAGTATCGGCAGCTTTGGGTGAACTGGAAAATGCACGTCGTGCCGTCGGGTCGGCTTGCGTCGTCGCCGAACTTTCAAAACTGGACGTCGCTCGGCTTCTACAACATGAAGAAGTTGATCATGGCGCCGCCGGGGCACGTGATCGTTTCAGCGGATGGCGAGCAAATTGAGGCGCGCGTCTATGCGATTCAGTCGGGTGACCAAGTCATGTTGCGCGCTTTCGCTGAGGGCCTCGATGTGCATGCGGCCAACGCCGCCACGTTGCTCGCCCACAACGACGAGGAAGAGTTGCGGCTCACGCATGAAATCGCACAGAAGAAGAAGGAAACGTGGACGCCGACGGATCAAGACAAGCGGGACTGGCAGGAGATGGTCGAGCTTCGGCGCGATGCCGGCGACGAAAAGTATCGCAAGGTCGATATCGATCGCCCATCGCACGAGGCGCTCGTCGAGAACAATCTCAAGTACGCCGAAGAGGTTCGGCGCATCGCGAAGTTCTACTGCATCGCGGAGGGCCAGTTGGTGTTGACCGATCGGGGTGACGTACCGATTGAGCAAGTGCGGGACGATGATCTCGTATGGGATGGAATTGAGTGGGTTGCGCATGATGGCGTGATCTACAAAGGGGAGCAGAAGGTTATTGAACATGACGGACTCATCGCAACGCCGGATCACAAAGTCTGGCTCGAAGACGGACGCAAAGTCGAATTCGGTCAAGCCGCCGCCGAATGTGCGGTTCTTGCCCGGGGAGCAGAAGGTGGGCAGCCGCTTTGGTATGTGGCGGACCAAGAGCAAGGTGTGGAAGGATCGAGGGCATCGCAAGGTGATCGGCGAGTGCAAATGCGGCCTGCGCAAGGTTTTGTATCTCGACAACCTTCGAGCGGGAAAGTCGAAGGGATGCCGCTCGTGCGTGAAGCTGAAGGACACGCCGCACGAACTTCGAATGTGCATGGCGGCGGCTGCGCAGCGTTGCAACAATCCGAAGAATCCGTATTTTCGGCACTACGGCGAACGTGGGATCGAGTTTCGGTTCGAGTCGAACGAAGCTGGCGCGCGTTGGATTTTGGACAATCTCGGGCCGAAGCCGGGCCTAAAAATGGAGTTGGACCGAATCGACAACGACGGTCACTACGAACCGGGGAATCTTCGGTGGGCAACGCGTTCGGAAAATCAACTCAATCGCCGAACCGGGCGGACGCGCAAGCCGAACTTGAATTTCACGTATCGGGTGACGGAATGGCCGTACGGCGAATTCACTGTGCGGGCGAAGATGCTGGAAGGCAAAACACGCGAACAGATTTTCGCCGATGCGCGGTGGGCGGTGACGCGCAAATCAAAAGGATGGAGGCAGATCGAGCGCCGATTAAAGGAACTCGACGAGTCTACGATATTCTGAATGCCGGGCCGCGCCGTAGATTCACAACATCATCTTGTTTAGTAAGCAATTGTTATAATAAGCAGTACGGTGACGGTGATGATCTGTTTTCGACGATGCGTCGACAGCGCAATAAGGTCACCGGCAAGCGTGTGTTCCCGGGCCTGTCCGAAGAGTTGGTCGACACATGGAACGACCGTTGGGACTCGCGGCGCCCGTGGACGAAGCAATGGCACCGCAAGGTCGCTCGATACGTGGCCGCGCACGGCTACAATATGACGCCGTTCGCCGGCCGCATCCGCCATTACCTCGGTGGGCCGAACAAGAAATTTGCGCCGCCGAACCACGAGTGCCAGGGCGGCGCAGGCGATTTGATGAACGAAGCGCTCGTCGGCGTTAACAAAGACATCCCCCGTGGCGGTTGGTCGCCGTCATCAGGAATTTTCGGTCAGACGCACGACGATATTCGTGTCATCGTTCCGGAATCGCGAGCGGCCGAGGCGTGTGGCATCGTCGAGAAGCACATGAATCGGATGGTTCGAGTGGGCAATGTCGATATGCCGTTCTTGGCGACCGCAAAGTCGGCCCGATGTTTGGCTGACGTGTAGGGTTGACGCCCGGGTGACAGTGTGTTCGGATGCTTTCACCTTTTCCGGTCACACTCGGCAGCGGCGGAGCACTAACGAACCATGAAAGAAAAACGATCACCCGAAGAACAAAGTCAGATGCAGCGCATGTTCAATCTTGCGTTGTTCGGGATCCGCGGACAGGGCGGCCCCGGCTGGGATGATGAACACGGATGTTGCTATCAAGCCGTGAAGCCGGACGGAACGGTGTGTCGATGCGCTGTCGGATGGGCGGCATCGCCGAATGAAGAGCTGTCGAAGCAACTGGCCAGGACGTCAGGGAACATCTACGCGTTGGCGCACGGTGAAGACCCGGTGCTCCCGAAATTGCGGGCAATGTATCCGGCGATCGGGAAGTTCGAAGGCGATTTCATCGCGTTCGCGATGGACCTTCAGGCGGCGCATGATGATTATGCACACCTGGCTTCAGACGGCCTCGATCGAGGATATATGCCGGCGTTCAACAACTGCATGCGAGATTTCGCCAAAGATTACTGCCTCGATTACACGGAGCCCACGTCATGAACTACATCATCGGATACATCATCATCGCCGCCATGGTTTTCTCGACCGTCGTCGCGTTCATCGTCGCGTACTTCGCTTTTCACCGCGCTCTCGAAACTCGCGTAAGCGCTTCTTATGTGTGGGGTGGCGCGTTCGGCGCTCGAACAATGACGCTTGCCGCGAACGCATGCGCCGAAGCGCTCGTCGTGATTGAGCAGGTGGCGATTACGCATGGATTTTTGCAAGCCGCGCGGCGGTCGACGGTGGAAATCGTGCGGCCCGGCGAAGTGCGGTCAACGTCGGTGACGTCGGGGAAGATGCCGGATGGCCGTGACATTGGCGGCTCCATTACCACGAAGTGCATGTTCGGCTTTTTCGGTCCGCGTCGTTACGTCATCCACGTCGCGATTGATCCCACTGACGAACGCCGCACCGGCGCGACCGTGATTCACGAATGGGCGCAACACGTATTGTCCGTCTACGAAGGCAAGGGACCCAACGCTGCGCACGATCGAATGCTGTTCACGCTCATCGAGACGACGTGCAAGCAAAGGTATGAACGTGGCTGACGTACCAGGTCGCGCCGAATTTGATGCGAGCGGCCACCTGAAGATTCCGCATGAGTTCGTAGAAGTGTCCGTCAGCGATCTCGCCGAGGCGGATGAATATTGGTTCATGACCTCCGAGGGCAGGTGGATGGGTCGATGTGTTGCGCGCAATGCCCAATGGGATCGAACGGTGACTACGCGAATCGTGCGGTTGAATCCGAATTTGAAGATTCCACCCGGCTACGTTCCGGTGTTGAAGGCGGACGTGCCGAATCCGGTGCCCGACGACTGGAAGTTCTGCACCGAAACCGCAGTGGCGGATCTGAGGTTTGGGAGCTTCGAGGGGATGAAGGATCATCGAAAGTTGTGGGTGTGGGCAAGGCCGGGTCCGGAATTGACGGCCGAAAAGAAAGCCGAAGAGAAGCTGGATGCGCACGCATCGAGTGATGTCGACGGTCGAATCGCCAAGCTCGGTGACCGCATCATCTTCACCGGCCCCAATTGGAGCTTCGCGCGCGCGCGCACCGAGGTGTACGAAGTCACACACGTTTTTGAGAGTGGGAAGGCGGACCTCAGATCGGTGAATTCCTCCGACGAGCGCGTGTTGATGGCTTACGCTACGGAGCAATTTCGCGTTGTGCCGCCGGAAACGACGGACCGGATGCTGTGGGACGGCGCCGGCAATCTCTTCCCGCCGCTATCGGTCGAAGAACAAGCAAAGGCGGAGGATCAGGCGATGAAAGAGCTTCGGGACGCCGACGGCACAAAATTCGAGATCGGCAAGAAGGTTATCTTGCTTTCGCCTGGATGGACGTCTCCGGAATCGGTGGAACACGTCTTCACGATTGTGTCGATGGCGTCGCGTCGAATCAGGCTGCGATCGCTGTGCGGCGGGTATACGCGAGTGTGGCGCAATTTCACCGATACGTCGGTTCGATGCGTTCCGTCACGAACCACGAATCGAAAAGCGTGGTATGCGGACGGCATGCGCAATTGGGACGAAAAATTGGATGGCGCGCGTAATTGGGACGAAACAATAGACGGCAATCCTGTCACACACAGTTCGGACGGAACACCAATCAATTATGAGGAGCCAACAATGACTGAAGATAAGACAACAAAGCCGATGACTGATCGCGTGATCGAATCGGGAAAGAGCGTGCTGACGTGTGCGAGTCATCAGGCGGCGGCGTTGACCGCGGTTGATGGTGTGATCGGCGGCGCACGCATGCTGCTCGACGCGCGCGGAGCCGAGAAGGGCAAGGTCGGCAAGAAGGCGCGAAAGGCGTTGGTGGCGCTCGATGACTTGCTCGAAGACGAGCTGGTTGACGCGGGGATTCGAACGCTCATTTCGGCGTTGATTCTCTTGGGATCACTGGCTGCGACGAAAGAGGATCCTAACGGAACGATTTCGATTCCATTTCTCCCCAATGCCGTCGGTTCGTTCGGCCTCAACACGGCGGAAGCCGGCGCCATCGGCAACTTGGCGATGCTCGAACGCCAGATCGGCAAGAAGGCGTTCGCCGGTGTCATGCAGGTCATCGGACCGATGTTCACGGAGATGCGGAAACAGTCGGCAAACAACGTGGATGCGCTCGCCGACGCTAATGCGGCTATTGCGGCCGGCAAGCGGAAGCTCCGCGCTCGAAAGCGGAAGGCAAAGAAAACACCGGCAGCGGCTGCACGGACGGCGGAGCGGCAATTATGAGCCGCCGGACGTTCTACATTCACGAGCGCAACATCGATCACGCCGAGGTGCAGGCCGTGACGTTCATGTTCGAGCCGACGAAGATGGGATTCTGGCGAATCGGCGCCGCGATCTGCACGAGGGATGACAACTTCGATCGACGCATCGGTCGCGGTCGAGCGTTCTCACGTATTGTCCAACGTGCGTCGTCCTTGTATGCGTCGATGGGCGATCGCGACCTCGACGCGGCGCTGCGGAGATATCGCACGGGTCGCGAATTCGGCGATGCCACACAAGACGACGGGTGGCATCTCGGATTTTTGTTGCAGTTATTCCATCTGGCGGTGCCGCACTACGACGGCCATGCAGACAAGCAGAGGATCTGATGGGTGCTGCCGCGTTTCCAATCAAGTACGTCGGATCGAAGGAAGGGATTCTTTCGAAGATTCTGCCGAAGATTCCGCCGAAGATCGACACGTACGGTGAGCCGTTCATGGGCGCCGCGCGCGTGTACTTCGCTATCCACGAGCGCGTGCGGAAGGCGCATCTGTGGGATATGAATCCAGCGCTCATCGCGTTCTGGCAGGCCGTTCGCAAGGACCCTGATGCGGTGTATCGCGACGTGAAGCAAATCGCGCGGTACTACGAAAAGATGGACGCCGCCGAGCAGGAAAAGTTCTTCTATCGGCTGCGGAAACGCTTCAATCGGGATCAGACGGCTCGGCCGGAGCACTTTGTTTTCCTCAATCGCGCGTGCTTCAATGGACTGTATCGCGTGAATCGCAGGGGCGAGTTCAACGTTCCGTTCGGGAAGCGCGCGACGATTGCGCTGTACCCGAAGGGCTACTACCAGAAGCTCGCGAAAGCGTTGAAGAGGGCGTCTATCCGTCTCGGCGATTTTCGCGACTTTCCGTACGACCGGTGCGACTTCACGTACTTCGATCCGCCCTACGAAGACGTGTTCGATCTCTACACGTCGGGCCGGTTTCTCGAAGAGGACCACATGGATTTGTGCGAAACGTTCCTGAAGATTCCGCCGGGGTCTCGGCTGCTGTCGAATTCGATTCATGCGCGGCATCGGTATCCCGGCGGTCGCATCATTCAGGTGTCGCATTTCGTGAAGGGCGGCCGGTCGCCGGTCGAGGAGATTTTGGTTCAATGAACGAACGAAAGACCGGCGAGTGGTTTCTGATCTGGATGGTGGGCGTTGCAGTCAATTTCGCCCTCATGTCGGCCATTGCGCTTCGGTACGAAGAGACTCGCGTGGCGGGCGCTCCGGAGATCATCGCCATCATGTTGGCGGGGCAGATCATGTTCACGGTCCTGTGCATCGCGAGCGCAAACAAACAACGGAGGCAGTATGACCGCGATTCGTAAATGGCCGCAATTGTCGCTGGTCCAGCGTCGGTTGCTCCGGCTCATGCTGCGCGATGGTCACGTGGATCTCCACATCGACGTTCGTATGACCGGGTCGGGCCGCGCCGTGGGGCACAAGGATGTGCGTCGCGCCGACCACACACGAATGACGCAGGAGAAAGCGCACATCAGAACGACGGCGCTGAAAAAACTGCGTGAGCACGGCTACGTGCATTATCGCGACACCGATCTTCGGGCATTCATGGATGTGCCCGGCTTTCAGTGTGGCGTGATCGAGGTGCATGCGAAGCTGACGTACGACGGTCGCTCGATTGCCGAGCATCTTTTGGCGGCGCAAAAAGAAAAAGGCATCATGCCGTCACAACTGGAAGACCACTAACACTCACCAACCAAGAGGCGATGAAGATGACTAAGAATGGCTCACCAACCCCCGGCATGTTTTACTGCGCGCGCGGCGAAGAATCGGCGCGAAAAACTGCGCCGCTTTCGTCCGACGAAACGCCGACGCCCGACGCCCCTGGATCCAAATCCGAATTTCCGTCCAGATTCGGACCGAAAACCGCCCAAACTGATGAGGAGACAAAGACAGTGATCAACCGAAACGACGTCCGCGGCATCTACCCCTACGAATTGGCGCTGCTCAAACGTCTGCAACAACGCAACCAGACGTCGTGGGATCTGTACGTTCACATGTGCTCGATCACCCCGAACAAGTACGCCAGCGGCAAGCCGCGTTCGCCGATCAAGCAGTCGTCGATCACCTCCGGCTTGGGTTTTCTCCGGAGGAAGGGACTCTGCCGTGAGACGGAGGAGCGGCGCATCGGCGGAACTAACGTGAAACTCGTCGTCAACGAAATCACGTTGCGAGGGAAAGAGTTGATCGCCGCCTTGCACGTTCAGGAATCGGAGCATTACGTCGGCGGTTTTCACATCCTGACGCCGAAAACCGATCTCGACCGATTGACGGCGGCTCGACGAAAGCGTCAGGCGGTGGCGATGATGCGCAAGGAAGCGAGCGCGAACCCGAAACCGGAAGTTCAGCCGGCGCAGTCGCCGCCGCTTTCGAGTGCCGCCCCGACACCGAGTCAGGTTGTCAATAAGTATCCGACTGCGCTGCCGGTTGCGATGGAGCTGGCGCAAACGCTGGAAACTTCCGAGCGCGACGTTGCGTTCACAGGGGTTGCGCGACTCGCCATCACCAAGATGTCGCCGGCCGCTCGCGTCGAATTCATCACCGAATTGGTGGAGGCACTCTGAAATGGCTGTGCGAGCAAAAAAACCGGATCGAATCAAATCGATTGACCTCGCCTTCAAGGGCATCACGGGCAAGTTCGACCTCGGGCCTCGGGTCGCGATCGTCGGCCCATCGCAGTCCGGCAAGTCGTCGCTGCTCGCCGGCATCATGATGGCCGGCACGAACAAGAAGACGTGGGGGAACGTGCCAGACAAGTTGAAGGCGGACGTGCTCAGTGCGCAGAATGCCGTTCCGTTCGGCAACAACGGCGCGCACGTGACGATGGAATTCATGAGCGGTCTCGAAGCGACGTGGACCGGCATCATCAAAGGGCGAAACAAGACGCCGACGGTGGAGCACGAACTCCCCGAGCGCATCGCTTCGAAGTTTCCGCAGACGGAGTACATGGGGCAGTACGTTAACGGTCCGCAGATTCTCGCCCGCAGCGTCATCTATCGGTTCGCCGATCCTGATGATGCGTTGGCGGCGTACGACGGCGCACTCGGGAAGCTCAAGAAGAAGGATCAGCGTGTGATTCGGCCGATGTTGGACGGCGTTTCTTCCATCGTCGATGCGTGGACCAAACTCGCGAACATCTCGCGCGGCCAGTCGCAGTTGATCAACCTCGATTTGAAGACCGCGGACAAACTGCGTGCGACTCGACAGAAACTCGGATTCGACGGTGATGACGCTGCTGACGTGGTTGCCGAACTGTGGAATCTCAACAACCGTGTTCAGATGCTTTCGATCGGCAAAGAGCTGGTGTCTCGTGGAGATTGGGGCGCGGTTTTCATGGAGGACGAATTGCCGGAATCGTTCAGCGATATGCTCAACACCGCGGTGGAGGAGTTGGACGATTACGGGCTCAATCATCGGGGCGCCAAAGAGTACGCGCTGCTGTCCCGGCAGATTCGAGAGGCGGAAAAATCCGTCGACGAAAAGATGCCGGCTCGCGCGGTGATTCAGAACGCCGCTGCGGTGTTTTCGATGGCGCTCGACGGACTCCTCTTGAAGGCGTCGACGGCGTTCACCGAGCGGATGAAGGACTTCTTGCCGACGCCGTTGAGCGCGGCGTTGGTTCCCGGCGGCGGCGGTGTTCGCTTCGGTCTGCGGACTTCGAAGAAGGGCCCGGTGTATCCGATGAACGGTCTGTGCGGGTACGAGCTGTCGTCCCTCCACATGGCGCTACCGCAGGCGTGGGCCACACCGGGGGTCAAACCCATCGTATTGCTCGACACGAAGCACCTCGAAGCTGACACGGCCGCCACGCGTAAGATGCTTTCGGTCATGTCGAAGCGCGTGGCCGATAAGAGTGTTGCGCAAATCGTCGTAACGTTGCATGCTGACCGCATCAAAGCGATTCCTGACAATTTTCAGGTTATCGAACTGGAAGGGTAACCAAGATGACGAAGACGAAGACGACGAACGATGCAGTGCCGAAAGCTCCGCGGCCCGGCTGCCACATCACGCCCGCGCACGCCAAGGCGATGAAGCGGCACATTCGAACGACACGAAACCGAACGACCATCGCCGCCGTTGCGCGCGCCGCGAACATTTCGTGGGCTGCCGCGAACCGCTTCATCGCGAACAACAAAATCGATCTCGAAGCGCCGCGCAATCGCGAGATGGAGAAGCGGAACGCCACCATCTTCAAGTTGTGCAAGAAACAGCCGCGAGCCGAAGTCGCCGCGACGTACGGAATCACGGAGGCGCGCGTCGGAATGATCGTGCGGTCAATGTCGAGCTAATCGATAGTGCTGGGTAGCTTAATCGGTAAAGCGCCACGCCCAATGGCATATGCGTCAGAGAGTCCAGGGCGTACGACAGGACTCTCGTACGATGCTTTTGTCGGGTGTGGAAGTTGGTAGGTTCGAGCCCCGCCCCCATGCGTTCATGTGCTGCGGGACGTGACGGAGAGTCGTAAAAGAGGCATTGCCGCATTTGGATCCGTATTGATGCGGCGGCGGGCACGGCGTTTTGAGGGTACTTAGCCACCTGAATATGCCCAAATCGTGCATAGCGTTTAGCGGTTTCGACTGCGACAGCGTGAGTGGTGGGACAGCCGGGAGAGACCGGCACTTGGTAGTGTGCTGAAGTCTGGTCAAACAGCGGGCGTCTATTCCAACGCTCGATACGTCGGTTCAAATCCGGCCGCTACCTTTGTTCGGTCCGTGGCCCTATCCCGCGAAGGTGGGGCGATCTGCACGGGCCGGGCGTTCAAATTGGAGTTCTATGAAGCGTCTTGCGTTGGCGGCCGACGTCGCTGAATGGGGATGGTCGCCGAAAGGACCGAAAAAATGAATTCGCGAACCATCGTCGAAGTATTGCTGCGGCAGGCCGGTATGAAGGCCGTCGAGGTCACGAATCTTCGAAATCGGGCGGCGCAACTCGATAACGAGCGCGCGCAGTTGGTCGAAGCGGCGCAATCGGAGTGCGCGCATAAGTTCGAGCAGCCGTCGCTGACGACCGATCACACACACTGCGTGCATTGCGGGATTCACTGCGATGCCGTCAACTGATGCGGTTGCCCCAAAAGAATGACGCCGCCGTGCCGCCCGTGATGTTTGCGGTGCCCGCCGAGTCGTCGCCCACCACATACGCTTCCACGTAGTCGCCGGCCGCGAGCTGGATGAACCCCGTCGAGCAGTTCAGCATGACGCCGCCCGAGAGGGCGTCCACGTTGGCCGTGTCAGCCGTTTGTCCTGCGACGCGTGAACCGTTCACGTAGACCGCAACGCCTGCTGCGGTGTCCGCCACGGTCATTGAGAGAGTCGCTCCGAAGATGTAGAGGCCCGGTTCGGCGATGTCGACGCGTTCGTTGCCCGAGTGATCATACCAAGCGCCGTGGTCGAAGCTCTCCGTATCCGCCCCGAGGGCCTCCCACGTGCCGTTGGCGCCGACGTTGCGGCTGCTGGCCAGGTACGCGCGGAACGAGTGCAGCGTGCGCTGGAACTCCACCCGATCAATGATCATGTCGTCCACGGCGCCCGTATCGAGGCGAGCCAATACTCGGGCCCAGCGCGCCGTCGCCGGTGACGTCAGGACGGCCTGCGCCGATTCCCACGTGTCCGCCGCCGTCGCCGACACTGCCGCTGCGATGTTGTCGGTCGAGATGACGGACCCTTGCGACGTGTGCCATTCGACGCGGAACGTTGCCGTGTCAACGGTGCCGGTGCTTTGCCAGCGAACGAGGAATTGGTACGGGTACGTGTTCTGCGCGGCGAAGTAGCGCGACGACATTTCCGTGGTCGCCGTGAGGAACGATAGCGAGTAGTCGCCGCTTTCGATGGGTGATGTGCCGCGTGACGCGTCGGTGTCCCAAGTGCCGGTGACCATATCCCAGCCGTCGGGCGGGTACGTCAGGCCGCGCGACTGGACGCCGAACCCGCGGTCCCACGTGCCGCCGAAATCGATCTGCGGGTCGAGGTATTGGATGCCCATTTGCCCGTGAGATACGGCCGAACCCGTCGAAGCGAGGGACCGGTTGCCGAAGCGATCGACGGCCATCGTTCGAATGTATTGCGTCTCGCCCGGCGGCCCATGAACGAACTGGTATTTGCCGCGGGTGCGCGCCACTTGGTTCGCGAGGCTTGGCGTGAAAGTTCCGACCGTGCCGGCGTAGACTTCATGCGAATCGAAGTCCTTGTTCGGCGAGTACGTCATCGTGACGATCGTGCCGCCCGGTGCCGGCGCCGCTTCAACGACGGGGATGGCGGGAAGGTTGACGTTCAGTGCAGCCGCGCCGCCAGGTCGAGCTTGGCGGTCATCGACGTGCGTATGGAAGCTCGAAGCCGGTGCGCCGCGCAGGTGGATCTCGGTGATAGCGGTGTCTGGCGTGATGTTGTGCGAGTAGCCTGTGCAGCCTAGGTCACTTGCGGACGTTTCGATGCGTCCGTCGGCCGGAATGCGAATCAGATCGGAAGACAGCGGACGCCAATCGAACGGAACGCGCACCGACTCCATCGCGGTCGGGTTCGCGAGGTCGCCGAGGATGATGTCGCCGAACAACTGTGCTTCGGCTTGTGTCGTGATGTTTGAACCGGTCTCTTCGGCAACCTGCATGTATTGTCGACCGAACTGCGTGATTGAGTCGCTGTCGGTTCGAGTCTCGACGCGGCGCCCGCTTTCCGGGTCGATGTTCTCGTTCGGATTCGGCACCGCCACCGGGTCGCCCCATACGACGTTGATGTAGTTTCGAATCATCGACATGTCGATGCCGTGCTTCGAGTATCCGATGAGTTGATCGGACGTGTACGTGACGTCTGGCGTGACTTTGGTGCGATCCGGATCGAAGAGCGTGAGTCGCCATCGCGCGGTTGTTTCGTCCCAGCGGACTTTGCAGACCCAACCGATTTGCGCGGCGAGGCGTTGAAGTTCGTCCATCACCGGGCCTACAGCCGCGGGGTACTCAAGGATCTGCCAATTCGGCGACACCGGCGTGTAGAGATCGATGCCGACGCCCGCGTCCGTCCAATCGTCGATGATGGACTGCATGACGGTTTCGACCGCGGTGCCCGGCAATGCGGAAGAGTAGAGATTCGCGACGCCGTCGTTCGTCTCGATCCAACGGTCCATCAAGTGACCGCTGATGCGATCGCGCACGCTCAACGTGATGGTGTCGGTGCCGTCGTCGATTTGGTGGATATTTCCGTCGAACATCTCGCGCCACGATCCGTTGGGCACGGCGGTCGAGCCGTACGGCTGCACGGACGTGTGGATGGACACTCGGCGATTTAGATCGAGCAGCGGCGCATAGACACCGGCCGCGTCGAGGTTGATGCGCGACGTTTGATGCTCACGCGCCAGCGAGTAGTCGAAGAAGTCGCGTCGCAGGCGGATGTCGCACGTGGCCATCTGCCGATCGATATCGTCGGATAGGCTGAGGCCGAGAAAGTAGTCGCGTCCGTACAAGTTGTGGACGTTGCGCATGACGTTGTCGGCGTCTTCGATGCGAACGCGAACGAACGTCGCGCGCTTCGGCAGCGCGAGGATGCGGTCTTCGGCAGTGGTTGAAGTGCGTGGCATGGCTTACGGGGCCAAGGCGACAATGCTCGCCGCCGACATGGAAATCATTTGAAGCGGGTATCGGTTCGTCGTGTTGCCGTTGTCGGCGATGCGGTTGTGCGCATCGGAGTCGCCCATCCACCACGAATGATCCGGCGAAGGGGTTGTTGCGAGGTTGTGGGGATCCGGCGCGCTGTGGCTGTTGTAGATTTCGCCGCGCTGCGCGGTCGTCGCGGCGAGGTTCGGCCAAATGTTGATGTCGCCGAGATGCCCTGGCCCGAAAAACGAAGCCGGCGTTCCGACGCTGTTCGTGCCGAAGCGCAGTGGCGTGGTTCCGATGGTCGGGAACGTGGTCGATGGCGTGCCGCTCACGGTGACGGCATTGGCGATGTTGTTCGTATACATGCTCAACGAACCGGCGCTCTTCACGAGCATGAGGTGGTACCAACTGCCTGTGGTGCTCAGCGGCGAGTCATTCGTTTCAATGTAATCGGCGCCCGTCGACAGTGTCGGTGCGTAGATGCGCCAGTTGGCGCCGCGCGTGTAGAAGCCGAGTTGCCGACTGCCCGATGCGCCGTAGCGCGCCATCACCCATTCGTTAGTCGATGTCGAATCGACGTAGTACCAAATGGAAACGGTGACATCCTGAATGCCGTCGAGGGTTGTGAAGTCGCCGGACACCGTTTCGAGGTAGTCGGCGGTGCCGTCGAACTCCACGGAGTAGTCGTCAGCGAATCCGCCGACCGCCGATGCGGCCGTTTGCTCCCGCAGGCGCGCGCTGAGCTTCTGCATCGTTTGGAACGTGCCGCCCTCGTGTACCATCTCGTGGTCGAGGTTGATGTCACGAACGAGAAGCATGGACAGTTCAGCGCTTTCGAACAGATCGCCTGAAACTTTCACGTCGGGCGTGTTGCCCCATTCGGACGTCGCGCCGCCGAAGTCTGCGGCCATGTTGGCGGGGGCGATGAATGGCAAAACGACCAAGTCATCAAAGTCGACCGCGCCGCCGGTGGTGTTGGCGATGGTGACACTGCCGGACGCAACGGACACCCACGATTCTTGCGTCGTTGCAACGCCGTCGAGGTAGTACGTTCCGTCGGACGTTTCGATGTAGTGTTCGAATCCGGCGCCGGTGTTGCGCCAAAACATCACCGTCCATACGGTTCCGATGGCCGTCGCCCATGTTGCAGTGCCCGTGGTCGCCGTTAGCTCAATGCCGTAAGCGCCGAAGTGTGCGGAACCGGCCAATTGCGAGACACCCGAAGCGCTGGTGATGCCGAGGCCCGTTGACGACCACTGCCACGGATCCGTTCCGCCGAGGCTGTTGAAATTCCAGTAGAATCCGCGGCCGAGGAGCAGTCGGCGCAATGCGTCGATGTACGTTTTGGTCCCATTGATTGTCGTGAATTTCAGCGTTCGAATCTCGCCGCGGTTGTCTTTCATGTTGGCCCCGAGTAGGCCCTCAGTGCTGCTGCCGATCTCTTCGGTGCTGACGTCGACATCGCCGAGATTGCACGCAATCGTGTGGTTGTTGACCGTAAGGAACGACATACGCTACGGTACCTTCGCGCCAAGTGCGCGAAA
>Ga0316192_10000080_pt1 | contig 59944 bp, 54 predicted proteins | sample MerIslwburrow_MG_FD_204931 | JGI IMG/M metagenome (GOLD analysis project Ga0316192, IMG submission 204931) | Coastal sediment microbial communities from Maine, United States - Merrow Island worm burrow | ecosystem: Environmental > Aquatic > Marine > Coastal > Sediment | place: USA: Maine...
TAGGCCTCGAACATCGCATCGCCCATGACGTCCCGCGAAAACGGATCCGCTTCGAAGGCGTTCACCGCTTCCTCCAAGGTTCGGGGAAGCAGAGTGATGCCGAGCTCTTTCAGCTCGCTCTCCGACTTGTTGTACATATTCTCGGTATGAGGCTCGCCTGGATCGAGACCTTCCCGAATACCCTCAAGGCCGGCACCCAGCACCATGGCCGCACCGAGATAGGGATTGTTCGCCGAATCTGCCGCGCGCAGCTCGACGCGGCCGCCGCCGAGTGGAATCCGCAAAGCGTTGGTGCGGTTGTTGTCGCCGTAGCAGACAAACACCGGCGCCCAGGTCGAGCCTGACATGGAGCCCTGCTTGATCAGTCGCTTGTAGCTGTTCACGGTGGGAGACACGACGGCGCTGATCGCAGGCAAGTGCCGCAGAACACCGGCAATGAACTGGTAGCCGAGCTTCGACAGGCCGCAGCCCCGCGGGTCGTTCTCGTCCTTAAAGAGATTCTCGCCCGTCTCGGGGTTTGCAAGCGACATGTTGTAGTGCGCGCCAGAGCCTGTGCGATTGGCAAACGGCTTTGGCATCCACGACGCGTAGTAGCCATGCTTGCGGGCAACGGCGTTGGACATCATCCGCAAAAAGACGAAGCGGTCCGCCATCGTCATGGCATCGGCGAAACGGAAATCGATCTCGAACTGGGCGTTGCCGTCCTCATGGTCAAAGGAATAGACATCCCAGCCAAGACCATCCATGGCGTCCACCAGCTCCCTGAGCCAGTGCAAGTTGTCGAGCGCGCCGTAGCCGTCATAGCAAGGCTTGTCGAGGGTATCGCGCTCCGACACGGGGGCCGCCTGGACCTCTCCATCCTTGAGCACATAGAATTCAGCCTCCAAGCCGAGATTCATCACATAGCCCAAATCCGCAGCCTTCTGCGTGGCTCTGGCCAGAATGTTCCGGCTGCAGGGCTCAAACGGCTTTCCTTCGCACCAAAGATTGCTCGCGAACCAAGCGACATCCTTTTGCCAGGGCAACACGATGCACGAAGCCGGGTCCGGGTGGGCTGAGACTTCTTCGTCACTGACGTCTTGCGGTACGCCGTCCAGCGCCGCGCCTGTATAAAGTTCGGAGCCCGCCATCATTTGATCGAGATGGGACAACGGAACCATCTTGGTCTTCGACACGCCATGCATGTCGGAAAAGCTCGCCATCAGATAGGCCACGCCTTCGGAGCGGAGCTGTTCGCGAAGAGAGTCGAGTTCTGTAGCTATCGGTTGCATCGGGTACCCTTAGTTTGACGTCGCCTGCGGGAGCCGGATGCTAGCAACGCGCTTATGCGCTAAGAAATTTTTTCCCCACTTAATAAAATATTGGCGCGAAAAGTGTCGTCGATTGTGGTTCGCCGACATCGAATTACCGGCGCAGGGTTACCACAACGGCGCGGGCGCCAAGGGCTTGCCACGAAGGGTCTATTTCTATGGGCTGGCTGCCTTCATGAGATCATGGCGTGCATGCACGAGATGTCTTGTCATCAAAGACTGCGCGAGCTGCGCATCGCGCGCATGGATCGCATCGAAAATGCTGCGGTGCTGCCGGTTATATTCGTCGATCGCCTCAGGCGTCAGAATCTTCTCCTTCATCGCGTCCCATTGCGCATGGAGCCGCACGTGGTTGATCTGCCGGTAAACGTTGATGAGCAGCGGATTGGCGGAGGCATGGGCGAGAAATAGATGAAACTCCCCATCCCACTTCGAGAATTCATCGTTGTCGGTGGTTGCTTCAGCATGCGCCAACACGGACTCCAATTCGTCCAACGTGCGTCGCGTGGCGTGCAGCACCGCGAGGCGCGTCGTGAACGGCTCAACTGCCATCCGCGCCTCAACGAGCTGGAGTGGGCTGACCTCGTCAATCAGGTCAGCAGCGCGCCTGCCCGCTTGGATCGGTGTACCGACAAATGTCCCGCTGCCGAGTCGGCGAGAAACAAGCCCGTCTTTTTCAAGATTGTCGAGCGCGCGGCGCACGGTTGAGCGGGCCGCGTTGAAGGTGGCGGCAAGTTCGCGTTCGGGGGGAAGCCGATCGCCTTCCGAATAGGCGCCGGTCTCGATGGCGCGATGCAGATAGGCCGAAATCGTGCTCACGCTGGAGGACCGTTTCACCAGGCCCCCTTGCGGCGCAACGGGTCCCCTGATCGGCGATTGGGGCAAGATATGGTCTCCTCTTTGTTCTTAAAACATATCAGACCGCTTTGGGCCCAGTAAAGAATTATGTGGTTTGCAATTGGGCCAACCGTATGCATTAATTTAGGCGATCTTGCAGGAGAAAGCGCTGGGCAGTGCCATGTTAGTGACAGGCTTTTGGTTTCTCCGAGGCGGGCCCAAAAAGGCCCGATTTGAGACCGATCCAACAATGGAGGCGGTCTAGAATGGCCAATCCAGCTGGCGCAAAATTTGCCATCATTGGTGCGGGCATTCATGGGCTCAGCACCGCGTATCATTTGGCACTCCAATTGAAGGCCACCGGAAAAGGCTCCGGTGAGGACATTCTCGTCATCGACAAGGCGGGAATTGGCGGCGGCGCATCCGGCATCGCCTGCGGCGTTGTTCGCAACAACTACTTTCAGCCTGCGATGCGCGAACTCATGGCCCACTCCGTCGAGGTGTGGGAGAGCGACCCCAAGGCTTACAGCTATCATCCCGTCGGCTATATGCAGATCAGTGCTGAAAGCATGCATGCCGATGTAGCCACGATCTACGAACAGCAAAAGCTCATCGGCTATGAGTCCGAGTTCGTTGAGGGGGCCGGCGACTGCCAGAGATATATGACCGGTCTGTTCGACGATTGGCAGGCCAAGGGGATTACGTCCGTCCTGCACGAGAAGCGGGGCGGCTACGCCAACAACACCGCCTCTCTCTATGGTCTGGCGGGGAAGGCCGAAGAACAAGGTGTCCGCATCGCCACCGGCGTTGAGGTCAAAGGGTTTGAATACGGCTCAAACTTCGGTGCCGTCACAGGCGTCATTACCGATCGCGGCACGATCCCATGCGAAGCCGTTGTCATCGGCGCGGGCCCTTGGGTCCTGAAGTTCTGGGACTTGCTCGAATTGCCCAAGGCCATCTCCATCAAAGGGCCGGATGGCACAATGCTTGACGACGTGCCGATGTGGAAATTCTGGTGCCTGGAAGAGGGCACGCTCGGGGTCGATCCCGATATGCATAAGACGAACGATGGGCGCATGCCGCCTGTGATCCACGTCGATACCGACGCGCCCCTCTATTCGGACGTGGACGGCTCGCTGATCACGGACGAGATGTGGGGCCTTTATTACAAGCCGGACTTCAATTTCGGCGGTATCCAGGGCGGCGCATCGCCCTACAAGGTCGATCAGGATCCAAATAAAGTGGCCATCGACCCTTATGGGCCGGATTCGCCGGACTTCATTGTCGGCGACGATTTCATTCACATGTGGTGCTCGATGCTTGCGCATTGTCAGAAGCGCTTCGAGGGGATGACCCCGCGCTACAAGCACAAGGAAAAGTCCGGCGGGCTCGGCTGCTTCACGCCCGACAATTTTCCTGTGTTCGATACGTTCCGCGAGAATGTGTACGTCATTGCCGACTCTAATCACGGCTACAAAATGCTCGGGGTTGGAAAACTGGTCGCGCAAGAATTGGTGGGAGAAAAGAGCAGGCTTCTGGAGCCGTTCCGCTTCGGACGCTTTGCCAAGGGCGAGCTACACCCGGTCTCCCATAGTCCATTTCCATGGAGTTGAGGTGAGGGAGATGTCGATGGATATCGAAGGTTATTTAGACGACCCGCAGCGCCAAGAACGCGTCAAGGAAGTCCGTCGCAAGATCGACGAGCTTGGCATCGATTATCTTTATCTGCAGTTTGTGTCCGTCACGGGCCGCATCATGGGCAAGGGCATCCCGGCTGATCATTGGGAGAGCGTCGCTAAGAAGGGCTTCCAGCTCGTCTACGGCGCAACAGTCAATCTGTTCCTCGACCGGCACGGCGATTATCTCGGTTACGGCCCCGAAGCCGCGGAGCTCGTTGGCATTCCCGACCCCGAGACCTTCATGCAGCTGCCATGGGACAAGCGCGTGGCGCGCATGTATTGCACCCTGTTCCGCAATCGCGAGGAAAAGGAGAACCCAGGCGGGTTCCTGACCGCGGATTGCCGCGGCAATCTTCGCCGGCTCCACCATGAGTTCCAGGCAAAGCATAACGGCTTGCATCTCAGGGTCGGCACCGAGCCGGAGATGATGTGGCTGAAAAAGGATGAGAACGGCAAGCCGAATGGCGGCTACTCGAAACCGTTCTGCTATCACATCGATCAGTTCGAAAGCTTGCGTCCGGTCTACATGAAAGTGATCGAGTATTCCCGCAAGATGGGCCTCGACATCATTCAGGGCGACCACGAGGACGCACCGGGTCAGCTTGAGCTGAACTGGATGTATGACGACGTGCTGCGCAATGCCGACCGGCTGACGACGTATCGGCAGATCTGCGCGCAGGTCGCCCGCGAGTTCAACCTGATAGCCTGCTTCATGACAAAGCCCTTCATGGGCGTGTCGGCCAGTGGCTGTCACCACAATATGTCGCTGTGGCGTGGCGGTGAGGATCGGCTGCATCCGACCGGCAACGATGCCAACGATCTGCCGGGTCTGGCCCATAACTATATGTATGTCGGGGGCGGCGAGAACACCTTCATGCCTGATGGCGATGATGTGCAGATGCCTGGCAAGGCTGGGCTCGCGGCGATCGGCGGCATCGTTCACCATTTGCGCGCGCTGACCGCGGTTGGCTCATCGACGGTGAATTCATATCGCCGTCTCTGGGACACGGGCTTCTGGGCGCCGGTCTTCGCCGACTGGGGTTTCCAAAACCGCACCACGGGCTTGCGCGTCTCCGCGCCCGGTCGGTTTGAGTACCGCTCGGTTGATTCGATGGTGAATCCATATCTGATGGGCTCGACAATTCTCGCAGCCGCCGACGATGGTATCGACAACAATCTCGACCCCGGCGAGCCGGAAGAGCGCAACATCTATGAAGCGATCAAGGCCGGCAAGCAGGTCAAAAAGCTGCCGATGACCTTGGGTGAGGCGCTCGAAGCTTTGGCGGCCGACGAAGTCGTGCAGCGCGGCATGCCGGGCGAGATGTATGGGCTCTACCACCAGTACAAACAGGACGAGTGGGAGCGCTTTAATCACACCGTCACCGAATGGGATATCGACACATATCTCGACTGCCTGCCATAGCCGCGCGTGCCGCGATACGCAGCGTTCAGATAACAAGGAGGAAGAAGAGCAATGTGCGGGATTGCAGGAGTGATCCATCGCGGTCAGGAGGTTGGCGTTGGCCAAGAAATGACCTTGATGCTCCAAAGCTTGAAGCATCGGGGCCCCGACTCGACCGGGTTCGCTGTCTACGGCCTCGGCGAGCCGGACGCGTATGTCATGCGCTTGAAGCTTGCCGAAGCCGAGGACTTGGACACCGACTACAAAATTCACGAAAAAATTCGCGACCGCCAGGCCCAAGTCGACACGCGGCTCGCGGAGATCGGCGCCAGCGTCATGTCGGTCGAAGAGCCGACCCCGTACGCGTTCCGCTATCAGCTCCGCTACGGAGGCGACACCAAGCAGCTCGCCACCGATATTGAGCAGATCGAAGGCGCAGAAGTTTTGTCCTTCGGCAATGCGCTGGAGCTCATCAAGGATCTCGGCGATGCGACGCAGGTGTCGCAGGCCTATGGCCTTGGGCTCTTTCTCGGCACGCATGCCATCGGACATACGCGGATGGCGACAGAGTCGGATGTGGACATCCGCTCGGCGCATCCGTACTGGGCCTATCCCTATAACGACATTGCCGTCGTCCATAACGGGCAGATCACCAATTACTGGATCATGCGCCGTGAGATGGAGCGGCTCGGTCACCGCTTCATGTCGAATTGCGACTCCGAATTGCTCGCGGTCTACACCGCCAACAATCTGGAGCAGGGTGCGACCCTAGAGGACTCGCTCAAAGCCTCAATCACGGAAATCGACGGCGTGTTCACTTACATTGTCGCGACCGACAAAGAGCTCGGGCTTGCGAAGGACACGATGGCCGCTAAGCCCATGGTCCTCTACGAAAGCGACGACATTGTCGCGCTCGCCTCCGAGGAAGTGGCTATTCGCGCCATCATTCCCCGGGAAATCGATACATCTGACCCTTACGATGAGGAGGTGCGGGTATGGCAGCGCTAACGCGAGCCGAGCCGACCGGGCAGGAGCGCAAGTCCCATGAAATGGGCATGCACTCGGAGCAGCTCAAAGGTCGCACGCAGCAGGTCTTTTTCGATATCGACGTCAACGAGCCGCATTACGGCTTCGGCTTGCCGGATACGTTCGACGTGGATTTCAACAAACGCGCTGAAATCGACGCCTCCAAGTTGCAAGCGAATGCCGTCAATAGGTGCATCCTCTCGCTCATGGGCGAGGGCTATGGCAGCATCGTTATAAAGAACCCGGGTGCGAAGCACTCGCTGGCGGTTGGCATTCTCAATCGGCTCAATCTCATCGTCGAGGGCTCGCTTGGCTATTTCGGTGTGGGCCTCTTGGATGGTCCAAATGTGCGAATTACTGGGCGTGTGGGCTGGTCATGCGGCGAGAACATGATGAGCGGCACCATCTTCATTGAGAAGAATGCCGGCTCCCAGTTCGGCGCGGCTATTCGCGGTGGCGATCTCGTCTGCAAAGGCGATGTCGGCTCGCGCACCGGCATCGATATGAAGGGCGGCAACATCATCGTTGGCGGCAATACTGGTGCCTTTTCAGGTTTCATGATGCAGCGAGGTCGCATGGTGATTTGCGGCGATGCGGGAAAGAACCTCGGCGACTCTATGTATGACGGGGTGATCTTCATTGCGGGTGAGCCGCAGAGCCTCGGCGTCGATGCTGTTTGGGGTGAGATGACCGACCTCGACAAAGAGTGGCTGACGCAAAAACTCACCAAATACGACGTGATGCCGAAGGGGGGCGTTGAGTCCTTCCAGAAGATCGTCGCCGGCAAGCAGCTCTGGAACTACGACAACCTAGAGCCGACCGAAAAGAAATTGGTTCTGTAGCGCGAGGGAGCTGGGCACATGGCAAAGAAAAAAAAACAGAAGGCAAACGGCGCGCAGGAACCTGCAGAACAGGCCCGTTTCCTTCTCGGCAAGAGCCAAATCTTCACGCCGGAAGTCATGAACGACATCCACGTGAAGGCGGAACTCGGCCGCTACCGCATGCGGGGCTTCTCGCTCTTCAAGAAGATTCCCCATTGGGATGATCTCACCTTTATGCCCGGCACGCTCACGCGCTTCGTTATCGAGGGCTATCGCGAGAAGTGCGACACCAAGACGGTGATCGGGCCCAAGGCCAAGCGCCCGCTCGAACTCGACATCCCGGTCTACGTGACCGGCATGAGCTTTGGGGCGCTATCGTATGAGGCCAAGATCGCCCTTGCGCGCGGCGCAACCATGGCGGGCTCGGCGACTTGCTCAGGGGAGGGCGGTATGATCCCCGACGAGCGCCGCTATTCGTCGAAATGGCTCTACCAGTGCATTCAGTCGCGCTATGGCTTCAACCCGCATCATTTGCGGCTTGCCGATGCGTGCGAATTCTTCATTGGCCAAGGCTGCAAGGTTGGGCTTGGCGGTCACTTGATGGGTCAAAAGGTCACCGACCAAGTCGCCGAAATGCGTTCGCTTCCGGCCGGTATTGATCAGCGTTCTCCGGCGCGCCATCCCGACTGGCTTGGGCCTGATGACCTTGCCTTGAAGATCGAAGAGATCCGCGAGGCCACCAATTGGGAAATTCCGATCCAGCTGAAACTGGGTGCGGCGCGTGTCTATGACGATGTCCGCATGGCCGTGAAGTGTGGACCGGACAGCATCTATATAGACGGCATGGAGGGCGGCACAGGTGCCGGTCCCCACATCGCGACCGAAGATACAGGCGTGCCCGGTATTGCCGCTATCCGCCAAGCGCGCCGTGCCATCGACGAACTCGGCAAGCGCGGCGAGATCAGCCTCGTCTACGCGGGCGGTATCCGCAACGGCGGCGACATTGCCAAGGCCTTGGCGCTCGGCGCCGATGCGATCGCGATCGGTCATTCGGTGATGATGGCCCTCAACTGTAACAAGGAAATTCCGGAGTCGGATTTCGAGGCGGAGATGGGGGTGCCTGCAGGGAACTGTTATCACTGCCATACGGGCCGTTGCCCGGTTGGCGTTGCGACGCAAGACCCGGAACTTCGCAAGCGCCTCGATCCCGACGAAGCGGCCGAGCGCGTCTACAATTTCCTGCACACGTTGACGCTGGAAGCTCAGATGCTGGCGCGCGCCTGCGGCAAGACGAACATCCATAGCCTTGAGCCGGAGGATCTTGCCGCGCTGACCATGGAAGCCTCCGCCATGGCGCAAGTCCCGCTCGCAGGGACCGACATGACGGTCGGAGTTGCCAACTATCACAAATTGGGGTGAGGAAAGCCATGGGCAAGAAAAACATCCAGAAAAACGGCCAGGACGACGTCAACAAGTACCTGAAGGATTCCGCGGGCCTCGATACGGACCGCGAAAAGGTGATCGGTCAACATATCGGCTACCGCTATGACGTGAACTTGTTGCCTGACTACGACCGGATCACGCCGTTCCTGAAGGACTACATGGAGTTCATGGGATGGGACGACCTCAATTGGCTCGAGGACGTGCATATGGGCTACGAGGAAGGCCAGCCTGCGATCTTCGATCGCAATATTAATGGCTGGGTGCGTATTCCGGACTCCCTAAAGCTACCCGACAATCAGCAGGACCGGGATATGATCGCGCGTGAGCTTCTGATCCGGTTTCAGACCTCACCCAGGCATCCGCTCAACGAGCTCAACAAGGCTTATCGAAAGTTCTAGCGATGAAAAGATCCCCAGCTCGACGGCGGGGATCAGAGGTTGGACCCCGCCGCATCCCAGTCCGGCTTGAAGGCCAGGACCTGAGCGGAGTCGGGCAGTGCCGGGTTGAAAATGCGGTTGTGCCAGAGCGCCGCCGCCCGGTTCGGGTGGGTCTCCTTGAGCGCCTTGATCTTGCAAGGAAGCGTGAAGCTGTGACGCCCTTGCGAGAATTCGAGGACGCACTGAGAGGAACCGGCAAGCGGCGCATCGGCTGGAACAACGGCCAGAAGCCTGTCTTCGAATTGATTCGGATCTTTGTAATAGCCGGATTGCAAATAGCGCAGCGCCTTCTCATACGTCTCGCGCGGGTCCGCGGATTTCATGACCTGAAACCGGAAGAATGCCATGCTTTCCTGGGGCTCTTTCGGAGCAAGGAGGACAGTCAGTGTGTTCGTGCTCTCCGCCCGTGCCGCATTAAGAACCCGCGGGCACATGCCGGGCGAGGGGCGCCCGCCATCTTCGCGCATGGCAATCTGCCGAAGCTGGCATTGCCAGTCGTAAAACCGCTGCTTCAGCTGTCTCTTTGCAGATTTACTCATGATAACGGCGTGCTCCAGCTTGGGATAATCGTCAATTCAAAGCGCCAGGTCGCCACGAATTGTGTAGTCTGTTCCAGGCGATTGAAGGAGATGAAATCGGCCTATTGCTATGTACTATATTCGTGCAGTAATTTTTCCTAAAAAGAAAAATTATTTCATGGGATTGACGGAATCGGGGCTGCGCCCTAGCATTCGGGAATAATGGGCGCCGTTTAGACTTCACCGCTTACGGGGCTCATCGGGGACTGTCAGATGAAAGGATATGAAGCGACATCATGAACTAGACGAAACCACCAACACGGCCAAGGGACTCAAACCAAACCAGAAGTCCTGCCGTTCAACCCTAGGGGGGTTACATCTATGGGTAATAACCTAGACGCGCTAACAACCGTCTTCACCGAGTTCTATTACTGGGTGACGGTTGTCTTCATGTTTCTCATCCATGTTGGGTTCTGCATGTACGAAGTCGGTGCCAGCCGGCGGCGGAACCATATGCACACGCTGATGAAGAACACGATGCTGATTCCGCTGGTCACCATTACATTCTTCTTCTTCGGCTGGTGGATCTATTGGGCCTTCCCCAATGGTCCATTCATCACGGGTGGCCTGGAACTAGAGGGCGCGGCGGCAAATCTGCCGACATCGCCGACGATGGCAACGGATCTCTCGGACCGCATAACAGGTGTCTTCTGGGCAGCTTTCCTGCTGTTCTCTTGGACAGCGGCGTCGATCGTTTCGGGTGCTGTCATCGAGCGCATCCGATCGGGCGCCTTCTGGATCATCGCGGTGATGATCGGTTCGGTGACATGGATCATCGATGCGGCCTGGGGCTGGAGCCCCAATGGTTGGATGGTCAAGCTCCTGGGCTACCATGATGCCTATGCATCGGGTGTGATCCATGGAATCGCGGGCGGGACCGCTCTCGGCGTTCTTGTCGTGCTTGGGCCACGTCTTGGCCGCTTCGCCGCGGATGGAACGCCTCGTGTGTTCGCGCCTCACAATCCCTGGCTGGTGACGGTCGGTCTGTTCTTGATCTACACGGGCTTCTGGGGCTTTTACGCGGCCTGCAACGTGCCGATCATCTCGCCCGAGGGCATTGGCGGTCAGATCACAGGCACGACCTGGACGGCGACCACCATCTACCTCACGCCGACGACCCTCGGTGCCATCACCTTCAACTTCCTGATGTCGTTGTCGGGTGGCTTGTTGGTGGCGTATGTCGTGTCAAAAGGCGATGCCTTCTGGACATACTCGGGTGGACTTGCCGGCATCATCACCGCATCTGCGGGCAACGACCTCTACCATCCAATCCAGGCCATGTTTATCGCCGGGATCGGGACGTGGATTGCTTACAAGATGCACTATTGGGTCGAGCGCACATTCAAGATCGACGATGCTGTCGGTGCGGTGGCGGTCCATGGCTATGCCGGCTTTGTCGGTCTGGTCATCTGCGGCTTCATGTTGTGGGGCTATCCGTCCTCGCCGTATGAGGGCTTTGCCACGATCAATCCGCTCGGTCAGTTCCTCGGCGCCATTATCATGTTCTTCGTCCTCGGCTTCGTTCCAGCCTTCGTCGTATCGAAGATTTTGGATGGGATGGGCCTGCTCCGTGTGCCTCATGCAGTCGAACTCATGGGTCTCGATTTCCGGACGATGCATGAAGAAGAGCAAGCTCGCCAGGATGTCCGCGATGCGGAAAAGGCACTGGTCTAATGGCCATGACAAGACAGACAAACATGGCAAGACACACAAAGGAGAACCAAAATGGGTAGCACTTGGGCCGTCGACCTTGCCAATGTGAATGCGATTTACCCTTGGCAAGGCAGCGAATGGATTATGGTGATCGTTGCGGTCGCCGCCTGGATCCTATGGCACATCATCCAGCTCCGTGAGGAGAAGGAGGAGTTCAATAAGGACATCGCCGAGTACGGCAGCAAAGAAGCCATTCGGAAGGCACTGGACGAGCACGTCGACTAAGACTCCTCGACTCTAGGCTGATGTCTTGAGGGCGCTCCGCTTAACCGCGGGCGCCCTCTTTCTTTGCGAGTGCTCTGGTGCAGGCGTCCCGGCAGGTCCGGCTCACGTCAGGGTTATGCGGTATCGGACGAAGTCGTCGGCCTTTATGTAGCTGTCATAGAGCCGCCGGGCTGTCGTGTTCCCCGTATCGGTGTGCCAATAAAGCCGAGACCAGGCTTTGGCCTTCGCAAGGCTGAAGAGATCGTCAATCAGCGCGCGGCCCGCACCGGCGCCGCGTGCATTCGCATCGATAAAGAGATCTTCCAAATAGCAGTTGGGCTGAAGCGTTCAGGTCGAGGGGTGCAGCGTGGAGATGGAGAAGCCCACGATCATCCCGTCACGTTCGGCGAAGCGGCCGAACATGGGCGTATCGCGGTCGAAGAGACGTGCCCATGTCCGCGCGGTCACAGCCTCCGGGACATCGACCTCATAGAAGGCTAGATAGCCGGCCCAAAGGGCGCGCCATGCTGCTTTGTCTTTGGGGTCAGGGTCACGGATGAGAAGCGCGCTTGTCGCGGTCATCAGCAGTCAAGCGTTGTGGCGCGCTCCCATGGCGTCAGCTGCTTTGAAAACTCGTTCCAGTCGTTCATCCTCAGCTTGACGTACGAGTCGACAACTTCGTCTCCAAGCTCGCGCCTGAGAAGGGCAGACTTCTCGGTGAGACGTATCGCATCCAGCAAATTGAGCGGCAGCTTCTTAACGTCGGCCGGGGCCTTGTGCCCATCGGCGTACATGTCGATATCTAGCGGTGCACCTGGATCGGTGTTCCGCGCGATGCCGTCGAGCCCGGAGGCAAGGACAGCTGCGGGCAAGAGATAGGCGTTTGTCGCGCCATCTGCGAGCCGGAATTCGAAGCGTCCGCCGCCAGGAACGCGGATCATATGCGTGCGGTTGTTGCCTGCATAGGTCACGGTGTTGGGCGACCAGGTTGCTCCGGATGTAGTGACGGGCGCGTTGATGCGCTTGTACGAGTTGATGGTGGGATTGGTAATCGAGCAAATCTCGTCGGCATGGTCGATAAGGCCGCCGATGAAGCGATAGGCGTCTCTGGAAAGGCCCAAGCCATCGCTCTCGTCTTCGAAGAGGTTCTCGTTGCCCTTCCACATCGACACATGCATGTGGCAACCATTGCCGGTGAGATGACTGAAGGGTTTGGGCATGAACGTGGCGCGAAGGCCGTGCTTCTCCGCAATGGTCTTGACCATGTATTTAAAGAAGACCATGCGGTCAGCGGTGATCATGGCATCGGCAAAATCCCAGTTCATCTCAAACTGGCCGTTGGCGTCTTCATGATCGTTCTGATAGGGGCCCCAGCCGAGCTCAAGCATGCAGTCGCAAATTTCGCTCACAACGTCGTAGCGGCGCATCAGTGCGGATTGGTCGTAGCAGGGTTTGGACTGGGTGTCGGCGGGGTCGCTGAGCGATTCGCCGTCAGCGCTCACCAGGAAATATTCGCATTCGACGCCGCTCTTCATCGTGTAGCCCGCGTCTTCGGCTTTCGTCAGCATTCGCCCCAGCGTATTCCGGGGGGCCTGTTCGACGAGCTTCCCACCCATGTAAGGGTCGGCGGCGAGCCAGCCCACCTCCGGCTTCCAGGGAAGTTGAATCAGGCTGCTCGGATCGGGGACGGCAAGCATGTCGGGGTCAGCCGGCGTCATGTCGAGCCAACTAGCGAAGCCTGCGAACCCGGCACCCTCTTTCGCCATGTCCGAGATGGCAGCTGCCGGGGCCAGCTTGGCGCGCAGCGTGCCGAAGAGATCCACGAACGAAATTAGAAAATATTTGATCCCGCGCTCGCGGGCTTCGGCTGCAAGATCGATCGCCATCATATTCCCCTTCAAAGTCTGGTGTGATCCGCCAATGCGTGCCTCGCTCAGTCTATTCCGTGTTCAATCCTGGAATCCATTTCGTGCCGGCCAGAGGGACTTGTGCCATCGCGGCGGCCTCAACTGTCAGAGCGACGAGGTCCTCCGGCTCAAGATTATGCACGTGGCTCTTGCCGCAGGCGCGCGCAATGGTTTGCGTCTCAAGGGTCAGGACTGACAGATAGTTCGCAAGCCGCCTTCCGCCCAGCTCCGGATCGAGCCGCGCGGCGAGTTCCGGGATCTGCGTGTTGATGCCTGCGGGGCATTGGCCCTCGTGCCAGTCGTCATAGGCACCGGCGGTCGTGCCGAGGCGTTGATATTCCTCCTCAAGCGCCGGGTCGTTGTCGCCGATGGCCGCGAGCGCCGCTGTTCCAACGGAAACCGCATCGGCGCCAAGCGCAAGTGCCTTTGCCACATCGGCGCCGCTCCTGATCCCACCTGAGACGATGAGCTGAACCTTGCGATGCATCCCGAGGTCTTGCAGCGCCTGCACGGCGGGACGGATCGCACCGAGCGTGGGAAGCCCCACATGTTCAATGAACACTTCCTGGGTGGCCGCCGTTCCACCCTGCATGCCGTCAAGCACGATCACGTCGGCGCCAGACTTCACGGCGAGGGCTGTATCGTAATAGGGCCGTGAGGCACCGACTTTGATGTAGATGGGCTTCTGCCAGTCCATGATCTCACGCAGTTCTTGGATCTTGATTTCAAGGTCGTCGGGCCCGGTCCAATCAGGATGCCGGCAGGCGGAGCGTTGGTCGATACCCTCCGGCAGCGTGCGCATCTCTGCCACGCGTTTGGAGATCTTCTGGCCGAGCAGCATCCCGCCGCCGCCCGGCTTGGCGCCTTGGCCGATGACGATCTCGATCGCATCGGCACGCCTCAAATCGTCGGGGTTCATGCCGTAGCGCGACGGGAGGAGCTGATAGACGAGGATCGAGGAATGCCCGCGCTCCTCCTCGGTCATGCCGCCATCGCCCGTCGTCGTCGACGTGCCCATCTTGCTCGCGCCGCGTCCGAGCGATTCTTTTGCCTGGGCGGACAGAGAGCCAAAGCTCATACCCGCGATGGTCACGGGAATTTTCAGATGGATGGGTTTTTCGGCAAAGCGCGTGCCGAGCCAGACATCCGTTGCGCATTTCTCGCGGTACCCCTCGAGCGGATACCGGCTCATAGAGGCGCCAAGGAAAAGAAGGTCGTCGAAATGCGGAACCTTGCGTTTCGCACCGCCGCCGCGAATGTCATAGATGCCGCTTGCGGCAGCCCGCCGGATTTCGGACATGGAATAGTCGTCGAATGTCGCCGATTTGCGCGGTGTTGTGATTGGCGTTGTGTCCATTAGTACTCCCCCGCGTGGTCGACGTTGAAATTGTAAAGCGTGCGGGCCGAGCCGTAGCGCTGGAATTCGCTTGGATCGACCTCGCCGTTGAACCCGGCGCGCGTCAGCACGTCATGCAGCGCGGCCTTGTGCTCATCGCTCATGTCTTTCTTGATGCAGTCTGCCCCGAGGCTCTTCACGCTTCCGCGTACGAAAAGATGAGCCTCGTAGATGGAATCGCCGAGCGCATCGCCAGCGTCTCCAAACACGACCAGATTGCCGGCCTGCGCCATGAACGCACTCATATGGCCGACCGAGCCCTGCACCACGATGTCGATCCCCTTCATGGAGATGCCGCAGCGGGAGGAGGCGTTGCCGTCAATGCGCAAGAGGCCACCATGGCCTGTCGCGCCGGCCGCTTGGCTTGCATCGCCCGACACGTGCACGAAGCCGCTCATCATGTTTTCGGCAACGCCCACGCCCGCACTGCCGTGAATGTTCACGGTGGCGAGCTTGTTCATGCCCGCGCAGTAATAGCCGACCGGGCCATTGATCTCGACATTGAGCGGCGCATTGAGCCCGGCGGCGATCGCGTGGCGCCCCGCTGGGTTTTCAATCACCCAATGGCGTTCGTTGGTCTCCGGGGGAAGCTTGTGCAGCGCCCCGTTGAGTTCTCTGAGCGGCGTCACGCCGAGATCGATGTCAGGCATGTCTAGCGCTCCCAAAAATAGACAGTGGCGGGTTCCGGTTCCCAGACTTTTGCCAGCCCGATACCGGGCAGGTCCGCCAGGGCCCGGTATTCGGAGCCGAAAGCCACATATTGATTGGTCTCGGCCATAATGGCGGGCTTACAGGCAATGCCATCCCGCAATACGCCGAACCCATTCTCCGTGCCGACCACAAATGTATAAAATCCGTCGAGGTCTTCGAGGCTTACCTCAAGCGCATCGCCGAGCGACAGGCCCTCGCGCATGCGCCAGGTGAGGTAGCCCGCTGCCACTTCCGTATCGTTCTCGGTCTCGAATGTCAGACCCTCACGGCACAGCGCACGGCGCACATTGTTGTGGTTAGAGAGCGAGCCGTTATGGACGAGGCATTGATCCCCACCCGTCGAGTAGGGGTGCGCGCCGTCAGTCGTGACTGCCGACTCCGTAGCCATGCGCGTATGGCCGATCGCATGGGTCCCATGCATGGTCGCAAGACGGAAACGCGCCGCCACATCCTGGGGCAAGCCCACTTCTTTGAAAATTTCCATGCGGTGACCGCGTCCAACGACTTCCGTATCCGGGCATTCGCGGCCAAGCCAGGCATCGACCCGCGCGAGATCCTCGGTTGGCACTGCCACGACGGCATGGGTGTCGTACAGGGCCGCGTCGGTGCCGGGGAAGGTCTGCTTGAGTTTCGAAACCGTGTTTTCGATGCCGGCGACGGATGGGCCGCGCAAAGTCAGCTTTGTTTGTCCCGCCTGGCCCGTGCCGTAGACAGCAAAACCGGCGCTATCGGGCCCGCGGTCCGTCATCGTCGCAAGCATCCTGGCCGTCATCTGGCCAAGGTCGGGTTCCAGAGCGGAATCCTTCAAAAACAGTCCAACAATGCCACACATGGAAGAGCTCCCGAGTTCAACGACGGCCACCATGCTACAGGGCACACGCACACGTCAACCCAGATGAAAGATAGTTTCTTTAAAGGAAACATTGAGATGTGGAAAAAGCGGCTCTATGAGCGCGGATAGATGATGATTGACAGATACGTCATCGGCGTATCGATCAGCTCTTCGGGACCATGCAGGGCACCGGCATCGAAGAACAGGGAATCGCCGGGGCTGAGGGGGTAGAGCTTGTCGGCATGGCGGTAGAGCACCTTGCCGGTCAGCATATGGATGAATTCCATGCCATCGTGTTGAAACTGGGTGTATGTGCTGGCGTCCTCGCTCAAGGCAATGAGATAGGGCTCCACCACGATATCGCCCGAGAGCGAGTGGCCTAGGAGTTCGTAATGATGGCCGGCCTTGGTCCCGCGCCGCTCAATGCGGACCCCTTGCCCGGAGGGCACGAAGGAGCAATCTCGCCGCTCGTCGAAATCGGCGAAAAAGCTCGTCATCGGCACATGGAGCGCTTCGGCCAACGATCTCAGTGTGGACAGAGAGGGCGAGGTCCCACCATTTTCGATCTTGGAGAGCATGCCCGGTGAGAGCCCGGCTTGCGATGCAAGGTCCGTTGCCGTGAGTTGCAAACGCTGGCGGAGCTGGCGGACCCGGCGGCCGATGGAAACTTCGAGATTAAGGTCGCCTGAGGGCGCGTTTGAGCTTGTGACGTAAATGTCTTCGGGCGGCGGTGGTTTCTTTTCCGCGTCTTGTTTGCCGCGCTTGGTTGCCGTCTTCTGACGTGCATGGCTCCGCGCGCGAATTTTCTCCGTGGTCAACCGTGATGCCATCTGCGCTCCCGTCCGGGCATTTCAAGATGAGCAAGTTCTCTGACTCCAACAAGCCTAGCACCATTGGTTTCGGGCACGCGACCCTTTACGCACGCAATCGGGTCTGGCTTGGCGGCTCGCCGAAGGCTCGGACATAGGCGCGCGAAAACTGGCTCGCCGAGGAGAAGCCGGTGGCGAGGGCCACGTCGAAAACCGCAAGAGATGTCTCGCGCAGGAGCTGGCGCGCCCGCTCCAGCCTCAGCCAGCGATAATGTTCTTGAATCCCGTGTCCCACATGGACCTGGAACAGCCGTTCAAGCTGTCGCAGCGAAATGCTGGCCCGCCGCGCAAGATCGGCGCGCGGCAGGGGCTGCTCGAGGTTCATTTCCATAAGCCCGAGAACGCGCAGCACCTTCTCATCGGCGATGCCAAGCCGGTAGCGCAAATCCAGGCGCTGTGGCCCGTACCCTTCGCGGATGTGGGTGTGCAAAAACCAATCGCCGACTGCTGCGGCGAGCGGGCGTCCATGGTCACGCTCGATCAGCGAGACCATCATATCGAGCGTCGAGATGCCCCCTGAGCAGGTTATGCGCTTGCCGTCGATCTCGAACAGCGAGGGCACGACCGTGACATGCGGAAAGGCTTCCCGGAAGGCTGGCATATGCTCCCAGTGAAGTGTTGCCCGGTGCTCATTGAGGAGGCCTGCGCGCGCAAGGATAAATGGCCCGCCGGAAATTCCGCCAAGCGTCGTGCCTTTGCGGGCAAGTCGCCGGAGCCACGCCAAGCTTGTCTTGTCATCGAATGTCGCGGGGTTTCCGCCTGCGCAGACAAAAACCATGTCGGCGGATTTCTCCGTCCGTGTACTGCAATCGGCAATCACCGCAACGCCATTAGACGCGGTCACGGGCTCACCGGAGGGCGCCGCATGCCACCAGCGATAAAGCGTCTTACCAGACAGGAGGTTGGCCGCTCGTAAGGGCTCGATAGCTGCCGTGTACGACATCAATGCGAAGCCCGGCACCAGCAAGAAGCCAACGGTCGACGTGGATTGTTTTTCCAGCATGGCGGAAAAAATCAAATATACGTCGCAAAATGTCAATCACTCAGCGAGCGGGTGGGCACACTCAAGGTCATGCGCTACTCGTTCGCCAGCCTGATCACCAACGCGCTCACGGGCAACCGAAACTGGAAGCCCGTCTGGCGTGAGCCCGAGCCGAAAGCGTTTTATGACGTCGTCATTGTTGGTGGCGGCGGGCATGGGCTCGCAACGGCGCACTATCTTGCCAAGCAGCATGGCATCACGAACGTCGCCGTGATCGACAAATCCTACATTGGCTCGGGCAATATTGGACGCAACACCACCATTGTCCGCTCCAACTATATGCTTCCTGGCAATGAGCCCTTCTACGAATGGTCGATGAAGCTGTGGGAGGGGCTCGAGCAAGACCTCAACTACAATGCAATGGTCAGTCAACGCGGTGTACTGAACGTTTTTCATTCTGACGGACAGCGCGATGCCTTTGTGCGCCGGGGCAATGCCATGCGCCTTTATGGCGCCGGCGCTGAATTGCTTGACCGCGAAGGGGTCCGGAAGCTCGTCCCCTTTGTTGATTTTGATAATGCGCGCTTCCCCGTGCGCGGCGGCTTGTTTCAACCGCGCGGCGGCACGGTCCGCCACGATGCGGTCGCGTGGGGCTATGCGCGCGCCGCCGACCAGCGCGGTGTCGACATCATCCAGAATTGCGCGGCCACCGGCTTTCGCATCGAAAATGGTCGCGTTGTCGGTGTCGAGACCGAGAAGGGGTTCATCGGCGCGAAGAAAGTTGCGCTGTCGGTGGCTGGGAGTTCCTCCCGTGTCGCGCAGATGGCGGGCATGCGGCTACCCATCGAGAGCCATGCGGTGCAAGCCTTCGTGACCGAAGGCATCAAGCCGCTCATCGATACCGTCATTACCTTTGGCGCAGGCCACTTCTACTGCAGCCAGTCCGACAAGGGCGGGCTTGTCTTAGGTGGCGACATCGAGGGCTACAATTCCTATGCCCAGCGCGGCAATTTGCCGGTCGTGGAAGATGTCGCCGAAGGGGGTATGGCGCTGATACCCGCGATTGGGCGGCTGCGCATTCTACGTTCCTGGGGCGGTTTGCTCGACATGTCCATGGACGGCTCGCCCATCATTGATGAGACGTCAATCGAGGGCCTCTATTTCAACGGTGCCTGGTGCTATGGCGGCTTCAAAGCGACGCCCGCGGCTGGCTGGTGCTTCGCTCACCTCATCGCCACGGGCCAGTCACATCCCTTCGCCGACGCCTATCGCTTCGATCGATTCGTCTCTGGTCGCGTCATCGATGAGAAGGGCATGGGCGCACAGCCCAACCTGCATTGAGGAGACACTGATGCGGATCACTTGTCCTTATTGCGGTGCGCGGGCGCACGAAGAATTCAGCTATCTGGGCGATGCCACCGTGAAGCGGCCCGAGAGCATCGATGAGTTCTCGTCGAAGGCTTGGGTCGACTACGTCTATCTTCGCGACAACCCGGCTGGGCTCCATAAGGAGTTATGGCATCACAGCGCAGGTTGCCACGCCTGGCTCGAAGTGACGCGCAACACAGTGACCCACGAGATAGTTGCTGTGGACTACGCGGCGAAGGAGAGCTGATATGGCGGGGCCGCAAATCAATCGCCTTGATGGAGCCGGACTGATTGACCGCGAGAAGACGGTCAGCTTCCGTTTCGACGGGGCAGATCTCACCGGCCACCCCGGCGATACGTTGGCTTCGGCGCTACTGGCAAACGGTATCCGGCTTGTAGGCCGTTCGTTCAAATATCATCGCCCGCGCGGCATTCTTACCGCAGGCTCCGAGGAGCCAAATGCGCTCGTGGAGCTGCGCACGGATGCCCGGCGCGAGCCCAATACGCGCGCCACGACAGTCGAGCTCTACGACGGACTGGATGCGGCGAGCCAGAATCGCTGGCCCTCGTTGAAATACGATCTTCTCTCGCTCAACCAGCTAGCCTCGCCCATCTTTGGCGCCGGCTTCTACTACAAGACTTTTATGTGGCCGGCGGCGTTCTGGGAGAAGCTTTACGAGCCCATGATCCGCCGCGCGGCGGGTCTTGGCCATCCCTCAAAGCTGCCGGACCCCGACCACTACGAAAAGACGAATGCGTTTTGCGACGTGCTGGTCATTGGAGCGGGTGCCGCGGGTCTGTCCGCCGCTCTTTCCTCCGCGAAAACCGGTGCGCGCGTGATTTTGTGCGACGAGGATTTCCGGCTTGGCGGGCGCCTCTTGGCCGAGCAGGGCGACGTCGATGGCGAATCCGCATCAGACTGGGCGCGTGCGGCGGAAGCCGAACTCGAGAGTTTGGCCGATTGCCGCATCTTGCGGCGGACCACCGTGTTCGGCGTCTATGACGGCGGCACCTATGCGGCTATTGAGCGCGTGAACGATCACGTGCCCGTGCCGCCCGCCCACGAGCCGCGTCAGCGTCTATGGCGCATCGTTGCGAAACAGTCCGTCCTTTGCGCGGGCGCTTTCGAGCGGCCACTTCTCTTTGGCGATAACGACCGGCCCGGCGTGATGCTGGCCGGTGCTGTACGCGCTTATGTCAATCGGTTCGGCGTTGCACCGGGACGAAGTGCCGTTGTGTTTGCCGATAATGACGATTCCTTCGCAACCGCGGCCGATCTCAACGAGGCCGGCATTGAGGTGAAAGCGGTTGTCGATCCACGCCGTACACCCTCAAGCACCGCGAAGGACATCGCCGAGGCGGCAGGTGTTCCCTATATCAGCGGCAACATCACACGTGTACGCGGTGCACATGGCATTACCGCCGTTGAGGCGCGCGCTGCGGACGGCACCACGAAAGGATTCGATTGCGACGTGCTCGCCATGTCCGGTGGTTGGAGCCCGGCGCTCAACCTCACGACTCATCTTGGCGGCAAACCTGTCTGGGACCACACGCGTTCGTGCCTGCTGGCCGGTGACATGCCCCCTGGCATGCAAGTCGCGGGCGCCGCTGCCGGTCTCGCATCCGTGCAAGATTGTTTGGCGAGCGGCGAGGCGGCGGGTGCTGACGCTGCAAAGTCATGCGGTTTTGAGCCGCCAAAGCTGCGCCATCGCGCGCCCTCAGGCGAGCCCGTGCCCGCAACGCCTGTGTGGCAGGTTGAGGGTGGCCGCGGTAAAGCCTTTGTCGATTTTCAGAACGATGTCGCTGTGTCCGATGTGAAGCTTGCGGCACGCGAGGGCTTTCACGTGCCCGAGCACGTCAAACGCTACACGACGCTCGGCATGGCCACAGATCAGGGCAAGACCTCGAATCTGAATGGCGCAGCAGTTCTTGCCGGTAGCACAGGGCAATATGTCGGGGCGGTGGGAAGCACGACATTCCGTCCACCATTTAGCCCCGTCGCCATCGGTGCGCTCGCCGGGCACCATCGCGGAAAGGCATTCCGTGCCACACGCTTAGCCGCTTCTCATCGATGGGCGGAGGAGCGCGGTGCGGTCTTTGTCGAGGTTGGCGCCTGGATGCGCGCCCTGATGTTTCCGAAGCCAGGTGAGAGCCCTCAGGAAACCATCAATCGTGAAGTCGCAAACACGCGAAAGAATGTGGGTGTCTGCGACGTCTCGACGCTCGGCAAGATTGATGTGCAAGGGGCCGATGCGGGCACGTTCCTGGATCGGGTCTATATCAACGGCTTCTCGAAGCTTGCGGTTGGCAAGGCTCGCTACGGCTTGATGTTGCGCGAAGACGGGTTCGCCATGGATGACGGCACCACCGCGCGCTTTGCTGACGATCATTTCTATATGACCACCACCACGGCGAACGCGGTGAAGGTGAGCCAGCATCTGGAATTTTGTCAGCAAGTGCTCTGGCCGGAACTCGATGTGCAAACCGTCTCCGTGACGGAGCAATGGGCCCAATACGCTGTCGCGGGCCCCAACTCCCGCAAAGTGATCGAGGCGCTGCTCGATCCCGGTCAGGATCTTTTCAATGACGCATTCCCCTATATGGCGTGCGGGACATTCACGATTTGCGGGGGCGTGAGCGCGCGCGTGTTCCGGCTCTCCTTCTCCGGCGAGCTTGCCTATGAGATCGCGGTGCCGGCACGGCTTGGCGATGCTTTGATCCGCGCGATCATGGAGGCGGGTGAAGCACATGGCATCGCGCCCTATGGGACGGACGCTCTTGGTGTCATGCGTATCGAGAAGGGCCACGCCGCGGGGCCAGAGCTAAACGGTCAGACGACGGCCCACGATCTGGGTCTTGGGCGAATGATGTCCAAGAAGAAGGACTTCATTGGCCGCCATATGGGTGAGCGCGATGCGCTCAATGAGGCCGTGCGGGCGGCGCTTGTTGGCCTCAAGCCCCTCGACCCGGCAGAGCCTGTTCGCGCGGGCGCGCATCTTGTGCCCAAAGGTGCTGATGTCGTTCCAGAAAACGATCAGGGCTACGTCACATCCATGGCCTATTCGCCAGAACTCGAGACGTTTGTTGCGCTCGCCATGCTGGAGGACGGCCCCGCCCGCTGTGGCGAGGTGGTGATGGTCTGCGATCTGCTGCGTGGCGGCGAGACTCTGGCCGAGGTCTGCAGTCCACATTTCGTCGATCCGGAAGGAGCGCGCCTCCGTGTCTAAACTGGAAACTCGCTCCGCCTTTCATGACGTCGCCGCGCCGGGCCGTTACGGCAGGCCGGACGGTGATGCTGGTGTCATTGTGTCTGAATGCGAAGGGCTTGGCCTGGTGACACTCGAGGGGCGAAAGGGCGCGCAGGCGCGCCTGCTTAAAGCCATCCAGAACGCCTATGGCGTTGAAGCCCCGGATGGTCCGACCGTGGCAAGCGGGCGAGATGTGCGCTTCATCGGCATGGGGCCGGGCCAGTGGCTCGCCGTCTCCGAGACAATGCAAAACGAGGCGTTGACTGACGATCTTGTCGGCAAGCTCGAAGGACTTGCTTCTATTGTCGATCAAAGCAGCGGCCGGGCTACGTTGCGCATTGAAGGACCAAACGCCCGTGACTGTCTCGCCAAGGGCTTTGCCATTGATCTCGATCCTCGGGTCTTTCCCGACGGCTCCGCGGCGACTGGCGCCATCTCACTTATGGGCGCGCTGGTCTGGCGCGATGGCGAGGCCTACGACGTCGTCGTGTTTCGCTCCGTCGCGGCCAGTTTCTGGCATTGGCTCGAGGCGTCGGCAGCGGAATATGGCTGTGAGATCGTCACGACATCGTGACTGAAAAAGCGCGCCGGATGTGCGTTTGAACCCTTCACCGGTTTGGGAATTTCAGCAAAGCCCGCTAGGATTAGGGCTCGTAAGGCATTGGAGTGCGTGCTCCGAAGCGGCGTTGGCCAGCCGCAGGCTAGATTTGCGATGAGAGCGTGGCCGTCAGCTCTCGGACTGTGAGATACCCACGATGAATTGCCATGCCATTGCAGCCTTTGCGGTTGCTGCCCTCCTGTGCACGCCAGCGATGGCGGAACCCGATCAGCCCACCCGTATGGGTGCCGACAAAGAGAAAACCGTTTACGTGCAGTTGATCGTGAAAGCCTGCCGCGCCGTCGAGACCCCGCTTGAGCCGATCAACCAGGGCAAGGTCTATGACGACGATAAGCCGATGACGCTCGAAGAGCGCAAAGCGGTTTTGACTGCCATGGGCTGCATCGACGTTCCTGTGCCCATGGACTTTCTCGCCGATGCCATGTCGCCGAACGCGTGCATTGGGCATGGCGGCTATCTCGCATCTATGCAGTTTCTAAAGCAGCGACAGGATCTGCACAAGTTTCCCACGGTGGGCTCATGGCATTGCGTGATTTCCGACCACGAAATCATAGGCGCATCAACCATGTAGCGCGCGCCCGATCTCGGGCGAGGACTGAGAGGATCGCAAAAGGCAGGGAGAGCGTTCTCTCTGCCTTTTGTTTTGTCTTACTGGCGTTGTGCCTTGCCGGTGCTTTGTCCTGCCGGTGTTGTGTCTTGCAGATGCGTACGCCGTTGCCGGGGCGATGACCGTCGTGTTTTCTTCGCCGATATTGTCTTGATCAGAGTGCCGCAGGAGATAGTCGTTTACATGAAACCGGGGGTGCCACATTGTTGGACGAGCACGGTTCTGTGGCCCGATAATCCATGGCTGGCGTCCTTCACCAAAAAACCACGCCCCCCCCGTGTTATGGGGATTCAAACCAGATAGCCAGGGCTCCCTAGAATGCTGCATGTGCCACCACTCGTTTCGACCCTGACGATTGGCTTGGTGCTCGCCTTCAGCCTCGGTGTTCTCGCCCACCGTCTCAAGCTGCCACCGCTTGTGGGCTATCTCGTCGCCGGCATTGTCATCGGCTTTGCACCAGCTGTGGGGGCGGATCAGAACATCGCCAACCAGCTTTCCGAAGTCGGCGTCATTCTGCTGCTATTTGGCGTTGGTCTCCATTTTTCGATCCAGGACCTCCTATCGGTTCGTGCCATTGCCATTCCCGGCGCTATTGCACAGGGGCTCATTGCCACACCCTTGGGAATGGCGGTCGGCTATGCCCTTGGCTGGGACGCGGCGGCCGGCTTTATCTTCGGTTTGGCGTTGTCCGTTGCCAGTACCGTGGTCTTGCTACGCATGCTGCAGGAGCGTCGCCTGCTGGAGACTGAGCGGGGCAAGATCACGATCGGATGGCTCATCGTCCAGGATATCGCCATGGTATTGGCCTTGGTCCTGCTGCCAGCGATCACGGCTTTGTTTCAAGGCGAAGCGCCACCCGATGCTCTCGAAATGCTGCGACAAGTCGCCGAGGTGGTGGGCAAGCTTGTCGTGTTCGCACTCGTCATGCTGGTCGTGGGCAGGAAGCTGATCCCGGCGCTTCTTCACTATGTCGCCCATACGGGAAGCCGAGAGCTGTTCCGGCTTGCCGTTCTATCGATCGCACTTGGCTTTGCCTTCCTGGCCGCGGAACTCTTCGGCGTTTCTCTGGCGCTTGGCGCCTTCTTCGCCGGGATGGTGCTGAGCGAGTCGCAGCTCAGTCAACAAGCAGCGACCGAGTCACTCCCCTTGCGCGATGCCTTCGCCGTGCTGTTCTTCGTGTCAGTCGGCATGCTGTTCCGCCCTGCGATCATGATGGATGCGCCGCTCGCGGTGCTGGCAACAGTGGCGATTATCATCATCGCCAAATCCGTCGTGGCCTATTCGGTGGTGCGCCTCTTTCGGCAACCCCACAATACGGGCTTGATGATCTCCGCATCGCTTGCGCAGATCGGTGAATTTTCCTTCATCCTAGCCAGCCTCGGCATTGCGCTCGGCGTGCTGCCGCCCGAGGGCCGTGACCTCATCCTGGCGGGTGCGATCATATCGATCCTGCTCAATCCGCTCTTGTTCTCCGCGCTGGATCGCTATTACGCATGGCAGGACAAGGCGCGTGCAGACGATGCGGAAACTGCCGCGCCGATTGAGGAGGGCGAGGCTGGAACGAGCGAGGCGACGCCGATCCGCGAGCCCATACCCGTCACAGGGTTGACGGATCACGTCGTGCTGATCGGCCATGGCCGCGTCGGCCATTTTGTCTCGAAGGTAGTGCGTGAGAGCGGCACGCCGATCTATATCATTGAGGACGATGAGGACGACGTCGCCGCTCTAAGGGCGCAAGACGTCGAGGCCTTGAAGGGCAACGCGGCCGACCCTGAGGTTATCAACGCGGCCAATCTTGGTGGTGCCAAGTGTCTCTTGGTCGCCATTCCTGATGCGTTCGAGGGAGGCCAGGTGGTCGAGCAGGCTCGCGCAATCAATCCGGACTTGAGAATTATCGCTCGGGCTCACTCGGAAGAGGAGATCGATCACCTCTCGAAACACGGTGCGAATTTCGTGGTCATGGGCGAGCATGAGATTGCCAAGGCCATGATCGACGACATGAGCGATGGGAACGCTGCGCCTGATGAGACAGCACAGGCCGCGGTCGGCACCGGGCCAATCCGGGGGCGCTAGAAGACCTTAGGCGCTCGCTCGGGTTGGAGCGGCCAAGCTATCCGATTCTTCGTCGGTGAAGACGCGGCTGCGCGTAAGGAACCGCAAGCCCTCCGGCGCTTCGATCGAGAAGCCGGAGCCACGCCCTTCCACCACGTCGATAATAAGCTGGGTGTGTTTCCAGTAGTCGAACTGATCGGCATCCATGTAGACATGGCATCCGCCGATTTCGCCTAGATGCACGTCGTTGCCGCCGACCCGGAATTCGTTCTCCGGATAGCACATCGGCGCAGAGCCATCGCAGCATCCGCCCGACTGATGAAACATCAGCGGCCCATGCTTGGCCTTGAGTTTGTCGATCAGATAGAGCGCCGCATCCGTCGCCAGAACTCGCTCCACCATGACTATGCTCCATTGTTGTCCAAGAGGCCCCACATTGTGCAAGAGGCCCGGCGAGGAAAACCCCGCCGAGCCACTGCAAAAAGTTCGTCTTGGCTAAAACTGTTTGGCCTAGAAGAATCCCAGGGCTTTGGGGCTGTAGCTCACCAGCATATTCTTGGTCTGCTGGTAGTGGTCAAGCATCATCTTGTGGTTCTCACGCCCGATACCCGACTTCTTGTAGCCGCCGAAGGCCGCGTGCGCCGGATACAGATGATAACAATTGGTCCACACCCGTCCGGCCTGGATGCCGCGGCCCATGCGGTAGGCGCAGTTGATGTCGCGGGTCCACACGCCCGAGCCGAGGCCGTAGAGCGTGTCGTTGGCGATCTCCAGCGCTTCCGCCTCGTTCTCGAAGGTGGTGACCGACAGCACGGGGCCGAAGATCTCCTCCTGGAAGATGCGCATCTTGTTGTGGCCCTCGAACACCGTGGGCTGCATGTAATAACCTTCCTTCAGATCACCATTGAGGGAGGCCCGCTTGCCGCCGGTCAGCAGCTTGGCGCCTTCCTTCTCCCCGATATCGATATAGGAGAGGATCTTCTCCAGCTGATCGTTGGAGGCCTGCGCCCCGATCATGGTGTCGGCTTCGAGCGGGCTGCCTTGCTTGATCTTGTTGACGCGGGCGATCGCCTTCTCGATGAAGCGATCGTAGATCGACTTCTGCACCAGCGCGCGCGACGGGCAGGTGCACACCTCGCCCTGGTTCAGCGCGAACATGGCGAAGCCTTCGAGCGCTTTGTCGAAATAGTCGTCGTCCTCGGCCATCACGTCGGCAAAGAAGATGTTCGGCGACTTGCCGCCCAGCTCCAGCGTCACCGGGATCAGGTTCTCAGAGGCGTATTGCATGATCAGCCGGCCGGTCGTCGTCTCGCCGGTGAAGGCGATCTTGGCGATGCGCTTGTTCTGGGCGAGCGGCTTGCCGGCCTCAACGCCGAAGCCGTTGACAATGTTGAGCACGCCCGGCGGTAGGAGGTCGCCGATAATGTCCATCAGCACCATGATGGACATCGGCGTCTGTTCGGCCGGCTTCATGACGATGCAATTGCCGGCGGCCAGTGCGGGTGCCAGCTTCCAGCAGGCCATGAGGATGGGGAAATTCCACGGGATGATCTGGCCGACGACGCCGAGCGGCTCGTGGAAGTGATAGGCGACGGTATCGTGATCGAGTTCGCTGAGCGAGCCTTCCTGTGCACGAATGCACGCCGCGAAATAGCGGAAATGGTCAATGGCGAGCGGAATGTCGGCGGCGCGGGTCTCGCGGATCGGCTTGCCGTTGTCGATGGTCTCGACGGTGGCGATCAGCTCGAGATTCTCTTCCATGCGATCGGCGATCTTGTTGAGGATCGCGGCGCGCTGGGCCGGAGACTGGTTGGCCCAGGCCTCGCGCGCTTTATGCGCGGCATCGAGCGCCAGCTCCACATCGGCGGCCTGCGAACGGGCAATCTGGCAGACAGGCTTGCCGGTCAGGGGGCTGAGATTGTCGAAATACTGACCGTCCACCGGGGCTACCCAATCGCCGCCGATGAAATTGTCGTATTTGGGCCGCAAGGCGACCTTCGCGTTCAGAGTTTCGATGACTTGATGCAACATGAGAATCTCCCTAACTCGCTGTTGTTTAGAATTTTTTCGCCGATCTAAGCCCGCCGCTCGACAGGGGCGTCTCGACGCCTTGTAACCCAATATAGAAGACTAAGTGTAGTCTGTGACGTTGCAAATTGTACTTTGGACGGAGAGTTGCGGCGGAAGGAAACAAACAGGGATCAAAAACGGGCGGGGCGTCCTTCTCTGGTCACCATTTGAGCGGCGGCGGCGAAGCGTCTCGGATTGGAACTCTGGTCAAGACAGCCCTCGCGAAACGTCCCCAAAAGAGGCTGCGTAGAGCCCCTTCCCAGACCGGTCAATCGTACTATCGGGCGGAAATCATGGATGGTATTCTCCAATGGACAAGAGGTAAGCGGTTGCCCTCTGGGCCCGGCGGACCGGTTTTGCCGGGACACAACCAAATCACACACCGGGGGCGGGCGCCGTAGGAGGAATTTCGTGCAACGCGGGCTCGGAGCGAAGCACCACGCATGCGGCGTCCAGACAGCATGGTCTGAGGCCGACACGGCCGAGGCGGCTGTCGCCGAATTGGCCAAATTACTGGATCCATCGAATCTCGGGCAGCTCCTGGTGTTTTTCTCCCGGCGCTACGTGCCAGAGGCCCTGGCGGCAGCATTTTCCGCTGCTTTCCCAAACATTCCCCTCGTTGGCTGCAGCACCTCCGGGGAGATAACGCCAGGCGGCTATGCGGATGGCAGCCTTGTTGTGGTCGCGTTCCCGAAAGAGGGCTTCAGTTTCATCAGCGGCATCGTTCCGGATGTGCACAACATCACTGTCGAGCAGGGGACGCAGGCCGTTCGGTCCCTGCGCGCCAAGCTCGATGTGCTTGATGCCAGCGGTGCGAACCGCTTCGCCGTGGCGCTCATCGATGGGTTGTCCAGATGCGAGGAGGTGGTGGTCTCCGCGATCGCCTTGGCGCTCGACGATATCCCTCTTGTCGGCGGGTCTGCAGGCGATGACCTTGCTTTGAGGGGAACGAGCTTGTTGCACGATGGTCAAGTGATTCAGGACGCCGCACTTTTACTTCTCGTCGCCACTGACTACCCGGTACGCATTTTCAACCACGATCATTTCGAGCCCACCGCCACCAAATTGGTGGTCACGGCATCCGATGTCGAGACCCGCACCGTGTATGAGCTGAATGCGGAACCCGCGGCGCTCGAATATGCAAGCTCGGTTGGACTTGAGCCGTCGTCCTTGGTGCCGATGAGCTTCGCTGCGCATCCGGTCATTGTGCGAATTGGCGGCGACTATTATTGCCGGTCCATCCAGCGCATGAATGACGACGGCTCTCTCTCGTTCTTTTGTGCCATTGACGACGGTGTTGTGTTGACCGTCGCGCAGCCCCGCGACATGGTCGATGCCATGGCTGCAGAGTTGAAGCGCATCGACGAGGCTGTTGGCGGGGTCGATTTGGTCTTGGGATTTGAGTGCGTCTTGCGCAGGCTCGAGGCCGAGAATCTGCAGATCAAGCACAAGATCGGCGACCTATACCGGCGCTATCGTATCGCCGGCTTCCACACCTACGGTGAGCAATACAATGCCATGCACCTCAACCAGACCTTCACCGGGGTCGCGATCGGCGGTCAGGGAGCCAGGTGATGCCGGGCGAAAGTCCAGAGCTATCTGCCAGAGATGGCGAGTCCGATGTGCTTGAGCGCCGGTTGGAGAAGCTCACAAAGATCAATGCAGTTCTCATGGACCGCGTCGAAAGGTCGATGGATCAACAAGGCAATGCGTTCTCATTGTTCCAGACGGCCATTGGACTTGAGGCAAAAGTTCGCTCGCGCACCGAGGAGCTGACGACCGTTCTGCGCCGCCTCGAGGGCACCAACGAAGCGCTGCTCCTTGCAAAAGAGGAGGCGGAGCGGGCCAATCTCAGCAAGACGCGCTTTCTGGCTGCTGCGAGCCACGATCTCTTGCAGCCGTTAAACGCCGCGCGTCTATCCATCTCCGTGCTATCCGAAATGCAGGCGGCCGACGAGGCCCGGCGGCTCTCCGGACAAATCGATCAGTCCCTCCAGACGATTGAGGATTTGATCAAGACCCTGCTCGATATCTCGAAGCTCGATGCGGGTGTGGTGAAACCTGAGTTTCGGACCTTCCCCGTGGACAACGTCCTGACAGTCCTTGAGGCGAGCTTTGGTCCGCTGGCTCTGGCGCGCAATCTCAAACTGAGTGTTCGGCGGTGTGGTTTGCTGGTGCGCAGCGATCCCTTCCTGCTCCAACGCGTGTTGCAGAACCTGGTCTCGAACGCGGTGCGCTATACGAAAAACGGGGGTGTTCTCGTCGGCGTTCGAAGGCGTGGCGAGCAGTGTTTCGTCGATGTAGTGGATACGGGGCGCGGTATTTCCGAGCGCGAGCGCGAGACGATGTTCGAGGAATTTTATCGCGGCGCCGCCGCCGCCGATAGCGAGCATACCGGCCTTGGCCTTGGCCTTGCGATCGTGCAACGCACGGTCCTGGCGCTTGGCCACTCACTTGAGGTCCGCTCAACGCTCGACAAGGGCTCACGATTCCGGGTCAAGCTGGAGCATATGGGCATGGCACCAAGCGCGCGTCCCGCCGTGGTGAAGTGGCGCGAAAGTGCCGACAACACCCATGGCGCCGTCGTGCTTCTGATCGAAAACGATCAGTCCGTTCTTGAGGCAACCGTCAGTCTGCTGGACCACTGGTCGTGCCGCACGTTGGCCGCGCGCAGCCTGGAGGAACTTCTGCACAAGCTCGCAGATTTGCAACGCAAGCCGGACATCCTTCTTGTCGACTACCACCTTGATGAGGGCAAGACGGGGCTTGCGGCTCTCAGCGCCTTGCGTGAACACTTCGGACCAGGCATCCCGGCGATCGTCCTCACAGGAGACCGCAGCGCTGTGATCGCTGCCGCTGTCTCGGCATCCAAATGCGAGATGATGCACAAGCCCGTCCGGCCCGCCGAGCTTCGCGCTCTGATGACCCACCTATTGGGCGAGTTCGACGCGCAAAAGGCTTAGCCCGGGTCTCTTGGGGCCTCGCCGCCCAAAATCGCCTCGAAATCCAATTGCGTGGTTGCGATCACGGCTTGTGTGCGGCTCACGACGTTGAGCTTGCGCAGAATTTCGGAGACATGCGCCTTGACCGTTGTTTCGCTCACGCCGAGATCATAAGCAATCTGCTTGTTCAGCCGTCCATGGCGGAGCAGTTGCAGGACCCGCATCTGTGCCGGCGTGAGATCCGCAATGCGATTGGCAATGTCGTTCGCCTCGGTCGCAGTCGTCGCGTCCGAAAGGTTTTGCTCAAGGTCGGCGGGTACGAACACCGAGCCGCTTAGAACCTCAGACAAGCCTTCAGCGAGTGTTGCCTTGTCCACGGATTTGGGCACGAAGCCCGCGGCGCCAAGCCGGATCGCCTCTTGCACGATCTTGGGATCGTCGAGGCCCGAGACGATCATGATCGGAATCCGCGGGAAGGACGAGCGCAGCAGCATGAGCCCGTCGAAGCCGGCGGTTCCGGGAAGCGACAGATCGAGGAGAATGATTTCGATCCCCGGCAGGCTGCGAACCGTCTCGTGTGCGGACTCAATACTGCCGGCTTCGAAAACCTCGGCATCGGCCCGCGTGAACTTGACCGCGCCCCTGAGGGCTTCTCGGAACATGGGGTGGTCGTCAACGATGAGGATCTTGGTCATGGCGTTGCCCCCATCTTGGCTGTCTTCGGTTGCGGGCTTCAAGGAATAATTACGGCAGCACCCGTGAGTCGTCCCTCTCGCAGCTTAGAGAGCGCTTCGTTCGCCTCCGAAAGCTTCATTGGTACGACTGTCGGTTTGACTGGCACCTGTGGCGCAAGCGCCAAAAACTCGCGGGCGTCATCCCGTTTAAGATTTGCAACCGAGCGCACCTCCCGCTCCTCCCATAAGATGTCGTATGGGAACTTTGGAATATCGCTCATGTGAATGCCGCCGCACACCACGATGCCGCCTTTTCGGAGCGCGCGTAACGCCGCGGGAACCAACGCGCCGACAGGGGCGAACAAGATCGCCGCATCGAGCTTGGCCGGTGGCGCCTCGTCCGATCCTCCAGCCCACACGGCACCGAGGGACCGTGCGAAGTCTTGCGCTTGGGCGTCGCCAGGGCTGGTGAAGGCAAAGATTTGGCATCCCTGGTGAATGGCCACCTGCGCCACGATATGCGCGGCTGCGCCGAAGCCGTAAATGCCGAGCCGCTTCGTCTCTCCTTGAAGTGCGTCCTCGGCCATCTTCAAGGAGCGGTAGCCAATCAGCCCGGCGCAAAGGAGCGGTGCGGCTTCGGCATCGGAGTAGCCCTCTGGTAGCGCGAAGCAATAGCGCTCGTCCGCGACCGTAAAGGCCGCGTAGCCTCCGTCGATCTGATAGCCCGTAAAGCGGGGATGGTCGCAGAGATTTTCTTGGCCTTCGCGGCAATAGCGGCAGGTCCCGTCCGTGTAACCGAGCCACGGCACGCCGACCCGCATGCCAATATCGAAGCCGGAAGCCTCCGGCCCCAGGGCCTCGACGCGCCCGACAATTTCATGTCCGAGGATGAGAGGAAGTTTGGGATAGTGGAGTTCGCCGTCACAAATGTGCAGGTCCGTCCTGCAAACGCCGCAGGCGAGCACTTTGAGGAGGATTTGGCCGGGTCCGGGTTTGGGAATGGGCAGCGTCGTTGGCACAAGCGGCGTGCCGGTCTGCTCCAGCACCATTGCTGCCATTGTCGCGGTCATGGCCGATCTGCCTATTTCGTCAACGCGCCGTTGATTGCCGTTTGAATCCGGCCGTCCGGGGATCCCAGCCACACGGGGCCCGCGCTCGCGGTCGCCATGAGGGCCCATGCCTTGCGTCCGTCCGGGGCGAAGAGCACAAACAACTGATTATCCTCGCATGCGTTCGGCCGGCAGACATAGCCAAGAGTGTAGGTCTCCCCCTCTATCACAACCGGGATGTTCGGCACCGGCGGCCCGTCCAAGGTCGCTGAGTATTCGGTCACCCAGTCTGGGCTGTTTTGGCTCGCAAGCATCGCCTGCCAGGCATTTAAATAGGCGGGGTTTTTCAGAAGATTGGCCAAAACAGGCGCTTGTGTTCCGACTTCGCCGGTCTTGCTCTGACTTGACTTGACCGGATCCGAATCCTGCGCCAATGCGGGCGCGCTTGCGAACAGTAAGAAAGCCAGCAACAGCCTCGTGCTCATCGGGAACTCCGTCATCGGCCTCAAAGAGCGAAGCGGTCGCACCAAAGCATGACGATATTATAACGTCTCGGGCGCCACTCTTAGGGTGTGGGCGTCACGCTTGGCCTAGTGACGGACGAGAGGCCAGCCTTCTGCCGGTGGCCTCAGCGCCGCAACCGGTGCCACGGTGGCCTTCTCGTCTGTGTTCGCCCGGCTGGCGGATGCTCGCATGTCGAGCAGGTGAGCGGGCACCGATTCGGAAATGGCCCACAGGGCGCGAAAGGCATGAGCGCCACGCACGATGGCGTCCGGCGTGGATTCGAATAGTGCAAGTGGGTTGCGCTTGTCTGCGTCCCGGCGCACGGCATCGCCGGTCCAGCACAGTTCGGACCCATAGACCGCTTGCTCATGAGCATCCACGAGGCGGGGATGGCGGGCCCAGCGGACCAGCGTTGCGATATCCGTACCGGGTGCGAGTGCGTTCAGCGTGGCGAGGAATTCGTGGAGTTCCTCCTCAGGGTCTACCTTCAACAAGATGACGTTCACCTGGATGCCGGCAGCGACCAGCGTGTCTTTCATTTGCGTGAGTGCGCGTGCGGGCGCTGATTTCGCTGACCTGAGAATCAGCGTGCAGACCCCCGCGTCAGGGCTGTCCTGACGGACCTGCTCAGCAAAGCTCAAAAGGGCATCGGTATGACGGTCAAGTTCAGCCTGTCGAAGCTTCTGACCCCTATCTTCGGCCTCATTCGGACCGGCCTCTGCGCGCATTTGCCCCCCAAATCTCGTTCGTTGCCTATTGGGCCCTAATCCCTACCGAGGCCCTGTCGAAAGACAGGATGCAGTGTGGCTGGTTAAGGAAGGCTTGATCGCCGTGTCTTTTTTGGATGCCGCGCCACACGCCGGCGGAGACCCGGGTCGAAGTTCCGCGCTTTGGCGAAAAATTGAATCGAATTGGAACCTTCGCCAAGCCGGTGCGTTTCAATAACCGGCCCGGCGAGGTGCGCATCCTACCCGAACCCATGCGCCTCGGCTCACGAGCCTAGGCTCGAGCCATGTCCGGTCTATGGCTCTCCCCAAGCCCGAAAGCCCGGCGGCAACGCCGGGCTTTTTCGTTGGGGGACAATTTTCTCGCCATCACTGTTGCCCCGCTTAGCCGTTCCCGCCCGCAGAATTTTGCACTGGGGCGCCTTCATCACTACATTCCGGTGAAAGATGCACCCATAGACCACCGAAAATGACCGAAACACTCACCAAAAACCAAATTCTAGCGGCGCTGAAAAACGTTAAGGGCCCCGATCTTAGCGATAATATCGTGTCGCTTGGTCTCGTCTCAGAGGTCGTGATTCACAAGGGTAAAGTCTATTTCGCAATTTCTGTGGACCCGGCGCGGGCGGAGGAGCTCGAAGGTTTGCGACAAGCCGCTGAGTCCGTCGTCAAAGGCTTGCCGGGCGTCGTGGATGCCAAGGTGACGTTGACGGCGGACCGGGCCCCTGGGAGCGGGAGCCCAAGCCCGGCCGCTAGCCCAGCGGCAAGCGCGCCGCCGCGACCAGCGCCGTCCGCGCAAGGATCCCCTTCCGGTCCAGGCGCATCCGGCCAGTCCCGTCAGCGCCAGATTGGCGTTCCCGGCGTCAAGAACATCGTTGCCGTTGCGTCCGGCAAAGGTGGTGTCGGCAAGTCCACCACGGCCATCAATTTTGCGCTCGCGCTGAAAGATCAAGGGCTCAAAGTTGGCGTGCTGGATGCTGATATTTACGGCCCGTCTATGCCCCGGCTTCTCGGCTTGTCCGGTCAACCGCAGCAACTTGCGGGCAACAAGCTCGATCCCATGCGGCGCTATGGATTGAAGGTTATGTCCATGGGATTCCTGGTGGATGAGGACACGCCGATGATTTGGCGCGGACCCATGGTCATGTCGGCGCTGACGCAGATGCTTAATGATGTAGCCTGGGGCGAGTTGGACCTGCTGGTGGTTGATATGCCTCCAGGAACCGGCGATGCCCAGCTCACCATGGCGCAGCAAGTGGCGCTCGCGGGTGCCGTCATTGTCTCGACGCCACAGGACCTTGCGCTGATCGATGCACGCAAGGGGCTCAATATGTTCAAGAAGGTTAACGTGCCGGTTCTTGGCATCGTGGAAAATATGTCGACCTTCATCTGCCCTCATTGCGGTGAGCGTTCCGATATTTTTGGACATGGTGGAGCGAAGCAGGAGGCGAAAAAGATTGGCGTTCCCTTCCTTGGCGAGGTGCCGCTGACGATGGCGGTGCGCGAGACATCCGATGCGGGTGAACCCATCGTCGCCAGCGATCCGGACAGCGCTGTCGCTACCGCTTATCGCGATATCGCCGCGTTGGCCTGGGCTGAGCTCCAGAGTGCATCTGGTAGCACGCAGAGCGCGCCAAAGATCGTCATGGAGACCTAATCAGTCTGTACACTGAGTCTTCGCACGCGCGATGGCGGCCGCTTGCGACAAGCGGATGTTACGTATGCTCGGCCCTGGCGATTCAAAAGGAATAGCATTGAATGTGTGGCATTGCCGGATCGATCGACCTTGCAGGAAGGCGCGAGCCGGAGCGGGCTATGCTGCAAAGGATGGCGGATGCCCTGGTCCATCGCGGTCCGGAGGATCAAGGCTTCCTACGCGCGCCGGGAATAGGTCTTGCGCATCGCCGCTTGAGCATTGTGGGCCTCGAGGACGGGCGTCAGCCGATTTTCAACGAAGACCAAACCGTCGTTGCGATCTGCAATGGCGAGTTTTTTGACTATCCCGAGCGCCGGGCCGAACTCGAAGCCAAGGGGCACGTGTTTCGCACCCACAGTGACAGTGAAGTGCTCGTGCATCTCTATGAAGAGTATGGCGAAGGCCTGTTTCCCTATCTGAAGGGGCAGTTCGCGTTTGCCGTTGTGGACCTGGCACGGGGCACTGTGATTCTCGGCAGAGATCGCGTCGGTATCTGTCCGTTGTTCTGGTCGCGCCAGGGCGACACAGTCTACTTCGCGTCCGAGATCAAGGCGCTCTTTGCCTCCGGCGCTGTTCGGCCCGAAGCTGATCCCCGCGGCATCGATCACCTGTTCACATTCTTTGCGCTGAGTTCCCGCCGCACAACGTTCAAAGGCATCCAGGCCCTGGAGCCGGGGCATTATCTGAAGCTCGAGTTGGGGAACGGCGGCTCAGTGACGGCACCTGTCGAGCGCAAATACTGGGACTTCAATTTTCCCGATTGGGGCGACGAACTCGATGGCGAGGCGGAGCCCCTCATCGATGCTTTTGAAGCTGCGTTTACCCGCGCGGTGGAGGTGCGACTTCGCGCGGATGTTCCGGTCGTGGGCTATCTCAGCGGCGGCGTGGACTCGGCGTTCGTTCTCGCCACGGCATCGCGCGTTGCTGGCCGTCCTTTGCCAAGCTTCACATTGCGCATTCCGAAGAAGCACCTCGATGAGGCCGATGAGGCGATGGAAGCTGCCCGCGCCATCGGCAATGTTGACCCCACCATTGTGCTGGCTGGGTCGGACCGCATCATGGACTCCTATGCTGAGCTGACGCGGGCAGCCGAGTGCCCCGTCCTCGATACCTCCTGCGCGGCGTTGCTTGCGTTGTCGCGTGAGGTCCGCTCGCAAGGCTACAAAGTGGTGCTCACCGGCGAGGGCGCCGACGAAGGGTTCGCCGGATATATTTGGTTCAAGATTCGCGAACTGGCCCGTTCGCTGGACATTGGCGATTCATTCTCTCCCAGCTCGAGGCTCAGCCGTCTGTCGCGGCGGATCGGAGGTGGGCAGAGCATTGACGAGATACGGCACATCGATAGCTTGCTTGGTGGGGTTCAAGCACAGTCGGTGATGTACAGCCTCGTCGGGACATCTCGGAACCGCTATTTCAGCGGTAGTTTCAAGGAACAACTCGGTGGGCATGTTGCCTACGAAGATCTCGATCTGGATCTCGATCGCATGGCGCGGTGGCATCCGCTGAACCGGTCTCTCTATCTTGGCTACAAGGTCCATCTGTCTGGTTTGCTTCTCAGCCAGAAGGGTGATCGGATTGCGATGGCCAACAGTGTCGAGACCCGTTACCCGTTTCTCGACGAGGATGTCATCGCGTTTACGTCCCAGCTCCATCCGCGCTGGAAGCTTCGTCGTCCCTTGCGCGACAAATACCTGCTTCGGCAGGCGGCTGAACGCGTGCTGCCAAAGCCGATTGCGCAGCGGCCCAAGCACATGTTCCAAGCCCCATTGGCGGATAGTTTCCTTGTCGATGCGCCGGCCTTTGTGCGCGAACTCATCAGCGAGGAGAGCCTCAAGCGGACCGGGTATTTCGACGTGGAACAAGTCCAGGCCGACTGCGAGCGTGTCGAGTGTGAAGGCACGAGCCGCGGACTTGGCCGCTTCTATAGTTTGGGTCTTGGCGGTGTTGTGGCGACCCAACTCTGGCACCATCTCCACCTCGGCGGCGGTTTGTGCAGCATTTCTGTGGACGAAACACCTGCCGAGCCGCGCGCTGTGCGATCCGGCGAAGTGGCCATGGCATAGCGAGCCATCGCGGCATCTCTCACATCAGCGATCAAGGGGCTAGCGATATCTACGCCGCGCTTGAACAGCGCCGGATTGGTGCGACCTTGGCTGAGGCGGCTCGCGTGCGCTCGGCATGAATCGGGGCCGTCTCTGGATGGCCATAAAGGGAGCCCTGAGCTTTCGAGCACCCAAATTTTCGCAGCATCTGTGCCTGTTCTCGCGTCGTGTTACGGACAAACCGCCGATCGATTTTGATCTTGGAGAAAGGGAAGCGGGCCAAATAGCTCAAGCTCGAATATCCGGTTCCAAAATCGTCCATGGCAATTCGAACGCCGAGTTCGCGCAAGCGGTTGAGCTTGTTCACAACCTCGTCTGTGTTGCCGATGAGGAGGGTCTCGGTGATTTGGAGTTCCAGGCGCTCAGCCGGCAAACTGGTCGCGTGCAAGACATCGGCGACGATCTCGGCGAGGTTACCATCGCGGAACTGGGCCGGTGACAAGTTCACCGCGACAGTCAGGTGTTCGGGCCAGCCCATCGCGTCTATGCAGGCTTGACGCAAGAACAGCGGAAAATCGGTAAGAAAGTTTCAGTGTGGTCTTTGTCGCAACGGTCTCTTGACCGCAGCGGCGCCTATCCGCCGGTGGCCGACATATGCCGTGACAACGCAGGTCCGGTGCCCCTGTCGATCACGAAGTCATGCCCTTTGGGCTTGCGCGCTATGGCTTCGTCGATCGCAGTGTGGAGCGCCGCGTTCGAGTCGCTCTGACGCATCGGTGCCCTGAGATCGGCCGCGTCTTCCTGCCCAAGGCACATATACAGTGTGCCCGTGCAGGTGACCCGGACGCGGTTGCAGGACTCACAAAAATTATGAGTCATCGGCGTGATGAATCCGAGACGGCCCCCGGTCTCGCGCACGCGCACATACCGCGCGGGCCCACCCGTCTTGTCTGGAATGTCGTCCAGAGTGAAGTGCTGGTCGAGGCGGGTGCGGACAAGGGACAGTGGCAGATAGTGATCCGTCCGGTCTGCATCGATCTCGCCCAGGGGCATCGTCTCAATCAGAGTTAGATCGAAGCCCCGCCCATGGGCCCAGCTCAGGAGATGCTCGATCTCGTCTTCGTTCATGTCCCGCAGCGCTACGGTGTTGATCTTGATCTTCAGGCCCGCGCGGGCGGCGAGATCAATACCGCGCATGACCTGATTGAAGTCCCCCCAGCGTGTCAGGACGCCGAACTTGGCCGCGTCGAGCGTATCTAATGAGACGTTGATCCGCTTGATGCCAAGCCCGGCCAACTGGTCGGCGAAGCGGTGGAGCTGGCTGCCATTTGTCGTGAGCGTCAGCTCGTCGAGCCCATTGCCGAGATGTCGTGAGAGCGCCTCGATAAGGCTCAATACATTTCGTCTGACGAGTGGCTCACCTCCTGTCAGCCTAAGTTTCCGCACGCCGTGTTCGATAAAGGCAGTCGCCAGCCGATCAATTTCTTCCAGCGTCAGAAGCTCCTTGCGCGGCACGAAGGTCATGTCTTCGGCCATGCAATAGGTACAGCGGAAGTCGCACCGGTCGGTCACCGAAACGCGCAAATAGGTAATGGCACGGCCGAACGGGTCGACCAGGGGTGGCGTAGGCATGCTCATCTACTCTTTGCCACCCTCGCGAGCCTTCGCCTTGTTCTTGCGGTTATAGATCTTGGCGCTTTTCACCACGCGCGCTCGGTAACGCGGATCCGCAAGTGCGGTCGCAGCCGCGTTCGGGCGTTTGATTTTGCTTTTTTGCGCCATCGTACCGAGACTCGTTTTCATATTGCTCTAGCCGTTGCCTAGCCTCACGGCTAGGGCTCGATTAGGGGCGGAACGTCGGCCCTTGGCTGACTTTCCACCTCTCGTATGGATCTTGCTCTAGACTATATGGAATCTTCAACCTTTCCATAGCAATACCGGGTGGAGAAATACATTGCCGGTCAAAGGAGGACTGTCATGGATGAAGACCGCTTCAATATGTCGATGCGGCGATTTCTAAAGGAGGTCGGCGTGACCTCGCAGCAGGCGATCGAACGCGCTGTCCGCGAGGGCGGATTGGGTCGCACAAGCAAACTGAAGGTGAAGGTGGTCCTCACGGCGGAGGGCATCTCGCTCGATCATGTGGTCGAGGGCGAGATCGACCTTGACTGAGGGGACGCCCACCGTGGCTGCATCGACGGGCTCCTGGCCCACGGAGCTCAAGCTCGACAAGGACAAGAAAACCCTCACCGTATCGTTCAACGATGGGAAGGGTTTCGCACTACCCGCGGAGCTTCTGCGCGTCATGAGCCCAAGCGCAGAGGTTCAAGGCCACAGCCCCGAGCAGCGGGTAACCGTCCCAGGTAAGAAAAACGTGCGGATTGAAAAGCTGACGCCGGTAGGAAATTACGCTGTGCGCATTGCCTTCGACGACGGTCACGATACGGGACTCTTCTCTTGGACCTATCTATGCGATCTTGGCGAGAACCAGGAGGCTCGTTTCATGGCCTATCTGAGGGAGATCGCGGACAAAGGATTGTCGCGTTGATCTCAGGCGCCTCTTGCGCAAGGCCTGAGGCGGTTTATGCGTCGAGCACGATACGGTAGCGGGCGTTCCCAGCCTTAAGGTGCTCCAGCGCGTCGTTGACCTGGTCCATGGGAAAATGCTCGGTTTGCGGCGAGATGCCGTGACGCGCTGAGAAGTCCAGCATCTTCGCCATCACCATCGGGCCTGCAGTGGGCGATCCGGAGATGCTGCGCTGGCCCATGATGAGGTCCATCGCCATGACAGGCATCGGCTTTAACACAACGCCGACCATATGCATGCGGCCTCGCGGTGCGAGTGTTCCGATCATGGCTGGCCAATCCAGCGGCACATTCACGGTCACCAGAAGCAGATCGAGGCTTCCGGCGGTGGCCTTCAGCGCGTCCTTGTCGCGGCTATTGACCACATGATGGGCGCCAAAGCCTCGCGCTTCATCGGCCTTGGATTCGGTTGAGGTAAAGGCCGTCACCTCGCAGCCCCAGGCCTTGGCAAACTTGAGTCCAAGGTGTCCAAGGCCGCCAATGCCAACCACGCCGACACGGTGTGTCGGGCTGATGTCATATTCGTGGAAGGGCGCGAAGACGGTCGTCCCGCCACAGAGCAGCGGTCCGGCATTTTTGGTGTCCAGCCCCTTGGGAAGTGGAATGACCCATTGCCAATGGGCCCGGACGCGATCGGCAAATCCGCCATAGTGCCCAACAATAGTTGCCACGTTCTCGGCGCAAAGATTGCCGTCTCCGGCCAGGCATTGCGGGCAATGCATGCAGCTCTCCGCACTCCAGCCAATGCCCACATGCTGTCCGATCGTTACGCCCTTGGCGTAGGGGCCAACCGCCACAATACGTCCGATGATTTCGTGACCAGGCACGGCGGGAAACGTCGAAATGCCCCACTCATTGTTCACCACCGACAGATCGGAGTGGCAGATGCCGCAGGTCTCAACCTCGACTTCGACCTCCTCGGGGCCGATAGGCCTGGCGTCGTATTCATAGCGCTCGAGCTTCTGCTTCGGTTCCATCGCGGCCCAGGCCTGCACCATGTCTTCTCTCCTTAGATCTCTGCCGTGTCGGTTGGCGTGCGCCAATACTCACTGCCAAGAGCGGCACGGATGTGACGCGCGCTGCCCGTCAGGATCTCGGGTCCTGAGCGTGCTTCGGGGCAAGTGCATTGTCGGCGTCCTCAGCGCGTTCCTTGGCGAGCAATGCGCACTTGCGGCCGGTGCCCCAACGATATCCCGAAATCGCCCCGTCGCGGCGGACAACCCGGTGACATGGGATGGCAACAGCGATCTGGTTTGCGGCGCAGGCGCCAGCCACGGCGCGCGCAGCCGTCGGCGCGCCGATCGCCGCCGCAAGCTCCGCATAGCTCACGGTTGACCCGGCCGGTACTCGTAGCAACGCGTCCCAGACGCGCCGCTGAAAGGCGGTGCCGCGAATATCGAGTGGGAGCGTGCAGGGCGCGCCCGGGGCATCGACGAGAGCGGCCACGACCGCGATTGTTTTCGCAAAATCGGGCGGGGCGTCTTCATGTCTGGCGTGGGGGAACTGTTCCTTCAAGGCCGCGCGTAAAGCGTCCGCCTCATCACCAAGATAGATTGCGCACACGCCCTTATGGCTCGCGGCAACGAGCACATGTCCCAGGGTGCAGGGACAGACCGTATGAGCGATGACCTCGTCGGTGCCGCCGGCGCGAAATGAACTCGGGCTCATACCGAACACTTTCGATGCGGTGGCGTAAAAGCGCCCCGACGAGCTGTACCCAGCCTCGTAGAGCGCCTCCGTAACCTTTGCGCCACGCGTCAGAGCGCTGCGGGCACGTCTCTCTCGCAAGGCGCTTGCATATGCATTGGGGGTGATACCAAGCGCGGCCTTGAACTGCCGGTGGAAGTGAGACGGGCTCACGCCGATGGCCTCGGCAAGGGCAGGAAGGGGCAGCGGTGTGTCGGCAGCCTCGATCAGTCGGCACGCCTTCGCAATGCGTGCCGCTGGTCCCACCGGCGCCATCTGGTCTGGCTGACATCTCTTGCAGGGCCGAAAGCCGGCTCCTTCCGCCGCCGCCGCACTATTGTAATAGGACATTCGGTCCCGCCTTGGCCCCTTGGCCGGGCATGACGGGCGGCAATAGATTTTCGTCGAACTGACGGCATAGAAGATACGCCCGTCCAACCGCGCGTCTCGGGTTTGCACTGCGGCCCACCGCGCCTCGTCGGTGAGACGTGGGCTCGTTGAGAAGGGGGGTCCCAGATCGTCTGCCGCCAAATCGTCTGCCACCATGGGTGATCATTCTCTGCGCGCTGATTTCACGAACAGAAATGTGCCAGTTGGATGCGCTGCGCACACTCCGGTTCTTGCTGCCAAAAAAGGCATCCGCACAAGCTTGTTGGACAGGTTCCAAATAGTCCTAGCAATGTGCGGTCTTGCGTCCAATATAACGTGAAAGGCACGACAACAGTACGGGCACGAGCGGCACCGGTTTTCTCGCAGTCGTGACCGCCCCCATCCTTTGTCGCATGGATATTTTGGATTGCAGTTGGCTGAATGTCGCGAAAAAGTGATGTTTCAGGCGCAAATTGCCGAACCTAACCGAGTGTGATTCGCTGCATCGATAGACGCAGTCGAATCCTGGAGACAAAGTTGACGGACCGAACTGATCACAACACGGGCGCGCTAGAGGCAGGCGCCGTGTGGCGCGTGCGCCAAGTCGTCAGGCGTGCCCTGCGCGAGCTTGGCGTGAAGTTGTGGTCGTCGTTTTGGTTGATCGTGATCGTTGCTGTGATCATGGCCGCCCTCGTGGCACTTGGGGATTTGCCCGTGCGGCTTGGGCTGGCGGCTTTCGCCGCGTTTGTGGCCTCCACCGCCCTGCTCCCGCGGCAAGAAGTGGACCTGGCGGAAGACGCAGAGTTCAGGCCATCGCCCACAACAAGCCGCATACGGGCCCCCAGTCACGCCATCACCGATGCGCTGCCCGATCCCGTCATTCTGCTGAATCGCACGGGTCAGGTGTTGACCTATAACGTGCCTGCTCGGGGCCTGTTCTCGTCCTTGCGTAAGGGCAGCCATATCTCGTCGGTGATCCGCGCACCGGAGTTTCTCGACGCTGTCAGTACCGCGCCGAAGGTCGGGCGCGCCGTCTCAGTCATTTACGCCGAGCGCGTGCCCGTGGGACGCCACTTGGAGGTCACGGTCGCACCGCTTATGCGCGGAGCCGAACCTGATGGCACAATTCTCGTGCTGTTGCGTGACTTCACGGAAGGTGAGCGCATCAATCAAATGCGCGCGGACTTCATCGCCAACGCAAGTCACGAGCTGCGGACGCCGCTGGCCTCCCTGCGTGGCTTTATCGAGACGCTGCAAGGCACGGCAAAGGAAGACCCGGCGGCCCGTGAGCGCTTTCTGCCAATCATGGCCGAGCAGGCCACACGCATGACGCGGCTCATCGATGCGCTGCTGTCCTTGAGTCGGCTTGAGATGAATGCGCACGTGCCGCCAAGCGAACTTGTCGACCTCAACGACGTCCTCGGTCACGCCAGGGATACGCTGGAGCCCCTTGCCGCCGATAGCCAAACAACGTTGGAGGTTGAACGCTGTGCGAAGCCTGCCATCGTGCACGGTGATCGCGACGAGCTTCTCCAGGTCTTGCAAAACCTGGTGCAGAACGCGCTGAAATATGGTCGCTCGGGCGGTAAGGTCCGCATTGAGGCCAAGCACATTCCGTCTCTGACCCGCCAGACTGGGGGCCGCTATGCCATTTCCGTGGTCGACGATGGACCCGGAATTTCCGCCGAGCATTTGCCGCGGCTCACGGAGCGCTTTTACCGCGTCGACGTGGACTCCAGCCGGGAGATGGGCGGAACCGGTCTTGGTCTTGCTATTGTGAAGCACATCCTGAATAGGCACCGCGGTGAACTCGCGATCGCATCCGAGCCCGGCGAAGGGTCGACCTTCACCATTATGCTTAACGAGTCCCAGTCCGCCGCCTCCGGGACCGCATTATCCACAGCCCGCTAAGTTGAAAATCAAGGTATTTCAGTGCCTTGATCTGTCACAATAGGGAATCATGCTCGTCATAAAACAATGATCGAGGGCGACTAGCGTGCCCACGAGCTGGCGGCGTTTGGGCGCGCTGGCGGAAACTTGCATCCAAACGCGTACATCCGATCTCAAGGGGGTTCAAAGTGAACAGGATTGCTATCGCAACGTCGACGCTGGCCGTCGCCGCGCTCTGCACGGGAGGCCCCGCGCTCGCCCGTGACCAGGTTCAAATTGCAGGGTCTTCGACAGTGCTGCCGTATGCGCAGATCGTTGCCGAAGACTTCGGCAAGACCTACTCCAAATTCAAATCCCCGGTCGTCGAGTCCGGTGGTTCGTCGGCCGGCCTCAAGCAGTTCTGCAAGGGCTTGGGCGAGGGCACGATCGACATCGCGAATTCTTCGCGTTCGATCAAAGAGAATGAAGTTAAGGCCTGCGCTGACGCCGGTGTGAAAAACATCATGCCCGTGCGTTTCGGTTATGACGGGATCGTCTTTGCCACGGATGCCAAGGCAGCCGACTGGGCGCTTGAGCCGAAGGACGTCTATCTTGCACTCGCCAAAGAGATTCCGGTCGACGGCAAGATGGTCGAGAACCCGAACAAGACCTGGAAGGACGTGAACGACAAGCTCCCGGATTGGAAGATTGTCGGATACATCCCTGGTGAAAAGCACGGCACGCGTGAGGTCTTCGAAGAGAAGGTTCTCGTGACGGGTTGCGAGCATGCCGGCGGCAAGAAGATCTACATGGACGGCGGCATGGACAAAAAGGCGGCCGGTAAGGCTTGCTACAGAGTCCGTAAAGACGGCGGCACGGTCGACATCGACGGCGATTACACAGAGACCCTGGCGCGCCTTCAGTCCAACCCGACCGGCGTTGGTGTCTTCGGCCTTTCCTTCTACGAGAACAATACCGACAAGCTGAAGGTCGCCACGATGAGCGGCATCACGCCTTCGGTGGATACGATCTCCTCAGGTGAGTATCCGGTGTCCCGTCCGCTCTTCTTCTACGTCAAGAAGGACCATATCGGCGTGATCCCTGGCCTGAAGGAGTATGTGGAGTTCTTCACCAGCGAAAAGATGATCGGCCCCGATGGCCCGCTCGCCGACTACGGGCTGGTGCCGCTTCCTGAGGATCAGATGGAAGCGCTTCAGAAGGAAATCGAAGAGGGCAAGGTCCTCAGCATGTAGGGCTGATTTGTCAGACGAGAGCCTCTTTGGGGGAGCGGCGGTCTCAAGGGCCAAGCTCCCCCAATCCGGCGCCAAAGTCCTTGGGGGCGCGACCTTCGAGGGTTTTTAGAAAAGATCGACCAAGAGAGACCGACTGGTGTCCAGCCTAACGATCCTTGCCATCCTTCTCCTCGTAGGCATTGCCGCCTTCTTTATTGGGCGCACGCGCAGCATCCAGGTTTGTGGCGGCAAACAGCAGACGCTCCATTCCCGGCCCGCGTATTACGGCTACTACTTGGCGATTTTGACGGCACTACCCGCGATACTCGTGCTCGCTATTTGGAGTGTTGCGGAAAGACCGGTCAGCAATTACCTCGCGATGCGGGAGTTGCCGGTCAAGGTACTCGAAGGGTCGAATGCACAGCGCTCACTCACAATGGGTGTTGTGGATTCGATCGCAACCGGTCTGCCGAAGCTGAGCGCTGATGAGTATGAAGTGGTGCGCAAAGCGCGCTTAGGCTTCGTTACCACCTCGGATGCGCGAGACATCTTGTCAAAACATGGGGTGGTTCTTGGGTCTGATCCGGAGCCGACCCTAATCGCCTCTGCCCAAAAACTGGCATCGGCCCGCGGGCAAAGCCGATTTTTCCTGTTGATCACTTGTTTCCTGGTGGCCGCTGCCGGTTTCGCTTGGGGATACAGGCGTATTCACCCGAGGCTGCGCAGCCGCAACATCGTCGAACGCGTGATGCGGGGCGGGCTCTTCGCCGCCTCGACCGTGGCCGTGCTCACCACGGTTGGCATTGTTCTATCGGTCTTGTTCGAGACAATTCACTTCTTCCAGTTCGTCTCGCCCATGGACTATTTCTTCGGGACGGTCTGGGATCCACGCTTCGCCACGGTCGGCAAGGCGGAAGGCCAATTCGGCCTCTTACCGCTTCTGTGGGGCACGATGTTCATCTCCGCGGTGGCGCTCATGGTTGCGGTGCCTGTCGGACTGTTCGCCGCCGTTTATATGTCTGAATATGCGGGCTCGAAGGTTCGTGCGCTTGCCAAACCCGTTTTGGAAATCCTCGCGGGCATCCCGACAATCGTCTACGGCCTTTTCGCCTTGTCGGTGTTCGGCCCTATGCTGCGCGACCTCGGCTTCAATGTCGGACTTGATATCTCGGCATCGAGCGTTCTGACCGCCGGTATCGTGATGGGCGTGATGATTATCCCTTTTGTGTCCTCGCTCTCCGACGACATTATCAACGCCGTACCACAGTCTCTTCGCGAAGCCTCCTACGGTCTTGGCGCTACCCAATCGGAAACAATCAAGAGAGTCATTCTGCCAGCGGCATTGCCCGGCATTGTCGGCGCGGTCTTGCTCGCAGCCTCTCGCGCAATCGGTGAAACGATGATTGTGGTGCTGGCCGCCGGGATCGCAGCAAATCTGACGGTCAATCCGCTTGAGCCTGTCACGACCATCACCGTGAAGATCGTGAGCCAGCTTACAGGTGACCTTGAGTTCAACAGTCCGCAGACGCTTGTCGCGTTCGCGCTTGGGCTCACGCTCTTTGTCATCACCTTGGCGTTGAATGTCTATGCCCTCTACATCGTGCGCAGATATCGGGAGCAGTACGAATAATGATCGAGCAGACCGCTTCCCTCGCGTCTCTCACAGGCGATGCTGCGCAGAAGAGGCTTCGCCGCCGTCACGCGGCCGAGCGGCGCTTCCGCTTTTACGGAATAGCGGCGATTCTGTTCGCGCTCGGATTCCTAGTGTTCCTATTCGCCTCGATCGTCAGCCAGGGCTGGTCGGCGTTCTTGCAGACCTCGATTCAGTTGCCTGTCTATTTCAATCCCGCGGTGATCAACCCGTCGGGCAATCCGAAGGATGAGGACGAACTCTTCGGCGCGAACTTCGTCAAATTGGCGCGCGAGGCCCTTTACAAAGACCTTGGCGTCGATGCCAAGAACCGCAAGGACCGCCGCGCTGCCAACCAATTGTTGTCGCGTGGTGTCGATGTGCAATTACGCGACATGGTGCTGCGCGATCCGTCTATTATTGGGAAGACGGAAAACGTGTGGCTGCTTGCCAACGACAATGCCGACGCCTTGATGAAGGGGTCGATCGACCGGAATACGCCAAACGACCGCCGCCTGATCAAAGACGAGCAGATTGCCTGGATCGATACGCTCGTTGAGGCCAGCAACATGAAGACACGGTTCAACACCGGTTTGTTTATCAATGGCGCATCAAGCAGTCCGGAAACCGCAGGTCTTGGTGTCGCGCTAATCGGCTCATTTTTCATGATGATCACGGTGGTACTCTTGGCCGTGCCGCTCGGTGTTTGCGCAGCGCTCTATCTGGAAGAGTACGCCCCGAAGAATCGGATCGCCGACATCATCGAGGTCAACATCAACAACCTCGCGGCTGTGCCGTCGATCGTATTCGGTTTGCTCGGTCTTGCCGTCTTTATCAATTTTCTTGGTCTTCCCCGATCTGCACCACTGGTTGGTGGTCTTGTGCTGACACTAATGACGCTGCCAACCATTATCATCACCACGCGGGCGGCTATCCGAGCGGTGCCACCGTCCATTCGTGAAGCCGCTCTCGGTGTCGGTGCCTCAAAGATGCAGCTTATCGGGCATCACGTGCTGCCGCTCTCTTTGCCGGGCATCCTAACCGGAACGATTATTGGTCTGGTTCAGGCCCTGGGTGAAACGGCCCCGCTGCTGATGATCGGTATGGTAGCATTCGTCGTCGACTATCCAACGACACCACTTCAGCCGGCGACGGGCTTGCCCGTGCAAATTTATATGTGGGCGTCGTCCGCTGAACGCGGCTTCGTGGAACGTACCGCGGGCGCGACGATGGTCCTGCTGGCGTTCTTGATCGTGATGAATAGTTTGGCCGTCTATCTACGAAATAGGTTCGAACGGAAATGGTAAGAGGGACCGCAGTCATGGAGGTGAAGGTGGACGGCAGGCCTCCCGGTCGGGCGGAAGCGCCTGCGGAGCCAAAGGAAACCGGGCACACAGCTCCTGTGGCGCACAGCCAGCTCAAGTTGGAGGCGGCTGACGTCAACCTCTGGTATGGGGACAAGCAGGCGCTCTTCGATGTGAACCTTGAGGTTTTCGATCGGTCGGTAACCGCACTGATCGGACCGTCGGGCTGCGGTAAGTCGACCTTCCTGCGGTGTTTGAACCGCATGAACGATGTGATCGACATCTGCAAGGTGCAAGGCAACATTCGCCTTGATGGGGAAGACATCTACGCGCCCGATGTCGATCCGGTTCAGCTCCGCGCGCGGGTTGGCATGGTGTTTCAGAAGCCAAATCCGTTTCCGAAATCAATCTTTGAGAACGTGGCCTATGCGCCCCGACTTCATGGTCTTTGCGCAACAAAAGCGGATCTTGAGCAAGTGGTGGAGACCAGCCTGCGAAAGGCCGGCCTGTGGGAAGAGGTGAAGGATCGTTTGGATGCCCCAGGCACCGGTCTTTCGGGCGGCCAGCAGCAGCGGCTCTGCATCGCTCGCGCCATCTCGGTCAATCCTGAAGTTTTGCTCATGGACGAGCCTTGCTCGGCACTTGATCCGATTGCGACCGCGACGATCGAGACCTTGATTGACGAACTCAAGGAGAACTTGTGTATCGCGATCGTGACTCACTCGATGCAGCAGGCGGCGCGCGTTTCTCAGCGCACGGCCTTTTTTCATCTCGGCAAACTCGTCGAGGTGGACGAGACTTCGACGATTTTCACCAATCCGACCGATCAGCGGACCCAGGACTACGTCACCGGACGCTTCGGCTGATATCGGCGCTCAGGAGTTCGCCACCCATGGAACAACAGAAAGAACATATTGTCAGGTCTTACGAGGAGGAGCTTGCTCTTCTGAACAACAAGATTGCGAAAATGGGCGGTCTTGCGGAGCAGGTGCTCGGGCAGTCCTTCGAAGCCCTGGAGCGCCGCGATCCCCGTCTCGCTGCGGACACGATCGCTCTGGATGAGGAAATCGATGTGCTTCAGCGTGAGATCGAAGAGCAGGCCGTGGTCATGATCGCGCGGCGCCAGCCAATGGCCTACGACCTGCGTCAGATCATGGCGGCCTTGCGTATCTCCGCCGATTTGGAGCGGATCGGCGACCTTGGGAAGAATATCGCCAAGCGCGCCGTCGCCGTGGTCACCGAGCAGCAGCCCAAACAACTCATGCTAGGCCTGAAGCACATGGGCGAGCTGTCTCTTGCCCAGCTGAAGCAAGTTCTCGATGCTTTCATCGCGCGCGATGCCGAGCGCGCTTTGGACGTTTGGTACAAGGATGAAGAAATTGATGCGATGTACAATTCGCTGTTCCGCGAACTTCTCACTTACATGATGGAAGATCCGCGCAATATCAGCCTGTGCACCCATCTCCTCTTCGGCGCGAAGAACATTGAACGTGTTGGCGACCACGCGACAAATATCGCAGAAACGGTCTACTACCTTGTGCATGGCCGGCCGATCACGGACCAGCGTCCCAAGGGCGATACGACCAGTTCCACGGCGTACACATCGCAGACCGGGTCGGCGTCGTAAGCGATGCTTCAGGTGAACGGCATGAACGCGGGAGCAAAAGTTCTGGTAGTTGAGGACGAAGAGCCTCTGGCTCTTCTCCTCCGCTATAACCTTGAGGCCGAGGGTTACGCGGTGAATGTTATCCATCGCGGCGACGAGGCCGAAGTTGCCATCGCGGAGAACTCTCCCGATCTCATCGTTTTGGATTGGATGCTGCCAGGTCTGTCCGGGCTTGAGCTTTGCCGGCGCCTGCGCGTGGGCAAAGAAAGCCGGACCATTCCCATCATCCTGCTCACGGCGCGGAGCGAAGAGAACGACCGGATTCGCGGCCTCACCACTGGCGCCGACGACTATGTGGTCAAGCCATTTTCGTTGCCCGAATTGATGGCTCGGGTCCGCGCTATTTTACGCCGCACGAGTCCGGAGCGCATCGCAACCGTTTTGACTGTCGTTGATATCGAACTTGATCGGGAGTCCCATCGTGTGACGCGCAATGGCCGTCAGGTTCATCTCGGGCCAACGGAATTCCGGTTGCTGGAATTCCTGATGCAGAGCCCTGGACGCGTCTTCAGCCGTGCTCAGTTGCTCGATGGCGTGTGGGGCCGAAACGTCTATGTGGACGAGCGCACCGTCGATGTGCATATCGGCCGTCTGCGTAAGGCCATGATGCGTGGGCCCGAGCGGGATCCTGTGCGGACCGTGCGCGGTGCGGGCTACGCCTTTTCAGACAAGCTCGAAGAGACGGCATAGGCCTCGCGGGAGGCTTGGTTCGTCTGAAAATGAGAGAGGCGCCAGCTTTCGCGGCGCCTCTGTCTTTTTCTGGAAATGGAAGAGAGGCTCAGCCTGTGGCCGAGCGCTTCTCTCGCCGTCGCGATTGAGCCGGCTGATACGCCATGCAGGCATGATGCTCGCAATAGGGCGACGAACCGTTTTTCTTGCGTCCGCAAAAATGAAACGACCCTTCGCTGGGGTCCCCAATGGGCCAGCGGCACATCGACTCGTTCAGCGTAAGGATGGTCGCCCGCTCGTGCAGCGGGATAACCAACTCCTCGACCTGTGCCGGAGCGGGTGTCGCCTCGAACTCCGCCTCGTAGGTCGGCTTCAACGCAGCATTGCCGCGCGTGCCAAAGGTGAGCGAGGGCGCTCGGCTCTGCCGCGGCGTGTGATTGCGCCTTGGCCGTGGAACGCTTGACCGGGAACTGGTCGCGCGCCCCGAAAGTCCGAGCCGATGGACCTTGCCGATAACCGCATTACGGGTCACGCCGCCTAAGCGACCCGCGATTTGGCTGGCACTCAGTCCCTCAGACCAGAGCTTTTTCAGCAGTTCTACTCGTTCGTCAGTCCAAGCCATGTTTGCCTCCTCGTTTGGACTCAGAGTCCCCCCGTCATGAAAGACGGTGTTTTTCGAATTACTCGAATTTACTGCTGAGAAATGACCGCTTCGGCGCCCACAGCACCTACGACATCTGGTAGCCGAGCGATTATTACCCTACTAACCCCGGTGGAAACCGACAAGCGTCCGCCACGCTTGGGTGCCCCGTTTTCCACCGGAACAAGCCGATTCTGCCATTTCTCTTGTCGGAGCACAAACCCATGCGTTGACAGAAGAGTGGAGAAACGTTGGATAAGACGGTCATGAGGACTGATTGACTCCACCTCGGAGCAGACCTAACACTCTGACTTTGCTTGCTGCCGCCGGTCGGCGGCAATTTTGTTTCAGGAACACGAAAGATTCATGTCGGCCCTACTTCCGACATATGCCCGCAGCGAATTGTCCTTCGCGCGGGGAGAGGGCGCCTTTCTCTTCACGGAGGCCGGAACGCGCTATCTCGACTTCTCAAGCGGTATCGCCGTCACAGCGCTCGGCCACGCCCATCCCGCTCTGATCGAGGCGCTTCAAGATCAGGCCGAGAAGGTCTGGCACGTCTCAAACCTGCATCATATTGCGGAGCAGGAACGGCTTGGGCAGCGCCTCTGCGATGCTAGTTTCGCCGACCGCGTGTTCTTTACAAATTCCGGGGCCGAGGCGGTGGAAGCCTCGATCAAAGCCGCGCGCCGCTACCACTTCGCCAATGAGGCGCAGGAGCGCTACCGGTTGATCACCTTCCAGGGCGCTTTTCATGGCAGGACCCTGGCGACCATCGCGGCCGGAGGCCAAGCCAAGCATTTGGAAGGCTTCGGTCCGCCCGTGGATGGGTTCGATCAGGTCGCCGGCTTCGATATCGATGCGGTCAAGGCGGCCATTGGTGATGAGACCGCGGGCGTGCTGCTGGAGCCGATCATGGGTGAGGGGGGCATGCGCGAGGTGCCCTACCGCTTCCTGCAAGATCTAAGGGCGCTGTGCGATGAGGCGGGCCTTCTCCTCGTGCTCGACGAAGTGCAATCCGGTGTCGGGCGTACCGGGCGGTTCTATGCGCATGAATGGGCGGAAGTGACGCCGGATATCATGGCCTCGGCCAAAGGGCTCGGCGGCGGCTTTCCCGTTGGTGCCTGCCTGACCACGGAAGCCGTTGGCCAAGCCATGACCCCTGGAACGCACGGCTCGACATTTGGCGGCAACCCGTTGGCCATGGCGGTCGGCAATGCCGTCCTCGATGTGATTTTGGCGCCTGGTTTTCTCGAACATGTGGCGCAAATGGGCCTGAGGTTGAAGCAAAGGCTCGCCGGTCTTGCCGATGAGCACAGCGATATTATCAACGAGGTTCGGGGCCAGGGGCTCATGATGGGCCTGCAGTGCAAGCCCGAGAATGTCACGCTCCTGGCGGCTCTAAGAGAGCGGGGCATGCTTACGGTCCCAGCAGGTGACAATGTGGTGCGTCTGTTGCCGCCGCTGATCGTGAGCGAAGATGAGATCGACCTTGCGTGTGCCACGATCGACGCCGCCTGCAGCACTCTGAAATCCGGCAACGCCGAAAACGCTTAAACCTTATCTGAGACACTTCGTCTAAGACCTCCTGTCCAAAACCCTCTTTCCCAGACCCTCTTTCTGAAACCCTTCATCAAAGACCTGCCTTCCATGCCCCAGCCGCCAACGCATTTTCTCGATCTCGACGCCCTGGACGGCGCGACCTTGCGCACCATTCTCGAGGCTGCCGCCACGCTGAAGAAGGCGCGCAAGGTGCCAAAGGCGTTGTCCGTTCCTGCTGGCGCCGTGCTTGCCATGATTTTCGAGAAGCCATCGACGCGAACGCGCGTTTCCTTCGAGATGGCGATCCACAAGCTTGGCGGCGCAGCCATTGTGCTGAATGCCCAGGACATGCAGCTTGGCCGCGGCGAGACAATTGCCGACACCGCGCGTGTCTTGTCGCGCTATGTGGATGCCATCATGGTTCGGACCGGACCGCATGAGACGCTCACCGAGTTTGCCGCTTATGCGGACATTCCGGTGATCAATGCCCTGACGGCCCGGTCGCATCCCTGCCAGATCATGGCGGATATTCTGACATTCGAAGAGCGCAAGGGACCCATCAATGGGCGTGTCGTTGCTTGGCTGGGGGATGCGAACAATGTCGCAACCTCCTGGGTCCATGCGGCGGCCCGTTTCCGCTTCACCTTGCGCATGGCAACACCGCCGGAATTCGCTCCTGCGCCGGACTTGTTGGTCTGGGCGCGCGCGGAAGGCGCCGTGATCGAGGTCACGGCCGATGCACACGCGGCAGCTCAAGGGGCGGACTGTGTGGTGACTGATACGTGGGTCTCCATGGGTGACAAGGATGTGGAGACGCGCAAAGCAGCGCTCGAGCCTTTCCGGGTGGATGAGGCGTTAATGGCGCAGGCCAAACCTGAGGCCATTTTCATGCACTGCCTGCCAGCTCATCGCGGCGATGAGGTCACGGACGCTGTGATAGACGGACCGCAATCGGCGGTTTGGGACGAGGTGGAAAACCGGCTCCACGTGCAGAAGGCCATTCTCGTGTGGTGTCTCAACAAGGGCCGCCTTGCGGTCAAAAAATCCGCGGCGAAGCGGAGGCCTGCAAAGAAGGCCGCGAGCGCCAAAGCGCCGAAGCGTTCCGTGCACCGTGCCGCGGCGAAAAAAACAACCGCGAAAAAGCCGGTCGCGAAGAAAACGACAGTCAAGAAGAGAGCGGTCAAGAAGCGGCCGGCCAATAAGAAGCCAGCCAAGAAACTCGCACGCAGAGGTCAGCGGTGAGCGATCCAGCGCTGAAAGGTGCGATTGAGATTGCTGTGCCTGCGGATGACCTTGTCCTGCCGTTTCAGGCCGAGCAGGCGGACGTTGTGGGGCGCTTGGTCAAGCTCGGGCCGACTGTCGATACAGTTTTATCGCGCCATGCCTACCCAGAGCCGGTTTCGCGTCTGCTCGGAGAGGCGGTAGCACTCACCGCGCTTCTTGGCGCATCACTGAAATCCGACGGCAAGCTGATCTTGCAAGCCTCAACCGACGGTCCCGTCGATCTCCTCGTTGCGGACTTCGTGGTGCCGGGTTCCTTGCGGGCTTATGCCCGGTTCGATGAGGCGCGGCTGGCCGCGCTCGAGCCAGCCCTGCTCGGGCAAGGGCACCTGGCGATGACCATCGATCGCGGTGTGGATGCGGAGCGCTATCAAGGCGTTGTGCCACTCGAAGGCTCAAGCCTCACCGAGGCCGCAGACACATACTTCCAGCAGTCGGAGCAGCTGCCGAGCTTTATCCGGCTTGCGGTTGCCCGGCATTTCCAAGCGGCCGAGAACGGCGAGGGCACCTGGACTTGGCGCGCTGGCGGCCTTCTGGTCCAAAAGCTCACGCGCGAGGGCGGCCTCGTAACGCCTAAAGCCTTCGAGGAAGACTGGAACCGAGCCAAGGCGTTAGCCGAGACCGTTGAGGATCACGAATTGCTCGATCCGTTGCTGGCGCCGGAACGGCTTCTCTATCGCCTGTTTCACGAAGAGCAGGTGCGTGTCTTTCGCGCTATTTCGCTCAAGACCTATTGCAGTTGCTCGCGGACACGTGTCGAGGACATGCTCAAGCGCTTCTCAGACGAGGATATGAGCGACATGGTCGTGGACGGCGAGCTATGGGTCACGTGCGAATTCTGCAACGCGCGCTACAATTTCGATCCGAAAGAGTTTGGGATCGAGTAGGCCCTCACGTCTGCAAACGCTCCATGAGCTTGGCAAGAAATTGCAAGGACGCCTCGAGCTGTGCGATCGACACAAATTCATCGGCTGCATGAGCTTGCGCGATGTCGCCTGGTCCACAGACCACAGCAGGACAGCCCGCATCCTGGAAGAGCCCGGCCTCTGTCGCATAGGACACGCCGCTGGCGCGGTTTGCTCCGGTCAAACTCATGGCCAAGGAAACGGCATCGGACTTTGGTCCGGCGGAGAAGGCGGGTACCGACGTTTGCGTTTCGGTTTCGATCGCAGCATCAGGTGCCGCGCTCCGCATCTCCGGGAGAAGGCTCCGGTTTGCGAAGTCCGAGAGACGCGATGGAACATCCTTGGCCTCGGTGCCGGGAAGCCCGCGGAGCTGCCAGCGGACCTCGCAATTTCTGGGAACGATATTGGGCGCCGTCCCACCATCGATCATGGCGACCATGACAGTGGAGTAGGGTGGGTCGAAATGGGGATCGTTTTCGCTCGCGGCGACCTCTGCTGCTAAGCGGTCGATCTCCTCAACGAGTTTCGATGCCGCGGAGATCGCATTAGCGCCAAGCGCCGGCATGCTGGAATGGGCCTCCTTGCCGGTGACCGTCGTGGAGTAGACGTCGATGCATTTGTGACCATCGATCACCTGCATACTTGTCGGCTCACCAACGATGACCACCCGTGCGCGCGGGAGATCCACGCCAAAGCGTGCGATCATCGGGCGTACACCCAGACACCCCACCTCTTCGTCATAGGAGACGATGATGTGGATGGGCTCGCTCAGCGGTGCCGATTTGAACAGCGGTATTGAGGAGAGCACGCAAGCGATGAAGCCTTTCATGTCACACGTGCCTCGCCCGTAGAGCTTCTCGTCCCTCTCGGTCAGCGTGAAGGGATCGGACGTCCAGTCTTGGCCGGTCACTGGCACACAGTCGCTATGGCCAGAAAGCCCGATGCCGCCCTCGCCCTCGCCAATCGTTGCAAACAGGCACGCCTTCTTCCCATCGCCGCTTGGCACCAGGGTCGAGGCGATGTCATGGCCGTCCAAATAGTCCCGGACAAAGGCGATCAGTTCGAGATTGGATTTCGCGCTCGTGGTGTCAAACCCCACCAGTGTGGCGAGAAGGCCTGTAGCGTCTTTGATGTTCGCGGGCTCAGCCATTTCTTTGCTTTTCGCTACTTTGCGGCCGCAAGGGCCTGGTCGATATCGGCTTCCAGATCGTTCGCGTCCTCAAGACCGACAGACAGCCGGATCGTGTTGTCGTAAATGCCGAGCTCCTCCCGTGTCTCGGGTGTGAGACGTTGATGGGTGGTGGTTGCTGGATGGGTGGCCAGGCTCTTCGCATCTCCGAGATTGTTGCTAATCCTGAAGAGCTCAAGCGCGTTCAGAACGGCGAAGGCATCCTCCTTCGCATCCCCAATCTCGAAGGCGACCATGGGTCCGCCAAAGGCCATCTGCTTCTTGGCGAGCGCGTGCTGCGGATGGTCTTCGCGCCCTGGATAATAGACGCGGCGCACCGCGGCGTGTTCGGCAAGGAGGTCGGCGACGCGGGCCGCGGATTCGCAATGGCGCGCAACGCGCAAGGGCAGCGTCTCCAAGCCCTTCAGCAACACCCATGCATTGAAGGGGCTGAGCGAGGGTCCGGTGTGTTTCAGGTAGGTGTGCAAGGTCTCCTCAATAAACTCTTTTGGGCCGAGCACCGCCCCACCCAAACAGCGCCCTTGCCCGTCAATATGTTTGGTCGCCGAATAGACGACAATATCTGCGCCAAGCTCCAGGGGCCGCTGGCCGAGGGGTGTTGCGAACACGTTGTCGACGATGGTGAGCGCGTTGGCGTGTTTGGCGATCTTCGCCACGCCCTCAATGTCGACCAGTTGAAGCACGGGGTTGGTCGGCGTCTCGAAGAAGAAGGCACGCGTGTTGGGCTGAACCGCAGCCTCCCAGGCAGCGAGATCGCGGCCGTCGACCAGTGTCGAGGCGATGCCGTAACGGGGCAGCAGGTCATCCACGATATAGAGGCAGCTTCCAAACAATGCGCGGCCAGAGACCACGTGATCTCCGGCCTTGAGGTGGCATAGAAGCGAGGCCGCAACAGCCGCCATGCCGCTCGCCATGCCTCGGGCCGCCTCGGCCCCTTCAAGCGCACGCATGCGATCTTCGAACATGGAGATCGTTGGGTTCGCGTAGCGGCTATAGACATAGCCGTCGGCCTCACCCTTGAAACGCGCTTCCGCCTCCTCTGCGCTGTCATAGACGTAGCCGGAATTGAGGAAGAGGGCCTCGGACGTCTCGCCAAATTGGCTGCGCAGCGTGCCCTCCTGCACCAGCTTTGTGGCGGCGCTCCAGTTCTCGCGGCGGCTCTTCGTTTTCCCGGCCATGACCAAACACTCCTCGAACGTTTTTCCGGCGGCCGGCAGCACAAAAAAACCCGGATTTGGCAGCCGCCAAAAGCCGGGAATTGCGCGTCCACGGCCTTTTAGCGACTTGTTTTACGTGGCTGCAAGCCGGCCGGCCAAATCACCACGAGGAGGATTAATTGCGCCACGCGGCGCCCCAGTCAAGCCTTCCTCAGCCTAAAGGCTCTTGTGAATCCAGGGGAGAAGGCCGAGCTTAGAGTGACCACGCGCGGCGTAGATGCCAAGAAGATCGATGATGAACCAATCCGACCAGCTTTTTGAAGGCCTCCCGGAGGAGACCCCGGATATTCCCGCAGGAAGCGCGAGCCGCGCGCTTTCTCGAACCGGGGTCCTGCCCAGCCAGGCCCTTCGGGCTCTCATCGCAGGCGGAGAGATTGCCGGGGCGCCCGCAATCGAGGAAGGCCAGATTCAGCCTGCCAGTCTCGATCTTCGGCTCGGGCGGGTTGCCTATCGCATTCGGGCGAGCTTTCTCCCCGGCACCAAATCGACCGTGCGCGATAAGCTCGCGGGTCTCACCTTCCATGAGATCGACCTCACGAAGGGCGCTGTCCTCGAAGCAGGCTGCGTGTATCTCGTCCCCCTCGCTGAGCACTTGAACTTGCGCGCAACCGTGGCTGGCTTTGCGAACCCTAAGAGCTCGACAGGCCGGCTCGACGTCTTCACGCGCCTCATCGCCGACTATCAGGATAGCTTCGATAGCGTTGGTGAGGGCTACTCGGGGCCACTCTATACAGAGATTTGCCCGCGCACCTTCTCCATCAAGGTGCGCACTGGCTCGCGCCTCAACCAGATTCGCTTTCGCCGCCGCGTCAGCCAGCAGGAGGGCGAGCAGCCCGGACGCGTGGGCGACAAGCATTTGCGCGCTATCCACTCAGACGTTGGGCTAGTGGAAGGCGAAGCTGCGATCCGCGAAGGGCTTAATTTGCGCATCAGCCTGGCTCCCCTCGAGTCTGGCGGGCTGGTTGGCTATCGCGCGCGCCGCTATGCGGGCGTCGTCGATGTGGACAATGTCGGCGCCTACGATGTGGCGCAGTTCTGGGAGACCGTGCATCTTGGCGGCGACAAACGCCTCGTCCTCGATCCGCACGAATTCTACATCCTGGCGTCCAAGGAAAGCGTTTCCGTCCCGCCTGAATATGTGGCCGAGATGGCGCCGTTCGATCCCATGATCGGTGAATATCGCGTTCACTATGCGGGCTTCTTCGACCCAGGGTTCGGCTATGCTGAGGGCAAGGTGCCGGGCGCCAAGGCTGTGCTCGAAGTCCGCAGTCTCGATATCCCGTTCATCGTCGAAGACGGTCAGATTGTCGGTCGGCTCGTCTATGACCGCTTGACCGAGGTCCCAGAGACCCTTTACGGGCAAGGCATTGGCTCACATTATCAAGCCCAAGGCTTGAAACTGTCCAAGCATTTCCGCTAGGGGCAATCTGCCCGATCACGCTGGGGCAGCAAATAATCGATCAAACGGGGGAAAGCTATCATGCAGGCGCTCACATCGGCTGTCGAATGGTTGAGCGGGGTCGTATGGGGCGTTCCCATGCTGGTGCTTCTGCTCGGCGTCGGACTTCTCCTGACCTTTGGTTTGCGGTTCCGTACTATACGGGATCTGCCCCTCGCCTTTGTTCTGTTGTGGCGCGGGCGCGTTCCCGAGGGCAAAGGCGAGATCACCCCCTTCAATGCGCTGATGACCGCGCTCGCCGCGACCATCGGTACGGGCAATATCGCCGGCGTGGCCACGGCAATCTTCATCGGTGGGCCGGGCGCCGTGTTCTGGATGTGGATGACGGCACTAGTCGGCATGGCCACGAAGTTCGCCGAGGCCGTATTGGCCGTGCGCTACCGCGAAGTCGATGATCGCGGCAGATATGTCGGCGGCCCGATGTATTACATCAAGAACGGGCTCGGGAAGAACTGGGCGTGGCTTGGCGCCTGCTTCGCGGTGTTCGCGGGGCTAGCGGGATTCGGCATCGGCAATACGGTGCAGGCAAACTCCGTCGCCGACGCTCTGGAGGCCTCTTTTGGCGTTCCGTACTGGGTAACGGGCGTCGTGCTGGCGATCTTCGTAGGCACGGTGCTTGTCGGCGGCGTTCAGTACATCGCCGCTGTCGCCGGCAAGCTCGTCCCGCTTATGGCGATTTGTTATATCGGCGCTGGCCTAGTGGTCATCGGGCTGAACATCGAGGCGGTGCCAGCCGCCTTCCGGTTGATCTTCACCCATGCCTTCTCGCCCATCGCGGCGACCGGTGGCTTTGCCGGCGCGGCCGTGTGGGCGGCAATCCGCTTCGGTGTGGCGCGCGGCGTGTTCTCTAACGAAGCGGGGCTCGGCTCGGCGCCAATCGCCCACGCTGCCGCCGAGTGTAAAGGCCCGGTCAGCCAGGGCCTCCTCGCCATGCTGGGCACGTTCATCGACACCATCGTC
>Ga0316192_10000081_pt1 | contig 59562 bp, 46 predicted proteins | sample MerIslwburrow_MG_FD_204931 | JGI IMG/M metagenome (GOLD analysis project Ga0316192, IMG submission 204931) | Coastal sediment microbial communities from Maine, United States - Merrow Island worm burrow | ecosystem: Environmental > Aquatic > Marine > Coastal > Sediment | place: USA: Maine...
CATCTGTGAGATAGGAAAGGTCTTTAACAAAGGCCACACCTGTTTCACTGTCGGCAACATTACAGCCATAGAGCAGAATATCTGCATCAGAAGCCAGCGATTTTCCCCAGGCTTTTATTCGCTCGCTGTATTTAGAAAGAGTTGAAGTGGAGAGTTGCGAGTTACCAATACGTAGCGTACCGGTGCTACCGTGTGAAATCAGATGGACGGCAGCCAGCCCATCATAGGCTGATAGCACTTCGGTAATTTGGGCAACACCATCACCTTGGGGATTGAGCAGATAGACATCAACATTGGGACGCAGTTTGTTGGTTGGCTCTTCAGATGATGAAGGTAAAGGGGCAACACTTTCATCATCAGCTGTTTGCTCTACCGTCTGTTTGTTATCAGCCACATGGTCAACATTTGGTATCGTATATGTTGGTTCTATACTGGTTTCAAATATTTGTTCCTCTTCAGCAGCAAAGAGGCTTTCCAGTAGTTCCTGATAGCCTTCAACAGTAGGATCAACAAAGACAATCTCTTTTACTTTCAGTGCAATTGATTGCTCAGCCGCATAGATCAATTCAGCACTGAGTTGTTCTCCATCACTGGGAAGGACCGTCTCCTCTTCAGTCTCTGAGGTTGTTGCTTCATCGTCAGCAGGTGCTTGTTCTGCTGCTTCAATAACGGGGAGTAATTCTGCACTTGATGGCTCAGCTTCGGCCTCAAACAGCACAGTGTCTATAAATTCATCAGGAAGAGAGAGCTCTGTATCGACCAGCAGATCCTGATCTGCATCAGGCAATACAACACCAATATCAGCCGACAGCAAAATGCGCTTTTCTAACTGCTCAAAGATGAGGCGATGATTTGATAGGCGTTTTGATTCGCTATCATTAATCATCTTGTTGTTACGTTTTTTTTCTGACATTCTACAACCCTCAGACAACCCTGCTTCATCCTAGGCTTACCCCATACATCCCGGGTCAAGCACTTAATTTGAATCAACCTGTTGTTAACAGCTTGTTCAAAGTCTGCAAATCTTCCTGACTCAATGTGCCGCCAGCTTTTTTCAATCGCAGTATGCTAAGCAGGTAGTCGTAACGTGCCTGTGAATAGTCGCGCTGTGCAAAGTGGAGGTCCCGCTGGGCATCCAACACGGCTAGCGTAGTATTGATGCCAGCTTTTAAGCCCTCTTCTTTTACATCCAGGGCACCACGTTGAAACAGTACGGATTTCTTCAGTGCTTCGACCTTCTTAATACCACTTAGCACGCCTTGATAGGCTGCCCGTGTTTCGCGTTCAAGGGAGCGTCGCTCAACCTCATATTCACGGCGGGCCTGTTGATGACGAAATCCAGCTTCACGCGTTAGTGATGATATTCTGCCCCCCAGATAGAAGGGCATATTAAAGCGCAGCATAACGTCAGTTGTGCGTACTTCACTGCCACCACCGAAAAGTGAGCCATCGGTATCACGATTATTCAAGGTTCCGACCAGATCCACAGTTGGCATGTGACCAGCACGTTGACGCCTTTTCTCTTCCATGGCCACGGTAATGGCATGACGTCGTGCTTCGAGCATATAGTTCTGGGAAATGGAGGTGCTGATCCAATCATCAAGCACCACAGAACCAGGTGGGGTCAGTGGGATATCTTCCTGCAGCACACTGAAATTAAGTACCAGCTCAGCGGTGTACTCCTGGAGTGCACGGTAGGCATCTTCTAACGCATTCTCCACTTCAATCTCCTGTGACTCGGAAGTGGCAAAGCGGGCTTGAGCATCGCGCAGATCGGTTATTGTTGCCAAGCCGCGCTTGGTACGCTCCTGAGCCAACTCCAGCTGGCGGGCTATGGCCGTTTTTTCTGAGCGAGAAAACTCGAGATTATCTTTTGCCGCCAGGACGGTAAAATAAGCTTCAGCCGTATCGAACATTAACTGCTGTTTGGCCGCCAATAACTCTGCTTTGGCCTGTTGGACTACAGCTTTAGATTGGGAAAAACGCTTCCAGGCATCGTATCGAAAAATAGGGACGCTTACGGAGAGGTTATAAGTGTCAGTAGAGAAGCCTGAACTACCTGAGCCATAGACCGTGTTATCACTGCTGATAATCTCCTGATCTGTCTCAGTATGTGCAGCTTCAAAAGATATTTCAGGAAGAAGCCCAGCACGTGCCTGGACTATTGCTTCATTTGAAGCCTGAAATTCGAACCCAGCTGCCTGCAGGCGTGCATCATTTTCAACTGCTAGTTGATAAACCTCTAGCAAATCAGCAGCCTGCGCTGATATTCCACATCCCATCGTAATAACAACAAGCACAGCCCTTCGCAAGGCAAACATTATGTCCATCTTTTTTCCTGCATTAATTATTTGTTTTTATGAATGTCAGCCCAAAAGCAGTTAACATCATCATTTGGGCTTTTTTGACTATTGCCAGATTCTATCACTCGCCATGCTGTAAAGCATTAGACATGCGAACCTAAGTAGTTAGATTAGGCTTGTACCCAACCTAACATTCTGTGGCAAAGCTTAAAGAGACAGCTTGACACACTGAACAGCGTTACCAACCAACAGTATCTGCTCTTTGTATTACAACTCTCTAGACATGAAGATCCAGATATTCCAAAAGAAATTCACAAAGACATATATCGAATAACAGGCAGGAAAAACACAAATTTAGACTGGGGTCTTATTTGCTTAATAAGAAAGAAAATGGAGGCTAAGCCCAGAATCGAACCGAGGCCCACGGCTTTGCAGGCCGCTGCACTTCTTTATATTTCAATAGGTTATATGCTTTGCCACTCCTAATGCCACTCTGTTTACAACTTTTATATTGGCAAAATACTGACTACACCCCGCAAGTGATACCGACAGAACAGATTATCAGCTTGTCTTTATATCAACTAAAGCTCGAATTTTTTGTACTAACCCTGGAAGGCGAGCCTGACTAGCAGCATCACCAGGTAAGTGACCAGGTACAGCTTGCAGAAATTCGTTCGAGGCTAAAAGCATACCAAACTGTTCACTCAAGTATCGGCGCAAACTAGGTGCAGATTGCTGGATCTCGTCACACAATTCTACACGCCCATCCACTATTGTAATGATATCCTCAAGATCATGACTGAGAAGATAATCCCCTCCCCCACGCCCTCTAAAAGCCTCAAGCTTAGTTGCAACAAAGGCAGGCGCTGAAATCAATTTAATCACCTGCTTACTTGGCAGCATTACAGACTGCGCTGTCTCAATTGCCAATGGATACCATTGGTTATGAAATCCAAGAATTCCAGGTTCTGACGGCATCAGATCAAGCTTAACTCCATCACAAAGCCATCGGCAGATCGGTGCATCATCAGATAAATCATGTGAGAATCCCCGAGACTGTACAGCAGTTTCCAAGGCATGGTATTGCTGTACAGAGGCAACCTGAGCAAGCACATCCACATCATCAGTTACTCTTATTGACTGAGCCCTTGTTGTAGTGACAAGCAATCCTGTAGCGCAACCACCAACAAACACCAGTGAATCACATAGATCTCCGAGGGCATCTACTACAAGAGTCAGAATTGCAATATTTAGATCATCACTTTCTGGCACAATAATCACTGCAACCGCTCCTGAAGAAGCTTTGAAGCAAGTTCCCGCTCCCTGGCCTGTCCAATTCGCAAAGCATCAAACAGCGAAAGCATCTCATAGAATTTAGCATCATCAGCTGCCGCCAAGGGAAGCTTCCCATACAACGGCAGCAATCCTTGGCCACGTACGGGGCCTTCTGGATGCGGCCATACAGGTGGCAGCTCATTTGATGCAAGGATCATATCTTTTAAAGGCGCAGCCGCCTGCGCCGTAGGGAACCCAATGGTGACCTCTCCTTGAACAGGCGGGTAAGCATAAGGAGCACCGTTGATAACAAAGCTCCGAAGTGCCGCCATAACCGGCTGCGCAGGCCCTTCAAGCTCCACCACAAGTCTTGCAGCTATAAGCCGCTGCACTGCTGCATGTACCTCAAAAGGTGACAAGCGAAGAGATTCAGCGAGCGCCTTATAAGGTAACCAGTGCCCATCCAAGGCAACTAGTTTCAGAGCCACAGCAAGATCCTGAGGCTTAAGAACCCATTGGCGGTTGCTTGCCCGTTTCAGAGCAACAGATTTGTCATTGGCGGCAGAATTACTCATATGCTATATGCATATAGCATATTTACTAAGGGGAAGCGACCCAAAAGAAGATTTTTTGTGATTGAGTATTACTCAGCAGCACAAGAAATTGCACATCTAACCAATATAGTCACGCTAAATTTACAAGTCACGCTAAATTTACAACAGTGCAACCTGATCAATTATGTCTCAGCTAGACTAAAGATAATCTGCTCAAGCATCATGATAGAAGTTGCCTGCTGAAAAATGGAAAGCACTACTTGAACAGAAACTTTTTATGAAGATCTTCACAAGACATGCTTATACAGGAAGACCATTCGGAAAAGCTCTGCACTTTTTATTAATTCATAAGAAAATGGAGGCTGAGCCCGGAATCGAACCGAGGTTTACGGCTTTGCAGGCCGTTGCTCTTCTATATGTTTCAATGGGTTGCGCGCTTTGCCATCTCTATTACCACTCCAACTACTATTGCTTAAAAATCACCGACCAAACATCACACTAAATATGTTGTAGCCAACACACAATCTTTCAGAGCTAATGTCAGTTTTTTTTACACCTTTATATAAATTTACATATTTTCTTCAACCATTTGAATTAAAAACATTTTCTCAATACACAAACGCCTTAATAACAATAATCATGAAAACTCCATTCACAGGAAGCCCCAGAAACACCTTCCAGAATGAACATTCATTCCATCTAACCTGTAATTTATTAGCAATACTTTGCACACATCTCAACGAACATATATCAACTAACAAATTGTTTTATAAAAACTTCCTTCTCATCTCTTCATTAAAAAAGCACTAAATCACAATTAATTTACAGCTTAAACCGCCCACTAAATGACATTAAGCAATTTTGCTTAAAATGTCAGATTTTTTTACACCACAATTAAAACAGCAACCTTTTTATACCTGCTATCAATTTGATTTACATGCTTTTTTTCTAGATTTTAATATATGGATCAAATATTGCTTAATGGTTCAGCATCACCTATTTCGTTATAGCTCGTGGAATAGAAATCTAGGGAGAGAAATTCACCATTATTAGGAAGGGGCAAAAGCGGCTGGTAAAAAGTTTTTGAATATCATGAGATGTATTTTGGAGATATGCAGTATGAAGAAGATTAAGATTGGCGCCCCACTAATTTTAGGCCTGGCTCTTTCAATAAACTCCATTTCAGCACAGGCTGGGCCTATTGACCTCAATGATTGGGGATTTAATGTTGATGGCGCCGTCAGCTTATGTAGCGCCCCCGGGGTTAATTGTGCCGCCGAACCAATGCCCCTGACAGGCTCACTGAATAGCTCTGGCCTCGGCACGCTCAACATGACCATTGCAGGTGCTGGTAGCCACAGCTTCACATCATTTTTCGATTTTGAAATGGTTGAACCACAGAATACATTTTACAATGAATATGGTTTTACATCAGGTACTGCCGCCGCAGGTCAGTCATGGGAAATTGACGAACCAGGGTATGTATTTGGCAACATCTTCGACCATTTGTGGGACGGAAATCTCGATAACACCAACAGTGTCCCGGCTGGCCTAGAAGAGGACGTCTCCTTTGGAATGGATTGGGACTTCAATCTGCTTGCAGATGAAACTGCTGTCATTGAACTGATTCTGAGTGACACATTGGATACTAACGAGTTCTACCTGGCTCATGTAGATTCTGACAGTGACACCACTATCTATTTCTGGAGCAGCATGACTATTCGAGACAGCACACAAAATATACCTGAGCCAGGCACCTTGTTTTTATTGAGTGCTGGTTTGATTGGCTTTGCTGGCCTGCGCCGTAGGAACCAATAACTAACATTGCCATATACCTAAGTAAATCAGGTGCAATCCCGGAATTACCATCTGCACTAATTAAAGAACAGCACAGCTCCTTATGAATTAAGTTATCATGAACACCATTGGATAGAGTATCTGCAAGCAAAGAGCAATCAAAATAGTAGAAAAATACCGTAAGAATTCAGAGGCTGCTTTAGCCTCAGTAGACTGACATAACAGATATACTAAATGCTCGTTCTCAAAGAATGGGCGATGCTTGTTTTTGGGGAGAAGAGCAAATTTGCTGTATACAGCGGAAAAAAGAAAGATCTTCAGACTCCTCACTTTTGCCTGTGAGCAGTGGCGTTGCAAGCTAAAAAAAGCATCCACTCCATGGATATACCAACTACTCTTCACCACTATCTTATGCACCTTCTCGCAGATATCAGCTGCCACCTCTCCAAGCACTGCAGGTTCCATTTCAGCTCAGCTGGAAAGTACGGCACAATCCCGTTCTGAAGGGTTAACCAAGCAGCAGGGGAACGCAATACTCCAAGAACTCCGCGCTATCCGCCAGCTTTTACAGAAGCAACAGGCAGCAGCCAAACCTCAAAAGAAACGGCCTACCAGCGCCAGGATACAACTCAGTGAACGTCCATCTCTGGGAGAGGCAGATGCCCCCGTGACCCTGGTGGAGTTTACCGATTACCAGTGCCCCTACTGTAAACGCTTCCACGACAATACCTTCCCTAAGCTGAAGGAAAAGTACATTGATACGGGCAAGCTGCGCTACATCGCCATGGATCTGCCTCTGCGGTTTCACCAACAGGCCAAACCTGCAGCCAGGGCAGCCCACTGCGCAGCCGAACAGGATAAATTTTGGGAGATGCGTAAAACACTCTTTAGGCATCCACGAGCCCTTGGCCAGGAAGAGCTGCTGAGTTATGCCAAAGAACTCTCCCTGGAGATAAGCACCTTTCAGGAATGCCTGAAAAGCGACCGATACAACGCCGAAATCCAACAGGACATACAGACCGCCCACAAAGCAGGGTTTACAGGCACACCCTCTTTTGTCATCGGTAAGAATATAAACAACTATGTAAACGGAGCAGCCCTGATCGGCGCAAAATCCATGGCGGAATTTGAAAACCACATCCAACGTTTCTTACCCAAGAGCGACGGTGGATGAGCCTGACTTTATAGTTAGAACCGAACCCAAGTACGCTTTAAAAAAGCGGGAGAGTGAAAATGAACACCAGGAAATTTAGTGCGATAGCATCGCGTCATTTCCAGATAAGTGAATCAATAATTTCACATGGTGACATACCAGTGGACTCATATATTCCGGTAAAAACCTCCACAAGCACGGGTATCAACCCAGTCCGGACGTCATCCAAACTCCGCAGGCACCTAACTTTCCCATCTCTTTTAATCCTGCTCCTGATGTTGGTCTGGCTCCCCCGCCCTTCTCATGCAGGCTGGCTTTGGCTTAACCAATACTCCTTCGGTGCCAACACCTCCGTAATCGCTGAGCTTGGAGCCCCTAGCTACATCACGGGCTGCTCCAGCGGTGTCAACGATTTCATCCTGGCCAGTGTAAATATTTTTGTTGTGCCACGCGGTATACCTGGGGCAGGTGCACCATTGTCAGATGTCTCCAACGCTTCAGGCATACCAAATGCGATAGTTACGTCAGCCACAGCTGGTTTCATTGACGAAGTGTTAGGAAACACGGCACCAGCAGGCGGCATCATCAGCGGTGATTATGCTGTAATCATGGACGAGTGCCAAAATAATAAGTATGACCCCGGTCAGGACTTCTATGGTGAAGAGTTCTCTGTACGCATTCCCGCAGTAGTAGACCCTCTACAGACAGCTGCCTTTGCAGCACAATTGGGAGCAGTCAAGGCCAGCGCAGCTGCTGAAAGCGTACGTGCAGAACATGCCTGGGAGGCATTCGATGCGCTCTTTCAGGCATTCATGATCAACACCATAGTGGGTGCGGCCACCGACCCAATTGATTTCATGCTATTTGCCTGTGGCAATATCGACCCCAACACCCTGATGCCTTATTGCAGTGTCGAGGATGCCATTCAAGGGTTATTCGACATCCGCAACGGCATGAGAGGTGTCATGCTGACCAATGTCTTGCATTACCAAGGTATCGCAGCTGATCCACCAGATCCCAACTACACTCTTCTGCCCGTGTTGGACGGCGGAATAAGCGTAGATATCGATCCAGGCGATCCCATGCTAGCGGCCGCCTTCAGCTTTGGAGAGACAACTTCTCAGGTTGAGTCCTTAACCCAAGCCTTCCTCCACGCCATGGAGCGCTATCAGGGAGCTGAACAAGCGGGAATCGGCGAACATGCCTTCATCCAGGCTCGTCAAATGGAAGACTATGCCCGAGCATTAGCCGAAGCAATCCCAAGGGCAAATGCAGCATTCCAGACAGTTGCCGCTGAAGCTGCTGGTGCAGGAGCCGGAATTCTAGCCGTCATGAATGACCTCCGCGCCACTCAGCAGCGGGTGGCTACAACCGGCTTAACGACTGAAGAACGCCTGCGTCTGTTGGCATTGGGCTGGACACCAGCACAGATCGATGCCGAAGTGGCCAACTACATCAACACCGATTTCTCCTCCTTCCAGAGTGCAACCCACATTTCTGATCTGGCAGCAGACATGATCGCTTCAGAAGCCTCCTCTGTTGCGGCTTTCACAGACTTTGCCAACATCATCGTAACTGCCCAGACCAACCTTGCAGCACAACTCCGTCTGCCATTCCCCGATGCAGATGCAGGTGGCCCATACACAGTGGATGAAGGCGCACCTATAGCACTAAACGGTACTGCCAGCAGCCACCCTGACCTACCTAACAGCAACCTCACATTCAGCTGGGATCTGGATCTGGATGGCGCCTTTGATAATGCTTCCGGCGAGACCCCAACAGTCACATTCGATCGAGAACGTGACAGCCTGATAGGCCTCAAGGTAACAGCACCAACAGGTTACTCAGATGTCTCCTACGCCCACATCATCGTCAACGATGTCAATGGGCCACCGCAGATTAGCAGCGCAAGTCCTAGCGCCCAAGTTGTCATTCCCAGTAGTGGCAACCAAGCCTTTAGCGTAACGGCCACCGATCCCGATAGTAATCCCATTAGTTACGCTTGGTATCTGGATGGCGCCTTAGTATCCAACGCCACCAGCTATACCTATGTAGCCTCAGTGCCTGATGCTGGAGAACACATTGTTAGCCTGACCCTATCCGATGGCTCTCCTAACAGTCCAGACACTAGGCAGTTTTGGGGCATGATCGTAATGGCCCCAGACGCAGATTCTGACGGCTATCCCAGCAATGTAGATTGTGACGACAGCAACCCAGACATTAACCCAGGGCAGAGTGAGGTCTACTACAACGGCCTGGATGACGACTGCGACCCAGCAACACCCGATGATCCAGATGCAGACAATGATGGTTATGACTATACCGTTGACTGCGATGAGGGTAATGCTGCCATTAACCCTGGTGCAACAGAAGTATGTAATGCCATTGATGACAACTGCGATGGCAACACCGATGAAGGTTTCGATGCCGATAGTGATGGCATAACCTCATGCGGCGGTGACTGCGATGATGGCAATGCCAATGTTTACCCAGGCGCTACAGAAGTCTGCAACCTTATAGATGACAACTGCAACAGCATTATTGATGAAAACTTCGATATTGACGGCGATGGCGTAACCTCCTGCGGCGGCGATTGCGATGACGGAGATAGCAGCAACTACCCTGGTAACGTCGAAGTCTGTGACCTGCAAGACAACAATTGCGACAGCAGTATTGATGAAGGTTTCGACGCAGATGCAGACGGCTTCAGCCAATGCACCCTGCCCGCTGCAGACTGTGATGACAGTAACTCCAGCACCTATCCCGGAGCACCAGAGATCTGCGACCTATTGGATAACAACTGTGATGGAGCCGTTGATGAAGGTGTCAACGCCGATAACGATGGAGATGGCCAGACAGCCTGCGGAGGAGATTGCGACGATGGTGACCCACTCAACTTTGCCGGCAATACAGAGGTCTGCGACAACCAGGACAACAACTGTGATTTTTCTATTGACGAAGGTTTTGATGTAGACAGCGATGGCATATCTATTTGCAGCCTACCTGCTGCAGACTGTGATGATGGCAATGCCAGTAACTACCCCGGCAACATAGAAATCTGTGATTTACAGGACAACAACTGTGACGGAACAACCGATGAAAACTTTGATCTGGATGGCGACAGCTTCAGTATCTGTGCCGTGCCAACGCCCGATTGCGATGATGCTAATCCAGACAACTATCCCGGCAACCCTGAAGTCTGCGATCTAATCGATAACAACTGCGACGGTTCTATTGATGAAGGCTTTGACGCAGACGGCGATGGTTTCAGTCTCTGCTCCAACCCAGCACCAGACTGCGATGACAGCAACCCAAATGCCTATCCCGGCCGGACTGAGACATTCCACAACGGCATTGATGATGACTGCGATGCAGCCACCAATGATGATTATGCCGACACATTTATCATCATTCCTGATGACAACGGGCGCATCTATTATGCTCAGAGCAACGGCGACGGCAGCTGGTCAAACTACCGTCAGATAGCTCAATTAAGCGGCTCAATCCGCGGTGCTGCCATCGCTGATTATGACAACGATGGCGACCTGGATTTCACCGTGGGCAGCCCTTCAGGAAATACCCTGAACTTCCACCTGTTCACCAACGATGGAGCAGACAACTTCATCGATGTTGGCATTATAGGCATTGGCAGCAACACCAACAGCTACCAGATGGACATGACCGCTGGTGATTTCAACCACGATGGCAATATGGACTTCCTCAGCAACAGCAATCACCAATACCTCCACCGAGGAATGGGAGACGGCCATGGAAACTTTACTGTAACCACCATTGACCTGGGTATCAGTAGCGGGCGGGGAATGGATACCGCAGACTTCGACCATGACGGCCATCTGGATTATGTACGCGCTACCTATTCCAGTGGACAGGTCATCCTATTCCGTGGTGACGGCAGTGGTGGCTTTATTAATTCAGGTGTGGTCGGTGACCCAGGCACTGATCCCTACGGAGTAACCGCAGCCGACTTCAACAACGATGGGCATCCAGACGTGATAGCCAATTATGGCAGTAATGGCAATGCCTATTTCTACGCTGGCAATGGTGACGGCACCTTTGTTGGCGGCCTATATGTAGGCTCCGTTGACTTCAATAACCATGGTGCTTTCGACAACTACGACTTCAACCGGGATGGCAACCAAGACTTGGTCGCCTCAACTTATAGCAGCCGCAAGATCTACTACTACCCTGGTAATGGTGATGGAACCTTTGGGGCAGCTGTTCTAATTAATCCATCTAATACTGCTGGCAATATTCTGGGAATATCCGCACCTCCTGGGCCACCACCTGCCGGTGACCCAGTACCATGGGTCACCCCTAATCCGTACATTGGCAGCAAGGGCGACACAATAGATCTGAGTGGTGAATTCTCCACCGACGATGGCAGCATCGTGGATTACAGCTGGGATTTTGGTGACGGCAGCACCGATAACGGCATGGATGTCATGCACACCTTCCCTAATATAGAGGATGAGTATCACGTTGCTCTACAAGTGACCGACAACGATGGCAGAGTAAGCATTGGCAACGGATTGGTAACCCTTGTGGGTGACCCACCAGTAGCAGACGCTGGCGGCCCCTACACCTTCGGCGAAGACTTTGCAGTAGCTGGCATCTACACGGTACCACTAGACGGCAGCGGCTCCTCAGATGACAGCATAGATCCGCTAAGTTTTGAGTGGAATCTGGGTGACAGTTTTAGCGAGGACTTTGCAAGTGGCACAATAGCTCCCGCCATCTGGGCTGCAGCTGGAGCAACTGTCACCAGCGAAGAAGCCGTAGTAACAGGTGCCGGCGCATGGAATACCCGTTATCTGGTAACCCAGCGTACATTCCCACGCAACAGCACGGGAAATACCACCTTTACTGCTCGTATAGGCACTCCCATCAATCCTTACTTTATGTGGGGCCTGAAGAATACAAGTGGCAATTTCCACTACAACCAGTTCCCTTATGCAATGTATTTCCATGCCAATGGCTGGATCTATATCTACGAGAGTGGCAGTAGTAGGGGCAATAAAGTCACATACACCGAAGGCCAGGATTATGAAGTACGCATCGACGCTAAACCTGGCAGTGGCGCCACCTACTACTATCGTCCAGTAGGCAGCAGCAACTGGATCACGGTCTATGACTCCAGCCACTCCAGCGAAGCTTCATTCAAGCTAGGTATCACAGTGAGCACTGGAATCATCCGTCTGGATGACTTTGCTCGTCCACATACTGCTACTGGCGAAACACCAACTGCAATCTATGATAGGCAAGACACCTATAATATCTCCCTAACAACAACCGATATCGCGGATCAAAGCGATACAGACACAACAACCCTGGGTATTGTGGCAGGCCTCCCACCCATCGCACATCCAGGCGGCCCTTACACCCCAGGCGAAGCTCAAGCGAGCTGCGGCAACTACGCAGTGACGTTTGATGGCAGCAATTCCAGCGATGATTCCGGGCGTATCTACCGTTATGATTGGGATTTCGGAGATAGCAGCATCGGCACTGGATCAAACCCCAGCCACACCTATACCGCTGGCGGCCCAATCCCCAACAGCTACACAGCAACCCTAACGGTCACCGACCATGCATTACAGCAAAACACGGTAACTACCACAGCATCCATAAATCCTACTCCTGGCGCTTCACCCACAGCCAGTTCCAGCGATTACAGCGTAGATGAAACTGCCGCAAATGCTGGCCTGTGGACGGTCAATTTTAACGGCAACAGTAGTAGTGATGATGTCGGGCTATGTGACTTTGCCTGGACCTTTGGCGATGGCGGAACAGGTACAGGAGCAACACCCAGTCATCAGTACAGTGCAGCAGGCGACTATTCAGGTACCTTGACAGTGCGCGACCACGCCTTACAGAGTCACCAAATCGACTTCACTGTTCATGTATTGGTCAATGATCCTCCAGTAGCAGACGATGGTGGTCCCTATGCAGTAGATGAAGGCGCTGCTCAAGGTGGACAATGGACAGTAAGCTTCGATGCTGGCGGTTCTACCGACGATAATGGAATCTGGAAATATGAGTGGGATTTTGGTGATGGAAGCAATGGCAGCAGCGTAGCACCAACTCACCAGTATGGTGCATCTGGCACCTATGATGTCACCTTAACCATCACTGACCATGCAAACCAAAGCACCCAGGTAGTCACCCAGGTTACAGTGGGAGCCAACGATCCGCCCGTAGCAGATGCAGGGCCAGACCAGACCACCGAACGTGGTTTCCCAATCACCCTGGATGCATCAGGCTCTAGCGACGATTTCGGTATTGCATCCTACCAATGGGATCACGGTCTACCTCTCTGGCACTCAGCAGGTCTCACTATGGACGGAGCCCTGGGCATCATCTCAGGCACAGGCGGATGGGGAAGCCGCTATCTGTTTACACAGGACACCTTTGAACGCACTGCCGGAGACAGCTACACCGGTCGCGTACTGGTAAACAGTGGCAGTGGAAACAAACACATGATGTGGGGATTGAAAAACACTGGAGGAAACTACAGTTACACCCAGTTCTACTACGCTATATATTTCACTAACAACAGCATCTATGTCTATGAGAGTGGTAGCAGTCGTGGTGCCTTTGGTAGCTATTCAAACGATGTCAGCTACGATGTTCGCATTGACCTGAAGGCTACCGGTGCAACCTACTACTACCGGGAGACCGGAGCAGCAAGCTGGACACTGCTCTACGACTCCAACTACTCCAGCGCAACACCAATGCGCCTGGGGGGCACAATCCACAGCGGCACCTTTAGCTTCTCAGACTTCGCCTCTCCAGCAGGCATCGTGGCTATCACACCACCGATTGGCAACGGACCAGTAGTTGAGGTTACCTACCCCGCAGCCGGCAGCTTTAATGCTGAGGTAACCGTCACCGACCATGCCTCACAGACAGACAGTGACAGCACCGCAATCACTGTAATAGAGGGCAATCCACCTGTGGCAAATGCAGGCGGTTCCTACTTGACCAACGAAGATATTCCCACCCGCTTCAACGGGCGCAGCTCCACAGATGATTTCGGCATTAAGAGCTACACATGGGATTTTGGTGACGGTGAAAGCCTCATCAGCAGCAACCCCTGGGTAGATCATCGTTATCTGACAGAGGGCACCTACACCGCAACCCTAACCGTCACCGACTATGCCGGTCACACCGACAGTGATAGCGTCACCGTTACCGTCAGCCCAGAACCTGTTGCAGTTGCTGTACCCTGGGCCTTCTCTGGTGGTGTTGAAGTACCTCACGACACCATATCCGGTAAACTAATCACCCTCAAAGGAGTAGCCTACTCACTACGTGAACCATTAACCTATGAGTGGGATTTTGGTGATGGCAGCCCAACAGCCGGCGGCACAGTAAGCAACAAACGGATTATTCAAGCTGACCACACCTATACCGGTGTAGAGGGACAACCTTTCGTAGCCACTCTCACAGTGACCGACGCAGAGGGACGCCAGACCAGCGATCAGTACCTGGTGCGCATCCGTGCAACCTCTCTGGATATTGAGATCAACATGGCTATCGATGAAGGGCTATGGTGGCTGCACTCTAACCAAAACCTAGGCGAATTCGCAGCGGGCACCTACGGCAACGCACGCATTGCCCATGGCTACTGGGACAATGCTGGCGGTTACGGCACAACAGGCTGGAAGGCATCACCTACAGCCTCCGCTGTGCAGGCTTTCGAGGTCAATGCCCACCTGGAGCTTGGCGATGTACGCGAAAATCCATACGTGGACACCGTGGCCAGAGGCCTGCGTGATCTGCCAACACGCATGCGACCTGTTGCCATCGGCATGCAAACTTATGGCGATCCCGATACCAATCAAAATGGAATCGGCATTGAAACTATTGGCGGAGACAACCGCCCACCCTACGAAGTGGGTCAGGTCATGGATGCCTTCGTGGCGAGTGGTGGACAAAGCACCTATGCCATTACTGGCCCCTCCAACGTCAGAAACCGCAACTACCACGACCTTGTAGTAGACATGGTAGATGCCTACGCCTGGGGCCAGCACGATGGCGCAACAGTAGGCGGCGGCTGGCGCTACGCTTGGGGCTCCCATCCCGACAACTCAGCAGCCCAATGGGGGGCCATCGGCATGCTTGCCGCTGAAGAGACTTGGGGCATAAATATTCCACAATGGGTCAAAGACCGTAACAACGTCTGGATGACCTACAGCTACGGCGGAATCGGTTTTGGCTACACTGGCGGTGGAAATGGCCGCAATACCACACCATCAGGCATGGTGCAGCTCGCCTTTGATGACATGGTGGGTGTAGACAACCCAATAACTCCTGAAGATGATCGGGATCCACGCTGGGCCACCGCCGAGGATTACATCGCAAGCCAGTGGAACAATAGCTTCTGGAAGATATCTGCTACGCGGTATTCCTATTATGCTTACTACGCCTTCACCAAAGCGATGCGCTCTGCTCATCCAGAGCCTGTCACCCACCTGAAAGCCACCGGCCTCGACTGGTTTAAAGACGAGACCAACGGCATCGCCCGACGCTTGGTTAATCGACAGCAGAGCAATGGCGGCTGGCCACGAGATGGCGATCCAGGTGGCACCTATGTAGGCTACGATCTCACCTCAGCCTGGTCAGTCATCATGCTCACTCCAACCCTTTTCACCCAGCCACCCGTGGCGGATGCGGGCGAAGATCGAGTATGGGGCGTAGGCATACCTCTAACGCTGGATGGCTCACGCTCATTCCATCTGGATCCATTCCGTAGTCTCGTGAAATACGAGTGGGATGTAGACGGTGACGGCAGCTATGACACCGATAGCAGCGACCCAACAACCGCCTACACCTATAGCGCAGCAAACTGTCCTGGAGGCGTACTACCCTGCAACATTACTGTAAGGCTGCGGGTAACCGACAACAATGATCCATCACAGACGGACACTGATACGGCAACCATTATCATTGCAATACCACCACACCCACCTGTGGCGGATGCTAACGGCCCATACAGCTGTACTGCTGGAATCCCTTGTTCACTGGATGGTTCAGGATCATTCGACATCGACCCCACAGATTCAATTACCGAATGGCAATGGGATCTGAACAATGATGGTCAATTTGATGATGCAAGTGGGGAGCAGCCCACAACATCATTCCCCAGCCCTGGCCTATTCAACATCGGCCTGCGGGTACTCGATAATGCCGTATTGAATGACCTGGATGGAGACGGCGTACAGGATCCAGAAGAGCGGCTTGATGACTTTGACTTCACTACAGTAACAGTGTTGGCAAACAACCCTCCTGTTGCCGATGCCAATGGGCCATACACTGTCAATGAAGGCTCCAGCATTATTCTGGACGGCAGTGGCTCAAGTGACCCAGATGGCAACCCAATCACCTATGCTTGGGATCTGGATAACGACGGCCAATTCGATGACGCAACCGGGTCCAATCCAACCTTTGATGCCAGCACGCTGGATGATGGAACCTACACCATAGGCCTCAAAGTCAGTGATTCCCTGCTGGATGACACAATTACGACAACAGTAACCGTAAACAATGTGGCGCCATCAGTAGATGCTGGTTCGGACCAGACCGTAAATGAAGGCGATACCGTAAACTTCAGCGGCAGCTTCATCGATCCGGGTGCAGTTGATAGCCACACCCTTGAGTGGGATTTTGGTGACGGCAGCCCACCAGTCAGTGGCAGCCTGACGCCTAGCCACGCCTACGTAGACGACGGCACCTACACTGTGACCCTCACAGTGACCGACGACGACGGCGGGGTGGGTGCTGACACCCTGACAGTGATGGTCAACAATGTGCCACCAGCAGTGGATGCTGGTCCTGACCAGACTGTAAATGAAGGCAATACGGTGAACTTCAGCGGCAGCTTCACCGATCCGGGTGCAGCTGATAGCCACACCATTGAGTGGGATTTTGGTGACGGCAGCCCACCAGTCAGTGGCAGCCTGACGCCCAGCCACGCCTACGTAGACGACGGCACCTACACTGTGACCCTCACAGTGACCGACGACGACGGCGGGGTGGGTGCTGACACCCTGACAGTGATGGTCAATGACTTGGGCCCAACTGCCCTTCTAACCGGTGATACCCTGCTCGAAGAAGGACAACCAGGCAGCTATGATGCCAGTGGCTCCACCTCCAGCCCGGATACTATCGTCAGCTACGAATGGGATTGGGATTACGACGGCAACACCTTCCAACCTTCAGGTGATACCGGTGTAACACAGTCGCACACCTGGATGGATGACGGCAGCCGTACCGTGGCAGTGAGGGTTACCGACGATGACGACAGCACTGACATTGCCACCCTTGTAGTCAATATCAGCGGTGTTGGTCCAACAGCCCAACTCACCGGTGATACATCACTCAATGAAGGACAAGCTGGCAACTATGATGCCAGCAGCTCTTTCTCAAGCCCCGGCACCATAACCGGCTATGAGTGGGATTGGAACTACAACGGTAGCACCTTCAACCCATCGGGTGACACCGGTGCAACACAGTCCAACAGCTGGATGGATAATGGCACCTATACCGTAGCTGTACGGGTCACCGACGATGATGGCATCACTGACATTGCTGCCCTTGCAGTAACAGTGAATGACCTTGGGCCAACCGCGGTCTTGACTGGTGACACTTCACTCAATGAAGGTCAGGCAGGCAGCTATGATGCCAGTGGCTCCACCTCCAGTCCGGATACTATCGTCAGCTACGAATGGGATTGGGATTACAACGGCAGCACCTTTAATCCATCAGGTGACACCGGTGCAACGCAGTCCCATGCCTGGATGGATAATGGCAGCTACACTGTAGCCGTACGGGTTACCGATGATGATGGCAGCACCGATATCGCTACACTTGGCGTAACAATCAACGACCTAGGTCCCACAGCCCAACTCACCGGTGACACTGCCCTTAATGCAGGCCAAGTCGGCAACTATGATGCCAGCGGTTCAAGCTCAAGCCCGGATGCCATAGCCGGTTATGAATGGGATTGGGATTATGATGGCAGCACCTTTATTCCATCAGGTGACAGCGGTGCAATACAGTCCCACACCTGGGCCGCTGGTGGCAGCTACACTACAGCAGTGCGGGTTACCGACGATGATGGTAGCAGCAGTATCGCTACCCTATTGGTAACAGTGCAGGATGTCATCACACAACCAGAGCCACCCATTGATGATCTTTATGCTCGAGCTAAGGATAGCAAGCTTGATCTGGTATGGACTCCAATGGGTGGTGCAAGTGGATACAATGTCTATCGCAGTACCACACAGGGAGGACCATATACACTCATAGCTGGTAACCACCAGTGTGACTACTGCGCCTATGCTGACTTTGGTCTGACAAATGGAACGACATACTACTATGTAGTAACCTGGATCAGTGGTGGAATGGAGTCAGCTCACTCCAATGAGGCAAATGCCACACCAGTTGCCTTAAGACGCAGACGCTAAAGAGAAGCAAAGCAATATTCAGAGTGGGGACAAGCGCCCCACTTTGGATATCTATTCTTAAAGATCAGACATCTATGAAACTCCATATTCTAGCCATCATGGCTATAATTCTCACTATAACTTCTTGTAGCGAAAATAATCCTGAGAAGCCAAACACTGGCACCCCAACCAATTCAAAGGAGGCTCCTCCACCTTCTATAATTCAAACTCCAGCTGTTGCAACAACACAGAAAAAAACAGAGCAACTCAAAATCGACCTTGAGAAGCACCAAGTATTAATCTCCAGTGAAGGTTGGATATCGATAGAGTCATTCTGGGATATTTACAATAACCATCCAGAAAAACTTCCAGGGGATATAGACTTTGATTTGCTGCAAAAATTGAAGGATCTGCCAGATCCGCAACCCAGTCTCACAAATGAACACATTGACCCACTGGGCGAGAATAAAGATCCTACAGTAAATAGCAATCCGGCGGAGGAGAGTAATGATCCAGCAAATTTAGGCGGCCACCCAGCAGAAATAATCAGCAATCCAACAGAAGAGCTTAACCATCCAGTAGAAAAAAACGACAATCCAGCAGACGATGCTATCCATCCAGATCACATCACAAAACCACCTCCAGAGCAGCTTCAAAGCACCCCTTAATCTCTGGTCATTCTCCTGGTCTTCCAGCGCCAGAGTGACCATGCTAGCACCGGCAGCAACATGGGCAACATCAATCCCAGACCAAGCACATTATCAGGAACCAGTGCCGCACCATTTCCCGCCAGGGCCAAGGCATAGATGGCATTACCAACTCCACAGGAAACCAGAAAGTGTCCAGGAGACATACGCCCTGCCCCTGCGGCAAAGGTAACCGCTTCAGCCAAAACAGGCACCGGTCGGCTGATAAACAGAATCAGGAGGGTAGGCATCTCAGGCAGATCACGGCCAAGGCGAGAGAGCAATAACCAGCCTACAAGGTAACCAACCAGATTGCCCAGAACCAGGCCACCCCAGATCCACAGGAACCCTGGAAGAAAACCCAGCCTAGCCCCCAATAGCGTACCAACAATACTAGAGGGAATCGGCAACAAGACATCCACGGCCAATAAAGCACTGCCCGTTAAACCAAAAAGCAATGCATCATCACCACTGACTGACAACCATTTCTCACCCGGCAGTTCACCAATGACTATGAAAGGAACAATTGGGATCAACAAAGCAATAATGATAAGTAGAGTGCGGCGCATAAACGAATATACTGTGTAGAGTTTTCCCTGAATCTAGATAAACTTTGCCATATTATATCGACAGCAATGATATAACATAGGCTTTTCTATAGAGGTTAGAGCATGAATCAAGAAGATATTCCACGGCTTGATCCAAGCCCTTTAATGCGGCTAACCACCCTCTATTGGGAATCGCAGGTATTTCTTACCGCCAACCGAATTGGCCTGTTTCATATCCTGGATAAGGAGGCGCTGAGCATAACTGAAATCGCCCATGCATTGGAGCTGAAGCCCCACCCTACCCGTTTGATGCTCAAGGCCTGCGAGGCACTGGAGCTAGTAAAAGATGCGGGGGAAGAGCACTTTATCAACACCCCTCTGAGCAATGCATTCATGGTACCGGGAACACCAGCCTACCTTGGGGATGCTGTCCGCTATGCTGATAATCTCTATGCAGCCTGGGGCAGTCTGGAGCAGGCTTTGCGCGAAGGGACACCACCCATGGCACCAGAGACCTACCTGGGAGAAGATAAAGAAAAGACACGGGCATTCGTGTATGGCATGCATAACCGGGCTCTCGGGATTGGCAATGCCATGGCAGACATGCTGGATCTGAAAGGACGACAGCATCTGCTGGATGTAGGTGGAGGCCCTGGAACCTACTCTTCCCTGCTGACCCTGAAAACGCCCGGACTCAGCTCCATAGTGCTGGATCTACCAGACGTGGTAGCCATCGCCAAGGAGATCATCAACTCCATGGGCGCGACAGAAAAAGTCTCCACCCTGGCGGGTGACTATAAACAGACACCGTTCCCATCCAATAATGATGTTGTACTCATCTCTGGGGTTTTTCACCGTGAGACAGAAGATACTTGCCAAAACCTCATCCAACGCGCTGCAGACACCCTTCAAACTGGCGGGCTACTAATCGTCAGTGATATCTTCACAAGTGCAGGCGGCGCAGAGCCCACATTTGCCACTCTGTTCGGACTTAACATGATGCTCTCAGCCCCGGATGGAACAGTGCATGCCGATGCTGATATCGCTGAATGGATGGCATCAGCAGGTTTTACCGACATTAAGAAACAGCAATTTCCACCACCCATGCCACACCGAATGGTGATGGGAACCTTAAAATAACTTCAAAATGCACGCCTCATGAAAAGACAAAACAGACACTCCCCTAAAACCCTAAAAATATGGCTATGCCTTCTCATCTGGCTTCTGCCAGTAGGGGCGTTATATGCAGAGTCTCTCCCGCTGGATGACCCAGCTGCCAACATTCCCCCTCCACAATCATCAGCACCCACACAAAAACCGAAGATAGTGCAACTGGGTGAAGGACAATACGCCATAGGGGCCATACGTGTTGATCAAAAAACGGGAATATTGCAAGTCCCTGGCAAAGTTATTCGTATAACCCCCCCCCTCGAATTTCTGGCAGTCACCAAAGGTGGCCTCAAAGCCTACGAGAGCCTGCTGGAGCTTGAGAGTGATGCCTTTGAATTCAACCTTGCCTGCATCATGCTGGGCCTTGATGCAAAGAATGCCAATAGCTCTGATCACCATTTTGACCCCAGGCTGGTTGAGGGAGACCCCGTTGAAGTATGGGTCAGCTGGCAGCAGGATGGTAAAACGATCCGCATGGCAGGGGCACAGATATTGGGCGGAAAAGGGGCAGAATCCGCCTCTGACGAGTGGATCTATACCGGCTCCTCCTTCGCGCCTAATGGAAAATATATGGCCGCAACAGATGGCACCCTGGTCGGTTTTGTACATGACCCCGCCTCCATCATCGAACATAAGCAGGGATTGGGATTGGGTGATTACGGCGCAGTAGGTGATGCCAACAACAACGTAGCACCTCCCGTGGGTACTCCAGTGACACTGAGTATTCTCAAGGCGCAATAAACCCAGGATAAGCAGTTGCTGTGATCCCTATCCAGAATCTCCATTTTCGCCTGCTCTTTCCATTTGCTCTAGCCCTGATCCTGGCTACTGCACTGGCTTGGTGGATTGCAACCACCATGCTGACCCACACGCTTGAGAACCGCCTGGAAAATCAACTCATACATGTCAGTGAGGTACTTGCCGATGGAGAACTCCCACTCACAGCAGATCTTCTGCAACGTCTCAGTCATCTGCTGAAGGCAGAACTCACCCTCATCCAATCCAATGGTGAACTTGGTTTATCGACCCTTACTGAAAGCGCCAAAATACTGCAGCCCCTAGCCAAGCACTGGCGGTCAGCATTGGATAGCCCAGAAGCCACAATCATTCAGGAAGGCAAATCACCCTTCATGCTGGTCGTCCAGCAGCTGCCCAACTCTCGCGACTCCCGCTACCTGGCAGTTGCTGTAGTTGCCTCACTAAGCGACATTCAAAATGCAGCCAGCCGCGCCGCCTGGTGGCTTGGCATTGCTGCACTTTTCGGGACATTGATCCTGGCCTGGGCAGGTCACAAAGTTATCCTTGGCATCACCCGCCCAGTGCAGGAACTGGCGCAGATGGCCAACCAAATCGCGACCGGATGTCGTGAAGTTCGAGTAAATATAGATCAATCCAATGAGCTGGGCATACTAGCCAATGCCCTGAATTCTATGGCAAAGCGAATACAGATTTACGAACAGGAAGTCGCCGAGCAGAACCGCCTGATGGCATTGGGAAGCATGGCCGCCCGTATTGCCCACGAAATCCGCAACCCACTTACAGCTATCAAATTAGAATTACAACTCCTCGCCGAATCACTCCCAAACGAACAGCGAGCTATGGCTGATTCCTTGCTGGATGAAACCAAGCGTCTGGAGCTCATCACCGCCAGTGTGCTTCAGGTCGGTCAGGGAACCAAGCTATCTCCAAAACCTACAGATCTAAACAACCCGATCAGTGAAGTGACCCAACTTTTTAAAACCCAGTTTGAACACCGCAACATTCAGCTGAAAACCATCCTAAAAGATAACCTGCCACTGGCACTGATTGACTCAGACCGAATAAAACAGATCCTGGTCAACCTGCTAGTCAATGCAGGAGATGCCCTGGTTGATGGCGGCACTATCCAGGTTGAAACAGACAAAAGCGATAAAGCCAATGAAGTGCTGTTTTGGGTGGAGGATTCAGGCCCAGGCATCCCCGGCGAGAATCATGCTACCCTCTTTTCTGGCACCAATAGCAGTAAGCCAGGCGGACTAGGCATTGGCCTAAAGCTCAGCAGGGAGCTGGTGGAATTGCAGGGAGGAGAAATCCAGGCCACAGCAGGTGATCTGGGCGGTGCCCGCTTTGTGGTCAAATTTCCCGTGGAGAATAAACCATGAGTAAGATTCTGGTTGTGGATGATGAACATGCCATCTGCCAGGCATTCTTAAAAATCCTGCAATTGGAAGGGCACACCCCGCTTATTGCCTCCAACGGCAAAGAGGCACTGCAACTGGCACACAATGAACAGCCCGATGCCATATTTCTGGATATCCAAATGCCGGGAATGAACGGCTTGGCTGTACTCAAGCAACTACAATCTGAATACCCAAGCCTGCCAATTATCGTCATGACCGCCTATGGCACCATCGATACTGCCATGGAGGCTATGCAGCTGGGAGCCTTTGACTACCTGGGCAAGCCAGTTGAGCTGCCCCAGATCCGCACCCTGCTAACACGAGCACTTCATCAACCAGAGCAGTCTGCAGCACAGCAACCCAAACTGGCTATACAAACCACAGGCCGAGATACCTTAATCGGTCAAAGCGCCCCCATGCAGGAGATCTTTAAGCTGATGGGGCTACTGACAAAAAATGACCTGACCGTACTGATCACTGGCGAGAGCGGTGTCGGCAAAGAGCTAGTGGCAAAAGGTATCCACAAACACAGCCGTCATGAGCATCCCTTCATCGCGGTTAACTGTGCCGCCATTCCAGAACAGCTATTGGAGAGCGAGCTATTCGGGCATGAGCGAGGGGCATTTACCGGTGCATCTGAACGCCGCCTGGGCCGCTGCGAAACCGCCGGAGAGGGCACGCTCTTCCTGGATGAGATCACAGAGCTACCCTATCCCCTGCAGGGAAAGCTACTGCGGGTACTGCAAGAACATAGTTTTGAACGGGTTGGCAGCAACAGCTCCATCCCACTCCGTGCTCGAGTGATCACCGCAAGTAATCGCCCCCTTGAAGCACAGGTTGAAGCCGGCCTTTTCAGAGAGGATCTTTACCACCGTCTCAACCTTGTCACGCTACGGATACCACCACTGCGCAAGCGTGAGGGCGACATCGAACTGCTGGCTTGTCACTTCCTACAGCGGGCCAATACCGAATTGAACAAAAACCTACAGGGGATTGAAACCAATGCCCTGCAACAGCTGCACCACTACCACTGGCCAGGCAATGTCCGGGAGCTGGAGCACATCATCAAACGCTCTGCACTGCTGGCTAGAGGGCTGTCACTCAGCATCCATGATCTGGAATTAAAACCCGACACCGCCTCAGCTTCAAAGCAAAATGAAGCAACATTGGCACCGCTGAGCAAGGCTGTTCGAACAGCCCTCCACCAACTATGTGACACAGATAAAGCGCCTTTTCACCAACTGGTGAACTTCGTAGAGCAAGAGCTGATCAACGAGGCACTGCAAATGTCAGACGATAATCAGGTATCCGCCTCCAAACTACTTGGGCTGCACAGAACCACCCTGCGCAAGAAGATGCATGATAACTGACTTCAAACTGTACAATCTGTTACCAAATGTGCAAATGACATTATAACACACTGTATTTATTATCTATTTAAGATACAAACCCAAGCTAGAAAACTCACTTCTGTACAGAACATGTACAGTGATACCGACCCCAAATACCTGCCCATTTCCAGCTATCCATACGTAACATCATGATTTTTTTGGGAACAATTTACTGACTCCTCATCACCACATGAATGGCCCAATATGTGCTTATAAATCAGTGTGTAAGCAGAACAAATCCTCAAACTGGGTTCCTGCCAGCTGAACCACTCTCCTCCCAGCCAAACTGATGAGCATGTCAGCTGCATTAAACGGTATGCTTAGCAGCAGAAAAACAAGAGATCATGGGGGCAAGAAACAATGCATAAAAGCAGTACCAATAGAACCACAAAAACCGGACTCTGGATTGCAGGCGCACATGGGGATCTCTCAGCCACGCTAATTACCGGCACCCTGGCTCTTAGCAAAGGACTCACATCACAGACAGGGTTAACCACAGCACTGCCTCCCATGAATCAGCTCCCACTCATCTCTCCCAACCAGCTGGTCTTTGGTGGCATTGATATTAAAAGCACTTCTCTCAATGATGCAGCCGAATCACTCTACCGCAACTCAGGCACCATCTCCCGTGAACTTTTAGACGCGGTTTCAGAAGATCTAAAAACCATTGATGAGGATATCCTGGTCAACAGCAATCTCGGTTGGCACCCATCTGAGCCAACTTCTGAAACCACTTCCAGCCTGGTCACTGAAATTAGGGCAGGCATCAGCAGTTTTAAGGAGAAACACAACCTAAGACATGTGGTCGTAGTTAATCTCACTTCATCAGAACCAGACCCTCAGCTCTCTTCCAGTCACGACACACTGGATGGGCTACAGAAACTAATCGATGAAAATCATAAGGCACAGCTCTCATCTGGTATTTTATACAGCTATACCGCCCTCATGGAAGGCTGCACTTACCTCAACTTTACCCCAAACCAAGGCACAACCCTTGGTGGCATCAGAGAGCTGGCAGAGCAACAAGGAGTTCCCTTCTATGGCAATGATGGCAAAACAGGAGAGACCTTAGTCAAAACTGCCCTCGCCCCCATGTTCGCCTTTCGCAACCTACAGGTACTGAGCTGGGAAGGAGTTAACATGCTGGGTAATAACGACGGCAAGGCCTTGCACCAGTCTGCTAACCGTGCTGCCAAACTGCGTAACAAAGGCAATGTTTTAGAGAATATCCTGGGCTATGAACCTCACTCTGGCGTTGATATCAACTATGTTCCATCACTCGGTGACTGGAAAACCGCCTGGAATCTGATCCACTTCCAAGGATTTCTGGATGTAAAAATGAGCATGCAATTCACTTGGCAGGGCTGCGACTCCATCCTGGCCGCACCACTTGTGCTCGACATGGTGCGATTGAGTGAGTTTGCTGCAAGAAACAAGGAGAGTGGCCCCATGAAACATCTGGCCTCTTTTTTTAAAAGCCCAATGGATGTCCCTGAAATGGCACTTCATACACAGTTTGAACGGTTACTGAAGTACACTGAAAAACATCTTCAGAAAATCGACTGCTAATCACCACAATGAACAGATCAATAACATGGATAAAACACCTAGTGCTCACCGCACTGGGTGCCATTTTGATTTCAGCCTCCATGATCCACCTAGCAGGAGAATTTATAACACTAGGTGAACAGCTTCTATTATTAAGCGGCTGCATCTTGCTTAGCTCAACTATTGTACTGATTCCATATGCCATGGAAGACCCGACAAAGCTCTCCCATCAACTGCTTCTAATACTCTGCACAGGTATTTGCACCCTATTGATCATTGCATGGCTGACACCTCTTTCACTTCTGTCACCCATACTATGGAGAATTACAGTTGGATTATGTCTGCTAATCGTCACTTTAACAGCAGTTGCAGGATTACTGACCCAATTAACCGACAACCATAACAGCATCACTCTATGGATAACGCTGCTGCTATTGATAACAGCCGGCACCCCCATCTGGTTGGGGCCAGCAGTTGAGCTATTTTATCTTGAACAATCAACTATTAATGCAATCATCACTACCAGCCCCTTAAGCTATCTTGCCGCACTGGCCGACTGGGACTACCTACGGGGTGAATGGTTTTATCGCCACACACCATTTGGTGGATTACGTTTTGACTACCCTTCCATTTCGATCACAAGCCTGATCTATCTGACTATTGGGCTGGCGTGTCACTACATCAGAAGAATAATTGCCACAGAAAAACCTGTAGACAACATCTGTATAAAACACCAATCACTATCAATATTAGGAGTTATGCACAAATGAATTTTGCACGCAAAATAGCTGCTCTCTGCTTTATTATATTACTTCCAGTATCAGCCATAGCTGCTGATGACAGTATGGACTCTGCATTAAAAAACAAAGCCAAACGTGCAGCAGATGAGGGAATACACTACTTGCGCCAAGCACAGGCTGAAGATGGATCCTGGTCAAAATCTGTTGGTGTAACAGCACTTGCATTGCGTGCATTTCTGGAGAGTCTCAGAGGTTACACAGAAGAGGATGGAGCCTTCATTACCCTCCCTGTTTCATTCCTGCTTAAGCATGTTAATAAAGATGGCTCCATCAGCGAAACCAATCAAAACCGCAATTACAACACAGCAGTTGCCATTACAGCACTGCAAGCCACCAACAATCCAAAATATGCAGAGATAATCAAAAACGCTCAAAGCTTTCTAAAAGGACTACAGCTGGACAAAGAAGATGGCTATGAACCGGACCATAAATATTATGGTGGCATCGGATATGGCGGTGATGAACGCCCAGACCTATCCAATATCTACCATGCCCTTGAATCATTAAAAGCCACCAGCTTTAACAGCAAAGACCCTTTATGGGAAAAGGCGATGACCTTTGTTAGCCGCAGTCAAAACAATAGTGAAACCAATGATCAGGGCTGGGCAGGCAATGATGGTGGTTTTGCCTATATGCCAGGATATAGCCCACATGGTGATGCGGTATCTTATGGCAGCATGACTCACGCCGGGCTGCTCAGCTTACTGTTTGCCGGTGCCGACAAAAGTGACCCTCGCGTAAAAGCCGCCTATGAGTGGATTCGCAATAACTATACACTGGATGAAAACCCAGGCGCAAAAAAGAACCAAGGGCTATTCTACTACTACAATGCATTTGCCAAGAGCATGCATGCCTTTGGCGAAATCAAAATTATTGATAGCAAGGGTGTCGCCCATAACTGGCGTAACGACCTGACAACCAAGTTACTAAGCATTCATGAGAAAGACGGCAGCTGGGTAAACCACGATTCACCACGCTGGTGGGAGGGCGATAAAAATCTCTGCACAGCCTGGAGCGTCATTGCCTTGAACCATGTTATAAAAAAACCTTGAACACCCTGAGGCATAGCCTGGGTTAAAAAATGAAACCCAGGTTTCATAAGCTCAATCCAGGCTACAAAATTACTGCCGTGAGCAGATTGCTCCAAATTATGTGCCTATTGCAGCTTGTCTGTATAGCTATGAATGCCTATGCCATTGAAGATGTGGTCGTTAAGATTGCTCCTGCCTGGAACGGATATTTTCAACCAGAAAGTAGCTCTGAGTTAGGCGTGCAGATTATCTCACCCCAGGGTGGGGATTACAGGCTCACGCTCATGGGTGGAAATATCACAAGCCACCATATTGGAAGCATAGAAGCAGACAAGCTAGTAAAGCTCTGGATTCCAGTATATCCAACCCTAAATAAACCATTAACCATTGAGCTTTATCAAGCAGGTCAACTCACATTTGAACAACAGCTTAACTTTATATCCAATCAGCAAGGACTCACCGCAACAACCTTGGAGTCATACCCAGCAGAAAGTTCAGAACAACAAGTCACCGTTGCATCCGACAATCTGCCAAGAACAGCCCAAGGTTATGGATCCATTCAAACACTGATATTAGCACCCTCCAATTTAACCGTGCTGGATGATGCCCAGTCATTGGCGCTCAGCCATTATCTACAAGCCTGCAATAAATTATTGCTGGTCAAAGCCAATAAAGATGAACTTAATCAACTGCGCAACATTGCTGGCTGCAATGGGCAGGCCGTCCATCTCTATCGGGAACAACCTAAAGACCCATTTCAACAGACAGCCCCCTCATCCAGAACACTTCTGGCTTTGCTACAAGAGCAAAAACGAGATAGTCCAATCACAACCCTCTCTCTCTTCTTCGGCTGTTACCTCTGTATTTTGCTTCTGATACCAGGCACCACTAAAAAACCGACCTCCCTGTTTGCCATACCCATATTGAGCAGCATAGTCCTAATTGCACTCTGGTCATTTCAGGAAAACCAGACAGTAATAGCAAGCTGGTCTGAAGTAGAGAGCGATAGTCAACAGGCTAATTTTTCAGCGATCTTAAGCATAGAGGGCATCAATACCAGCCAATACCATCTACCGCTATCCAGTCTATTTAGCCTGCCAAGATCATTAAACAATAAAACTGCCGACCTTGAATTTAACCAACATCAGGCAAACACTAAGCAGCTGACAGTCACAACCCGACCATTTTCTCATGATCATTTTTTCTTTCAGGGGCCACTATCAATTTCACACAATATCTCATTGACTGGAAGTAAAGGAGTTCCAGTTGTAATCAATCACGGAAAAGAAAAAACAGCCCAGGCAATACTGTCCTGGCAGGGAAAAATCATCTCTGTACCGCCACTGGAGCCAAACAAGCCATGGTCGCCAACCGGGGGGAGTACTATAGAGATATCCAGCACACTAAACTCAATGATCCAGGCACGAACTGTCGCTGATGATACAGCGCTCATCCTGCCCCACTCTCTGCGAGAAGCTGGACTACTCCCTTCACATGTCAAGGAGTCAGGATGGTTACTGATCAGACCAGCCACATGAAACAGCTCCAGCATAGTGTTTTGATCGGTGCTATTTACACTCTTCCCCTCCTAGTCTGGAGTCTGCTTCAGCTCTCTGCTGCAAGCAATCATGACGAAGCTTCATACATTCTACAGAGCGGCATCAGCATTGCTGTTATTGCTCAGGCAATTGTTCTCTCACTCTATATACCAAGAATGTTTGACAAAACTCCAACAGGTTCAAGCATATTTACTCTACTAATTTTGATCAGTGTCCCCTGGCCACTCTTTACTTTGGCCTGGTTGGCTAATGCCATTGGTATTGCTGCCATTTGCATCTCTCAAATTGGCATCATATTTTTTGCACTGCTACTACTTATTATCACCAGAGTTTTGTTTCGCTTTACTCTTCAAAGTGACAACAAAACATTGGCGCTTTCTGGGCTTCAGCTGACCGCCATTAGTCTTGTGATCATCTTTCCATATGAATGGATGGCAGGATGAACAGCTATAACGAATCAGATCTGATCCAGCTTATAGCGCAGACCAGAAAGCATCTTTGGATGGAATCCACGCTACGCAGCATAAACATCAGCCTTTGCATATCTGCCGCCCTGGTAATCACGACAGCGGTTACTCACCTTTTTTCAGCCTGGACAAATCCATACCTGCTTGGGTCTATTGTGGCTCTGTTTCCACTGCTGCTGACAACTCTTTATTGTTCGGTGTTTCAACGCCCCAGCATGCAAGCCGCATCTCATGCAGCTGATAAAAAGCTCAATGCCAATTCACTACTCTTGTCAGCATGGGAACTCATACAGAATCCCTCCAACAACTCAGCCACCACCCAACTGGTTATAAAACAGGCGCTGACTAAAATACCCAAATGGCGATCACAGACCAAAACAGAGCTGTCAATGAAGCTGCCTCGCTCATCAGCGCTGGCTATTGCAGGCATACTGATTGGTATTACCATGCTGTCACTGCCAGGAGGAGGGCAATATCTGCAAAGCCAGTCTAATGTTCAGTTCACCAGTGCCCAAAAAACCAAACCAGCAAATCCGTTGGCAGATATCATCCATTCTGTTAGCACGCTATCCAAGCCAACAACAGATGCAAGTGCATTATCAAACAGCAGCGTAAACAGCGTATCCGAGAAGAGTGCAAACAAAAAAGTTACAACATCCAACTCTACAAGAGATCAAGAACTTCAAAGCCCTTTATCATCAACTGACCAGATCAGTATGGATAGAGCCACACCCACAACATCATTGCAGCACTCCAGTGGCCATCCATTCAAGACAGAGAAAGAGCAGCATGATACTGCAGGCAGCTCCAAAGCTATTGCCGATACCAAGCAAAGCCACACTGGAACCAGCGCTTTGAATGTAAAAACCATTTCAATCAAACGCAGAGCCACAGCTGATGGCAACAGCTACTCCACCAGCCACCAAGGGGTAGCAATTGCCGGTTTTAATCAGCCCATAAAAACAGACAGAAGACAACCAGGAGTAGCTGCAGCCAGGGTTCAAAAAACTCAATACAGCCAAGGCACTTTCAGTTTGCCTCAACAACATTTCATTGCTCAATATTTCCAACAACTGCACAAAGGAGCAGAACAGTGACAACAATTGAGGCGGAACTTGAAACCGCTCGGCAGGAATTTAACCAACTACAGAGAGCCTTAGAGGCAACCATTGTTGGCCAACAGCAACTCATCCACGAACTGCTGGTAGCCGTATTTGCAGGTGGCCATGTACTACTTGAGGGGCTGCCTGGGCTGGGAAAAACCCATCTGGCAAAAGCGCTATCTGCCTCTATGGGAATGAATCTGGGGCGCATCCAAGGCACCCCGGATCTGATGCCTGCAGATATCACCGGCAGTGAAATCCTGCTGCGAAGTGGAGCTGGAGATCAACAGTTCGAATTCCGCCAAGGCCCTATCTTTTCCAACATGGTACTGGTAGATGAGATCAACCGTGCCACGCCAAAGACTCAGGCGGCACTACTTGAAGCGATGCAGGAAAGTCAGGTAACCCAGGCGGGTCAATGCCATCGCCTCCTCTCTCCTTTTTGGGTGCTGGCCACTCAAAACCCGATTGAGATCGAAGGGACTTATCCCCTACCTGAAGCACAGCTTGACCGCTTTCTGGCCAAAATCAACATCAACTACCCGGATGCCGACGCCCTGCTCAAGATGATCGACATCTCACTGGATGATGAACCTGCTGATCATATCAACACCATCATTCAGCCCGAACGAGTGCAACAAATTATGGCACTCATCCAGCAACTGGTCATTGCCACACCACTCAAACAGGCTGCTGTTGACCTGGTTTTGGCGACACATCCCTCACCAACCGGCAAGCACTTTCGGTACGGCGCAAGCCCCAGGGGATTGCAGGCATTGTTACGCATGGCCCGAGTTCACGCCTTCACACAGGGACGCGCTCATGTGGCGCTTGAAGACATTCACCAGGCGGCCCTCCCCGCGCTTCGACATAGAGTTCTGTTAACCATTGAGAGCGAACTTGATGGCATAGACATCGAAAACGTTTTAACCGGATTACTAAAGCAGTGGGAACAGCAGCTGTAACGCATCCACTCAGAGCACTCGACCAAGCGGAATTGATGCGCCTGGCGAGGGTCGCTGACCGGCTTCTTTCCGGCCGCCCCAAGATCATCCCGGGCAATCGGCCACACAAACTGCGAGCAGGCCATGGCATTGAGTTTCTCGACCATCGGACATTTATGCCCGGCGATAATCTACGTGATATCGATTGGCGCATAACAGCCCGCAGCCGCCACCCGCAAATCCGTCGTTTTCGAAATGAAACATCATCTGACTGGTTTATATGCCTGGATCGCAGTGCATCAATGAGCCTGGGCAATGGCAGAAAATGGGCGCTTGCAATGCAACTTGCCGCCGCCCTTGCCTATCTGTTGATACATCTGGATAACCGGGTCGGCCTAATCACCTTCAGTGATCGCATCGACGGGGTCAAACCACTTGGTCGAGGCCATCATGCCTACGCCTCACTGCTACGCCTATTGGAATCAACCCACCCACGTACTCATGGAGGCAACACACTGCTCACCAGTTGTGCATCACAGCTGCAACGTGGAAGCCAGATCATTGTCATCAGTGATTTTCTTACCGCTGACAGCTTACAACCAGAACTCAAACTACTTACCAGAATTGGAGAGGATCTACATGCCATTCAGGTACTGGATAAGCATGAAGCTGAATTACCGCAAACCGGCACTCTATCTTTACGCGATATAGAGACCGATGAAAAGATCAGCATCCATCACACCGCAGAGGGGCAAACTCAAGCCACTCAAAAACTAGAAGCCACTATTAAAGATCTACAACAGTTCTGTAAAAAACAGCAGATTGCCTTTACCTCCTGCACCACTGTTGATGACTGGAAAAGCACTCTGCTTGAACATCTGGGGTTACTCAATGCCAGGTCTTGAGTCACCACTTTGGCTCTTTGCTCTGCTGGGCATTCCACTGGTGTGGTGGATACACCGATTTAATAACAGAGGAGTTGAGCTTTCAGTATCAACCATTCTGTTATGGAAAAACATTAGCCAGCCAGAAAACAAGGGGCACAGACTAACGACTGCTGATCCACTCTGGCGACAACGAGCCATCATTATCACTGTTTTAGTATTCGCCCTCACTGCCCCCACATTGGATGCGCCCTCCAGTCGCAGAGTCAATGTGTGGTTTGACCATTCACTGAGCATGCATGCCATTGAACAGAATCAAATGCGTATCGAACAGGGTATCCAGAAACTCTTGAGCAAACTGGAGAGCGAAGAGATAACAGAGGCTACAATTCGTTCTCTGCAAGATCCTTCTCGTACCTTGCAGCTCACCCCACAAAACAGAGCAACACTTAAGAGGTGGTTAAGCACTTCGCCCCAAGCAATATCAAATTCACTGCCAAGCCCAACCCCATCTGAACATGAGACATGGTTGGTCACCGATGGAGCCAACAACAAACTACAGGATTGGGCAGATAAAGCCCGGATAGCCCAAGTCATTCAGGTTGGCAGTGCCACAGAAAACACTACCATTACACGCTTATCCATTCGCCCTTCAGTGGCACAAACAAGTTTCACAGGCGTTGTCAGCATCGCAAATCAAGGCAATAAAGCCACCACTCGAAAGCTACAGATACACATAGAAGAGAAGATACTGGATGAACAGACACTCTCTCTTCAGCCCAGTGAAACACAACATCACACTTTCACCATTCCGTACAACAGCGCCAACCTGATCAGTGCCCGATTATTAGAGCCAAAGGATGCACTTACAAACGATGACCATCTCTCCCTCTCTATTAAAGAGACCAAAATTGCACTCACAGGAAACTGCGGCAAACCAATGCAGGCGCTGTTAAAGGCACTCCCCGGCATCAGGCTCAGCACCCCAACATCAGCTGCCCTCACTATCGCATGCGCCAACAAACAACCTTCAGTAGCTGGCGATACAATCTGGTTTCATACGGAAGATAAAACTCAACAGATCAATCAACTTCCTTACTGGGGTCTCTCTGCAGGACAGCTCAACCAGCTAAACCTTCAACCAGCACAGCTTCTTGTCCATATTGCACAAACACCCAGCAAGGGGCAGCCGCTACTGACTGCCGATGGGATACCCCTCATCTCTTTCCAATCCACACCTAAACATCTGATGGAAGTTAGACTGGATATTCATACACCACAACTTACAGATCATCCAATATTCCCCACTCTGGTGACAGGATTCATGGAGTATGCGTTGGGGCAGAAGCTCTTGGATCGAATCCATACCGTTCAAAACCCACCCTTGCAGAGCAAACTACAGCCCAAGTTGTTACACACAGACAACAGAAGCATCGGCAGCAGCTACATATCAACCACAGACCTAACGCCATACATCATCATTGCTGCCTTAATTCTTCTGCTATTAGATCTTCTTCGCATCAGAGAGACGCGTCAGTGAGTTGGCACCACACAGTTGCCACAAGAATTTCCAATATAGGGCGACTTCTTGCACTAACACTATTGCTTGCCACATTGTGGAATCCTGCTGCTCACTGGGGACAAGCCGCCATTAACCTTGTCCTGTTATTGGATGACTCCAGCAGTATGGAACGCAACTTTACCCATCAGATCTGGCAACAGGTTACTACTCAAGCAGAACAGCTTCCCGAAGGAAGTTATTTTAGTTTGATACGTTTTGCAGATAGAACTGCTAAAGAAATCAAGCCCGTAGACATAGACCATGCAAATCTCCAGGAAACCCTAAAAAGATCACAACCACCTCGCACCCAGAGAATTGGGCAAAACCAGAGCAATATTGCCCAAGCCTTACAGGAGACCCTGCTCAAGCTCACGCCAACACAGCCCACATACATCATCTTGGCAACAGATGGAAAAGAGACAGCTGGAAATATTAAGCACGTATTACAAAGCAACAGTAACCTGCTCCCCATTTTCTGGGCCAAACCAGATAGCTTTTCAATTCAAGACGATGTTTTTATCCAATCACTACAGCTACCCAAGCAAGCCACTCCTGGAGAACTTATCCCCATCACAGCAGAGGTGGCTGCAATCTCAAACCAAACAGTTGAACTACTGCTCCAGGTAAATAATAAAAACCATCTGCGTAAAAAGATCACAATCACGCCAGATACACCACAGATATTCCAGCACCAACTTGCTTTGCCACAAGCTGGTGAGTATCAGATTAAACTCAGCATCATTGCACCGAATGACCCTGAACCACGCAATAACCAGCGCACGGAAATCATTCAGGTTTCAGGCCTTGCTTCTCTACTCTATATCAGTAAAGAGAACAGCCCAATTGTCAGCAGTCTTCAAGCAGGCGGTTGGCAGGTAGAATCTGTAGCTCCTGCAGATTTCAATCCCGTCCAACTCAAAAAGCATAACATCATCATTTTGGACGATATTGATACTCAGGCACTTACCGATGAAGCCTGGCAACAAATTAACAACCAGGTAGAAAACCAGGGCAGCGGACTCATTGCTCTCGGTGGACCACACTCTTTTGGCGGTGGCGGGTATCGCAACAGCACCCTTGAACAGGCCCTTCCAGTCACCACCGAATCACAAGAACCACTACCACCAGCCGCCCTCCTCTTTCTACTGGATAAATCAGGCAGCATGGAGAGAAGCAGTACAGACAATGAACTTAGCAGAATGACAATAGCCCAGCGTGCTGTGCTGGACTCTGTAGATTTATTGGCAGAAGGCGATCTGGCCGGATTGGTCAGCTTTGATATTGGACCACAGATACAGATTCCTTTAGGCCAGCATGCAAACGCTACAAACCACTTCAGGCGGGCTTTTACCTTTGCACCAAATGGAGGAACCCGTCTGGCTCCAGCCCTGTCCCAAGCCATAGCCTTATTGAGCAAACAGCAGGTGGAGCAGCGTATTATCGTGCTGGTTACAGATGGTTTTGTCGAAGAGAGCAGTGCATTTGATACCATCATTGAGCAACTCCATGCAGCTGATATTGACCTCATCGCCTTGAGTATTGGTAATCCGGATGAGAGCAACCTATTGCAGCGCCTCACCTCAATCAATCAAGGAGTACTACTACCCGTCAAGAAGATCGCATATCTCCCCCGACTGATGCGTGGCGAGGTTTTAAAACGCCGTTCTGGTTTGCAGAGAGGCTCAATCCAGCCTCAGATAAAAACAGACCTTCCATTTTTATTGGAAGATCAGATCCAGTGGCCAACACTGGATGGCTACATGGTGACTAAGGCGCGCGATCATGCCGAAGTCTATCTCGCCTCAGCAGGGGGTGATCCACTGCTTGCCAGCCACTTTTATGGGGTGGGCCGGGTGACAGCTATCCCTGGTGGTCTCGGCAACTGGGCAGCAAATTGGCATCGGTGGGATCACTGGGGACGTTTTTTAGGCGAGCTGGTGGAATGGAACAGCAGCCATGGTTCAAACCCATATTTGCATATTGAGCACCACACAGATCAAGACAATATTGAGATACAGATAGATGCCGCATCCAACATGATAGATTGGAGTAACAAACCCGATATTACCGTTCAAGTGCTTGATCCAGCAGGCCGAATGAGCAAGCCACAGGCAGATCTGGTTGCACCAGGGCGCTACTGGACAAGTTTCCCAGCACATCTTACGGGCCGCTATCAAATCACAGCTCAGCAGGGTGGCCACAGCACCCGATACAGCTTTATTCACCAACCCCTTGCTGAATATGCACCGTCCATTCAATCTGTTACTCACATGGAGAATGCATTGGAATCTGGAACTCTTTTATCTTGGCACCCAGGGGCTATTCAGGCCCATCTTGAACAGGAAAAAAGCAAGCGTCCCTTACGGTCATTACTGCTTGCTTTAGCACTTTTTGTCTACCTGGCGACCCTGTTTTTGGAGCGTAATATTCCTCTTGAATTATGGAGAAGCCAGCATGCCAGAAAACAGTAAAATAAAAGTTTGGGACCCTTTGGTACGCCTGTTTCATTGGTCACTTGTCATTGCCTGTATAACTGCCTACATCACTCAGGAAGAGAATTATGAGCTGCACCTTCAATCAGGCTACCTGATCATTGGGTTGATCTGTTTCAGAACCATCTGGGGTTTTATAGGCCCAGTTCATGCCCGCTTTAGTGATTTTATCTATTCTCCAGTCACACTTATCAACTACCTTAAAGCCAGCAGAAACCATCAGGCCAAACGCTATCTTGGGCATAATCCAGCAGGGGGCATCATGGTGGTTTTGATGATACTCATCCTGTTCATTATCACCCTGAGCGGCATTGCACTGGATGCCGCAGAAAACCGGGCCGGGCCACTTTCAGGAACCCAGCTGTTTCTCTACACCGACATTATCAGCATGATTCACAATCTCTCTACCCACATTGCAAGCGCCATGGTTGTGCTGCATGTTCTGGGCGTTATATTCTCAGGAAAGGCCCACAGCGAAAACCTGACCCTGGCTATGATTACCGGTAATAAACGGAGCAAATAGATCAATGAAGCTCGCCTATAGCACCAATGCCTATACTCTCACCTCACTTACAGCAGCTTTAAGCTCAATTGCAGAGATAGGTTTTGAAGGTGCTGAAATCTTATGCGATCACCCTCATCTTTTTCCTGGCGTTACAACCGCGCAGGAGATCGAGGTCATTCAAAAAGTATTGAAAGAGGGAGGGCTAGGCATCAGCAACCTCAATGCAAATACAGCCAACTGTTACTTCAAACCACTCCCCGCAGAGAATATATTTGAGCCTTCACTGAGCAGCGCTAACAAAACCTATCGAGAGTGGCGCATCAATTTCAGCCAGGAGGCAATCCGACTGGCCTCATCTTTGGGCGCCCGATGCATCAGCGTGACCTCAGGTCGGCCAGGGTCTGGTGGATCACCACAACAGGGTTTGGCCTATTTTATTGAGAGCCTGCAGCAAATCTGCGACGTAGCAGCACAATATGATGTACAGGTTGGCATTGAGTATGAGCCAGGACTGTTGGTCGAAAGCGCAACTGAAGTAGCTGAAGTGATCAAACAGGTTGGCTCGACACAACTGGGAGCAAATCTGGATATTGGTCACTCCTATCTGAACGGTGAAACCGCAGCAGAAGCAATTGATTGCTTAGCAGGAAGAATATGGAATGTGCATATTGAGGATATCGCACAACAGAAACACTTCCACCTAGTGCCTGGCGATGGAGATCTGCCCATAGCAGATTACGTAAACCAACTGAAAAGCGTGGGGTATGACGGTTATCTCACCGTGGAACTCTATACCTTTCCCGACAGACCAGAAGAGGTGGGGCGGCGTGCCCTGCAATATCTTCAAAAATTATAAACTCTGTGCTTGCCAGCTACTTCCAACTCCTTCGCCTACCAGCCGTATTCACGGTCTGGTCCAACATCATTGCAGCACATCTGATCTCAACCTCAGGCAGTTTTGAATGGTCAGTGCTCAGTCTCACACTCTGTAGCAGTAGCGCCTTCTATCTGGGCGGAATGGTACTGAATGACTGCTTTGATCTCGATGAAGATCTTAGAGAACGTCCACAGCGCCCTCTTCCTTCTGGCGCCATCCCCACGTCCCACGCCTGGAGGCTGGGCTGGGGGCTCATACTTCTGGGCATTGCGCTTGCTGGGGCAGCTGGAACACAGCAGCTCATTATCGGGATTCTCTTAACATTCAGCATCATTGCCTACAACAGTTGGCTCAAACATCATGCTGTGGGCTGCCTGATCATGGGCAGTTGCCGTTACCTCAATTGGTTACTGGGCCTTGCTGTGGTGCCACTGGCAATTGAGCATTATCTACTGCCACTACCAATCCTGCTCTACATCATGGCCATAACCATCTTAAGTCGCATAGAGACAACGGCCAATCAAGAGGGCCCCATTACAGCATGCATCGCCGGGATAATTGCAGCAGCCATCGCCATATTCTCACTCTATTATTTTGATCTACTCAGCACTCTTTGGCCTGTCATCCTTGGCATCATTCTGCTTTTAGTGATGGTCGCACATCTCGCAAAACTCTATAGCAAAATGGAACCTACTCACATCCAGCGTAGCGTAAAAATACTACTTATGGGCATCATTCCATTGGATGCTATGATGGTCTCCGCAACTGGCCTATGGTGGGGTGGATTAATTGTTATATTGTTGCTGATCCCAGGTCAGCTCCTGGTTAGAATCATCAAAATCACCTGACAGCGATTATGGACTCCATTCACATAGTAACAACCAAGACCATGGCAACAGCCAGCCCCTACAAAGAGCTGCTACTACTAGCCTTGCGCTCATCTGTCTCAGAATCTGCCATAGCCTGGATGGAGACCGCGCAAAACAAACTTCACCAAAGCCAGAATCTTGAAAATGATTTCCTCACCCTTTCTGCCATGGCCAGACGTAAGTTGGGCAAGCAAACATTAGCCCCAAACAGTGAAGCCATTGAAACAGCAGGCGGCCAACTTGCCCTAACTCACTGGCGATGCGGTGATACAGGCAGAGTTATTTTATTGCTTGAACTCTGTGAACTCAGACCCACAGAAACAGAAAAATGGGCAGCACTTCTGTTTCACCATGGCGATGAAGCTGAGCGCATTTCTGTACTGCATGCCCTACCCTTGCTTCCACAACCCGAGACACTCAAGCAGATCGCTCTGGAAGCTGGACGCACCAACAGCCTGAAACTGTTCTCTGCCATTGCACAGAACAACCCTTATCCCTGCACTTACTACAACGACCATGAGTTTAACCCGGTTGTTATTAAATCACTCTTTAATGGCTTAAACATTGATCCCATCATGGGGCTGACTGAGCGAGCCAACCCAGCATTATCAAAAATGTGTGAAGAGTACGCAGATGAGCGCCTGGCAGCCAATCGCAGCCTGCCATACGATATCTGGCTGGCCATAGCCCCTTATGCATCAACCGAGGGCAAAAACAAAATCTTGAAATATCTTGGAGATCAGGAACAAAAACATAGGTTATTTGCAATCATTGCCCTTGGCAGGAATCTATCCAGCCACCCTGAATACCGTAAAATATTAAAGCAAACGCAACAGAGAGAAACGGACGACCAAGTGCTTTCTGCTCTGCAAAAATATATAACTTAAGAGATACCAACATGAAATATTTTGACCCCCATATTCATATGATGTCACGCACAACAGATGATTATGAACACATGGCAAAGGCAGGCATCATCGGTGTCGTGGAACCCGCTTTCTGGCAAGGCCAACCCAGAACCCAGGCAGGTACATTCATCGACTACTTCGACACCATGATCGGTTGGGAACCTTTTCGAGCCAGCCAATTTGGCATCAAGCATTACTGCACCATGGGGATCAACCCAAAAGAGTGTAACAATGTGCCACTGGCCGAGGCAGTGATGAAATTTCTACCACGCTACTGTGAAAAAGATGCCGTGGTAGCCATTGGCGAAATCGGCTATGACGACATCACAGAGGCTGAGGAACGTTTCTTTGCCGAGCAGTTAGAGCTCGCTATTGAGCATGAACTGCCCGTTCTGGTTCACACGCCACACCGAGACAAAATAACCGGTACCAAGCGGACACTGGCTCTAATAAAAGAGGTGAACATCAACGAAGAAATGGTCATTGTAGACCACCTCAATGAACTCACCTTACCATTGGTGCTAGAGACAGGCTGCTGGCGTGGGCACTCCGTCTACCCTAACACCAAGCTAACCGAAGAACGCATGGTAGAGCTTCTTAAACAGTATGGCACTGAGAAGATGGTGGTCAACAGCGCTGCCGATTGGGGGCGAAGTGACCCACTAAAAGTACCAAAGACAGGCGCTGTTATGCTTGCCAGCGGTTTTTCTGAAGCTGAAACTGAACGTGTTCTATTTGAAAACCCTATCAACTTTTACGCACAGAGCGGTCGCATCTCTATTGATGAAGTGATCCGCCCAAAGATTGACCAGAACCAACTGTGGGAAGATAACTCTGTCCTACGGGGACAAACACCATTGGTTGAATGAATACTGAACGAATAAACAGTTGGCAACCTACAGAGCTTACCTACTGTAGCAATGTCCACCCTGGCACGTCATTGACTGAGGTTCAAGATGTCATCAAACATCACATTGCCAACGTGCGTAAACTTCGCGGGCTTGACACCATGGGAGCCGGCCTATGGTTAAGTGCTCAAGCGGCTGAGTCATTATGCTCAGATGCCCAGGCAATGACAAACTTTTCACAATCACTGCACACCAATGGGCTTGCGCTCTTTACCTTAAACGGTTTTCCTTATGATAACTTTCATACCACCCGGGTAAAAGAGAAAGTCTACCACCCCAACTGGGCCACACCAGACCGACTTGCATACACACTAAACCTGTCCCGGATACTGGCAACATGTCTACCGCGCAATAAATCCTTTGGCACTATCTCCACTCTACCTTTAGGTTACACTCCCGACTGGAATTCTGGCGAACAGAAAAAAGCACTGGCTAATCTCTGTCAATTAGCTAAATCACTTCATAAACTGAAAATAGATACAGGCCGACATATCCAAGTCTGCCTTGAAATGGAACCTGGTTGCGTACTAGAAAGCACAGAACAAGCCATCACTTTTTTTACCCATGATTTAATATCAGCGGCTGCTCAGCATGGTGTATCAAAGAACCTTATATTCGATCATCTTGGCATCTGCTTTGATATTTGCCATCAGGCCGTCATGTTTGAATCACCTGCTCAATCCCTTGCACAATTTAGAGAGGCTGGCATCACAATAGGGAAGATCCAAATATCCAGCGCTCTGGAACTAAAGCAACCTGCAAACTGTAATCCAGAACAAGCACTGAATGATTTTGTGGAACCTCGATATTTCCATCAGGTAAGAAGCAAAACCACAGATGACCAATTGGCTGCCAAGATGGATCTACCAGACCTGTTTGCTGACAAGAATTTCCCTGATACAAGTTCATGGCGCATTCATTTTCATATCCCAATTCAGAGCAAAACAACACAAGAGAGCACGGTAAGCACAACACAGGATGCCATACTCCAAGTGCTTGAATACCTACAGCAGCATCCTGAATTACATCCACACCTTGAAGTAGAGACCTACACATGGCAGGTGCTACCATTCACACTTCGCCCCATTTCCGATGCTGATCTACATAAAGGATTGGCCGCAGAGCTTGACTGGCTCGAGAAGAACATGCAGCACCTGAATCTATTGCAGGGCTCGCCACAATGAGCAGCAAAGCAAAACCACTTGTCGTACTTAACATTGTAGGCCTGACCCCATCGCTGTTAGGCAAGAATACACCACAGATTAATCGGGTTATCGACGATGGTTTTCTTGCCACTCTGGATGGTGTTTTCCCCGCCGTCACCTGCACAGCCCAGGCATCCATGCTGACAGGAAAACGCCCTACCGAGCACGGCATTGTCGCCAATGGTTGGTATTTTCGTGACTTGGCAGAGGTCTGGCTATGGCGCCAATCCAATCATCTGATCAAAGGAGAAAAAGTTTGGGAGCAAGCCAGGAGAGAATTTAACAATTTCAGCTGTGCCAAAATGTTCTGGTGGTACAACATGTATTCCAGTGCAGACTACTCTGTAACTCCCCGGCCACTCTACCCTGCCGATGGACGCAAAATACCGGGAATATATACAGCACCCTCCGAATTAAAACAGCAGCTCGAAGAAGACCTCGGCCCCTTTCCAATGTTTAACTTCTGGGGGCCAGCAGCTGATATCCGCTCATCCGAATGGATTGCCGCCAGTGCTAAAAAGACCTTTGATCTACACCAGCCAACATTATCCCTGGTCTATCTCCCACATCTGGACTACAACCTGCAACGGCTGGGGCCAAATGACCCAGCAATCACTGAAGATGTTGCAGCAATAGACCGTGTAGCAGGTGATCTCATTGACCACTTTAGAGCAAAAGGCGCAGAGGTAATGATCGTATCAGAATATGGGATTGAGCCAGCACATGGCCATATCCATATCAACCAGATACTGCGGGAGAATGGCTATTTAACCGTACAACAGAGCCTCAGCTGGGAACTGTTGGATGCAGGCGCCTCACGCGCCTTTGCTGTTGCAGACCATCAGGTTGCTCATGTTTATATCACTGATCCAAGTGACATCTCCAAAGTCCGCCGCCTGCTTGAGCAAACACCGGGAATTGAGCATGTCTTAGGTTCTGAAGAAAAAACTGAGTGGGGCGTGGCGCACGAACGATCCGGTGAACTGATCGCCATTGCAGAACCCAATCACTGGTTTACCTATTACTACTGGCTGGATGAAAACAGCGCACCAGATTTTGCCACATCAGTTGATATACACCGCAAACCTGGCTACGACCCGGTCGAACTCTTCCTTGATCCAACGCTACATTTTCCAAAACTGAAAATTGGTTGGCGACTCTTACAAAAGCAGTTGGGTTTTCGAATGCTAATGGATGTCATCCCACTAACCCCTAATCTGGTAAAAGGCACCCATGGACGTCTACCTGATTCAACAGAGCATGGCCCTCTGTTGATCTCATCCAGGAAAGAGCTAGCAAAAGATCACTATAGCATGCTGGATATAAAGGAGGTAATCATCAAGCATCTTCGTTAAAACAACTTGTCACTTGAAGAGGCAACACTCATAAATCAGCATGAAAGAAATAAAGAGTATCCAGAAAAAAGCATCAACACATCAAAATAGCGGAAGACTCTTTCGAGAAAAAAGCCACGAAGGGACAGCTTGGCATCCTAAAAAACTTTATCAGTCAACACCATCTATCCATTGCATTACTGATTAACAACCGTGAAAGAACCAAATAGGTTGCACCAAGGATACAACAGCCACTCACGGCGTATTTATAAGTCGCAAAGCCATATTACGGGCAGCGAGGCAGCAAAAACACGAATTCAAACCACAAACCAATAGCGCAACAACCATGCATCTTATTGATTCATATAGAAACAAATGGAGGCTGAGCCCGGAATCGAACCGAGGTCCACGGCTTTGCAGGCCGCTGCACTTCTTTATGTTTCAATAAGTTACATTCTTTGCCACCCTTATTGCCACTCCACCTGCTATTTTCTTGGTAAACCACTGACTAAATATCTATTAAATGCAACAAATATCACAAACTCTTGAGTGCTCTTGGCATGATGAGCCGCTATTTCAAAATATTGTCATTTTTTGATAATCAAATCTTATAGCATGAAACTAGGCAACTTCTTCAGCTCCAGCTATTACTTTCCATAAACATCGGAGCTGAAATCAAGCCAGAAGGAAATAGTCTCAAGCGATAAAATCACTCGGATAATCCGAATTATACGCCAGCAATAATCGACTTTTACTAACACTCAGATCATCTTAGCATAACCCTGTAATCAAACCTGATTGGAGGATACTATGCAGATAAATATCCAAGCTCGGAGCTTTTCTCTGACAAACGCCCTGAAAAACCACATTCAGCGGCGGCTACGCTTTGCTCTCACTTCCAGCACAGGTCACATTCAACGGGTGATAGTGCGACTGTCTGATATCAATGGACCACGCGGCGGCTCGGACAAACGCTGCCATATCCAAGTTGTACTCAATGGTCTGCCCGATGTGGTAATCGAGGACACGGAAAGTGACCTCTACCTCGCTATCAGCCGGGCCGCTGGCCGTGCTAGCCGTAACGTGGCGCGCCGCTTCAGACGCCAACAGACAATGAGACGTCCCAGAGCAATATCTGCCCGTCAGATGCTCTCTGCTGCCAGAGCATGAGTTTTACCTTGAACAAATTTTGCATCAAATCTAGAGGAGCTCCTTCATTATGAATACGCTAGCAACTGCAACCACTACTCAGACTCAATCTGGAGTGCTGGCCACCAATAAGGTCATCCGCAACACCTATATACTGTTATCCATGACCCTGCTCTTTAGCGCACTGACTGCAGGCATATCAATGACCTTGAATCTACCTCATCCCGGGCTGTTACTAACCCTTGGAGGTTATTTTGGGCTGCTATTTTTAACTGCCAAATTCCGTGATCGCACCCTAGGACTGGCCTTTGTCTTTGCCCTGACCGGCTTTATGGGCTACACCCTTGGGCCAATACTAAACGCTTATCTTAGCCTACCGAACGGCGGCCAAACGGTCATGACGGCATTAGGTGCTACCGGGGTAATATTCTTGGGTCTATCAGGCTATGCACTTGCCAGCCGCAAAGATTTTAGCTTCATGGGTGGATTCCTAATGGTAGGTATTCTAGTGGCATTTCTGGCTGGATTGGGGGCATTCTTTTTTGAAATGCCAGGACTCTCCCTAGCCGTCTCAGCCATGTTTGTCCTACTAATGGCAGGGCTGATCCTCTACCAGACCAGTGAAATCATTCACGGCGGAGAGACCAACTACATCATGGCCACTGTGACCCTGTATGTTTCAATCTTTAATCTCTTCACCAGTCTGCTGCATCTGCTGGGCGTATTGGGTGGGGATGACTAAATATCCCAAGCAAAGGCAGCGCCTCAAAAGCCTAAATAATTCACCACATGCTAGACGGAGCATTGAATGCCCCTCCCCCGCATTGTTTAACTGAGTAAAAAACATGACTGATCAAACACCAAAGATTATTTGGACAAAAATCGATGAAGCACCGGCATTAGCAACCTACTCTTTACTGCCTATCGTTAATACCTTTACCAAAGCAGCCGGCGTTACAGTTGAAGCAAGAGATATCTCTCTTGCGGGTAGAATCATCGCCAACTTCCCTGATCATCTGACAGTAGATCAAAAGATCCCTGATGAACTGGCTCGACTGGGTGAACTAGCCAAAACACCAGAAGCCAACATCATCAAGCTGCCCAATATCAGCGCCTCTATCCCACAGCTAATGGACGCGATCAAAGAATTGCAGGAGAAAGGCTATGACGTTCCTGATTACCCAGAGAATCCAGAAACCGACTCTGAGAAGGAGATCAATGAGCGATATGCCAAGATTCTCGGAAGTGCAGTAAACCCTGTTCTTCGCGAAGGCAACTCTGACCGTAGAGCACCCGGTGCCGTGAAGAGTTATGTGAAAAAGAATCCGCACTCAATGGGGGCCTGGAGTCCAAACTCAAAGTCCCATGTTGCCACCATGAGCAGTGGTGATTTCTGTTCCAATGAGAAATCCACAACCATGAGTGCAGCAACAGATGCAAAAATAGAGTTTATTGCTCAAGACGGCAGTGTCACTACACTTAAAGCGTGCATCCCACTAGAGGCAGGCGAAGTGGTTGATGCCACCTTCATGAGTAAAAATGCCCTGACCACATTTCTTGCAGAGCAGGTAGAAGAGGCTAAAACACAGGACGTACTCTTCTCTCTGCACATGAAGGCCACCATGATGAAAGTCTCCGACCCCATCATCTTTGGTCACTGCGTTAAAGTTTTTTACAAGGAGGCCATTGAAAAGCATACGATGACCATTAAGGAACTTGGCGTTAATTTCAACAATGGCCTGGGTGATCTCTATGCCAAAATTCAGAGCCTACCTGAGATCCAAAGGAGCGAGATCGAAGCAGATATACAGGCTGTATACAACAACAGCCCTGCAATCGCGATGGTGGATTCTGATAAAGGCATCACCAACCTGCATGTGCCCAGCGATGTAATCATTGATGCCTCCATGCCGGCTGCCATTCGCTCCTCTGGCCAGATGTGGAATTCAGATGGAGAGTTGCAGGATACCAAGTTCGTCATCCCTGACCACTGCTACTCACCCCTTTATCAGGCAACCATCGAGGACTGCATCGACAATGGCGCACTAGATCCAACTACTATGGGTACTGTTCCCAATGTTGGTCTGATGGCAAAGAAAGCTGAGGAGTACGGCTCTCACCCAACGACCTTTGAGGCTCCTACTGACGGCACCATCCGTATCGTCGATACCAACAGCAACCTCATCCACGAACATCAGGTTGAAGAGGGTGACATCTGGCGCATGGTGATGGTGAAAGATGCACCGATTCAGGACTGGGTAAAGCTGGCGGTGACCCGTGCAAAAGCAACCGACTGGCCTGCCATCTTCTGGCTGGATGAAGATCGTGCTCACCATCAGGAGATCCGCAAGAAGGTAAACCGCTACCTGAAGGATCATGATACAGAGGGGCTGGATATCCAGATAATGTCCGTTTATGAGGCTGCAAAATACTCAATAGAGCGTGCACGCGCTGGTGAAAACACCATCTCTGTAACAGGCAACGTCCTGCGTGACTACAACACCGATCTCTACCCTATTCTTGAGCTGGGCACCAGTGCCAAGATGCTCTCTATCGTGCCACTGATGAATGGCGGAGGATTGTTTGAGACCGGTGCTGGAGGCTCTGCTCCCAAACACGTCCAGCAACTTATGGCGGAGAACCACCTGCGCTGGGATTCCCTCGGCGAGTTCCTGGCACTGGCTCCCTCTCTGGAACAGATCAGCAGTCAAACCGGTAACAGCAAGGCACGGATCCTGGCTGATACTCTTGACCAGGCAACCGGTAAATTCCTGGACAACAACAAGTCACCTTCCCGTAAGTGTGGTGAGTTGGATAATCGCGGCAGCCACTTCTATCTGGCCCTCTATTGGGCGCAGGCATTAGCGGAGCAGAGTGAGGATGCTGATCTGCAAGCTCATTTTAGTACACTGGCTGAACAGCTTAGCAGAAATGAGGCAAAGATCGTTGATGAGCTAAATGCAGTCCAGGGACAGCCTGTTGACCTGGGCGGCTATTACTATCCAGATGAGGAAAAAACATCAGCCATAATGCGGCCTAGCCAAACCTTAAATGCAGCACTGGCTGCTATTGATTAACAACTATGGCCTATAAGTTCCCACGGTAAGGTGCATCCCCTAGATTGGGATGTGCCTTTTTTTCTAGCAAAATTTGATGCAAATGATGAATATCAAAGTTGTAAAAAGGAATCCGAATGATTGAAAAACTTATTGCTGGATACCGATGCTTTAGAAGTGGCTACTATGAGGAGAATAGTGAGCGCCTGATCGAACTGGCCCAAAAGGGTCAATCCCCTAAAGTCGCAGTTATTGCCTGTAGCGATTCCCGCATTGATCCTGCTGTAATCACCCAAAGTGCACCAGGTGAACTATTTGTAGTACGCAATGTAGCCAATCTGGTACCACCTTGTGTGGAAGAAGGCATTTGGCACGGCACCAGCGCAGCCTTACAGTTTGCGGTGTGTAATCTACAAGTGGAACATATCATTGTACTGGGGCATGCCAAGTGTGGAGGGATCAATGCGCTGCTTAAACCGTCTCCAGTAGAAGCTAATAAGGGCTTCATTAAATCCTGGATGAGCGTCGCAGATAAAGCCCGCCAGCAGGTTTTAAGCCGTTCCGACCTTCAATCATTCGAAGAGCAATGTTATGCCTGTGAGCATGAGTCAATAAAGGCATCATTACTCAATTTACAAACATTCCCCTGGATTGCAGAAGCCATAGAGCACGGCAAACTTGAGCTTCACGGTTGGCATTACGATCTGGAAGCATGCACTCTTTCATCTCTTGATGCTGTTACAGAAACCTTTCGACCTATTGAATAAACGGCCAAATTGAGTGTCACAGCTGGTCTGCAAAGCTGGGCACTTTTATCGAATCCACGCCCGTTCAGCGCACCATTATTGCACTGATCATCATTAATGCCATTATCCTTGGACTGGAGACGAGCCAGAGCCTGATGCAGCAGTGGGGCGGACTGCTACGAACCATTGATACAATGATTCTGGTGGTTTTTGTAGCTGAGATTATATTGCGCATTCTGGTGCATCGTCTGAGCTTTTTTCGTGACCCTTGGAGCCTGTTTGATTTTACAGTAGTTGCTATCGCCTTGGTGCCTGCATCCGGACCTTTGGCCGTACTGCGTGCATTGCGCGTACTACGGGTTTTACGCCTACTCACCATGGTTCCTTCAATGCGCCGAGTCATCGGCGGCATGATAGCTGCAATCCCAGGATTAGGGTCAGTGATAGCTATAATGCTGGTTATCTTTTATGTCTCAGCGGTTATTGCAACCAACCTTTTTGGTGAGCAGTTTCCGGATTGGTTTGGCGGTCTTGCCGCCACTGGCTACACCCTATTTCAAATAATGACGCTGGAATCTTGGTCGATGGGCATTGTCCGGCCAGTGATGGAAATTCATCCAAATGCCTGGTTTTTTTATTACATTTATCCTGATTGCCACCTTTACCATGCTGAATCTTTTCATTGCCGTCATTGTCAATGCAGTTCAGTTGGAACAGCACAATGAGCTTGAAGCAAGCCAGCAGGTTGTTACAACCAGGTTGGATAAAGATACTCAGATACTACATAGTGAAATCAATTCATTGCGCAGTGAAATTCAAGAGATCAAAACTCTATTGCAGCGTTAGTTTATAGCTGCAGCCACTTGCCTGTGACACATCAGAATCCAACAGAGCATTGCAAATATCAACAGCATTAAAACCAGCTTGCCAGCAATAGGTAATAGAAAAAGCACCTTCACTAACGGCTTATTTTAAGATGATAATAAACAGCCAATCTAAAAGACTTTCAACACATTTAAACTAACACTTAAGCATTCGTAAAATACGAGTAATGCAGAAATAATAATCTGCTTTTAATAATACTTTTATCTGCTTAGCATAACGCTGCACAGTGGTTAAATATTTTGGAATTCTACCCCCTGTCCCTTCGGCCATATTTATAAATTATGGATCAATGCCTTGCTCTTAACAGAGCAAAAAAGCCAAGCGAAAGTAAGAGGGTTTAGCGGGGGGATCTTTATTCCACTGAGCCTCCAATGAGCACATTGATATCGTAGAGAAGAACATGGCAGTAAAAATCAAAACCCGGATTGCAATACTGGGGATAGCAGCCTTTGCTCTAACAGCATGCAACCACTATTCAGCCGCCTCCACTGAAGGGTGGGTAATAGACGCTAATACAAAAAAACCTCTTGAAGGCGTTATTGTTGTTGCCAATTGGCAACTTCATAAAAGCACTATAGGAGGAAAAATACCCGCTGCTCATCTAAATATCATGGAGACACAGACAGACAAAAACGGCCTCTTTTACTTTGAAGGATGGGAACCCCGAGCTGCACAATGGGGTTTTTTTATTGATCGCGACCCCGAATTACTGTTCTACAAAGATGGGTATCAATACCTTGGTCTTAAAAACCCTCCAAGTTCAGAGATTGATGATAGCAAAGTACGTCGATCCGTTTGGAATGGCAAAACAATAGAATTGGAAAGATTCGATGGTGACCTGGACGATTACGCTACACACTTATCTTCCCTGTATGCTTCAATGCATACCATTCTCCGTGGAAGCAGATGCGAATGGAAAAGAACACCCAATCTGGTATTGGCTGTAGCCAGGCAGGAAAAAATATTTCGGGATAATGAGGTAAACAACAGTTTAACCTCACTTGCTGATATCTCCGGTTACTTCTGTGGATCAGCAGAAGAACACCTCAAATCTCTTGGAGTTTTGTCTCCCATCCCTTGGGATGTATAAGGGCGTTAAAAAACCCACACCTGCGGAATTATCAACAGCGCCATTACACCAAGAAGAAACGTCAGCGGCAATCCAAAGCGCAAGAAGTCGCTGAAATGATAACCACCAGGCCCATAAACCATCAGATTGGTTTGATAACCAATCGGGGTGGCAAAACTACAAGAGGCCGCAAACATAATGGCGATAGCAAAAGGCTGCACCTCCACACCAAGCTGCTGAGCACTGGTCAATGCAATGGGGAACATCAAAACAGCAGCTGCATTATTGGTGATCAATTCGGTGCAGAGTACGGTTAAGAGGTAGACGATCACCAACGTCGCCAACTGGTTACCTTGGGCAAGACCAACCAGCTCTTCAGCAATCACCGTGGCAGCACCGGTCTTGGTGAGCGCAGTTCCAATGCCAATGGCAGCGGCAATCACGATCAACACCTGCCACACTACACTACGGCGAGCCACGCCGCCGGGCAGACATCCCGTCAGCACCATGAGTCCAGCAGCCAGAAAGGAGGCCTTGAACATAGTAAGCAATTCAAAGCTAACGCTGCCAACCATAACCAGCAGTATCATGAGTGAGACCCAAGCTCGGTCGTGACGAACCGAGCCAGAGTTTTCCAGCAGATTGACCAAATAGAAGTCGCGTGAATTCTTCTGTGTATTGGTAAAACCTTCGGTTGTCTCCAGCAACAAAGTATCACCGGCAGTGATCACCACCTCCCCCAGTTTTTGGGTGAAGCGTTCTCCATTGCGTGCCCCCGCAATAACCGCTGCATTGTAGTGACTGCGAAAACGGCTTTTACGAATACTCTTACCCACAAAGGGGTTGGTATCAGAGATTACTACCTCAACCAGATTGCGCTGATGCTGAGGTGAGTCGAGCCGACTCACCTCATTGTTGGCACTGTTTAAACCATGGATCTTTTGCAGATCAACCACCGAGTCAAGCACTCCGGCAAAACTAAGGCGGTCACTACCTTGTAGTTGTTCCTTGGGCGAAACTGCCAGCATCGATTGTCCATCACGGTCAATACTGGTCAGGAACATACCGGGCAGATGACGCAGTCCTGCCTCTTCAATACTCTTGCCCACCAGTGGGCCACCATCGGCAACTACCATCTCCACAGTGTATTCACGCATATTGTCGAACAGGCTGATCGCTGGCACCCGCTCTGGCAGCAACCAGCGGCTGGCAATGACGGTATAACCAAGCACAATCAACAGTGCAGGCAGACCCAGCCAGGCGATCTCCCACATACCGATACCAGTGCCTGTATGTGAAATCAGCAGGCCATTAACAACCAGGTTGGTGCTGGTGCCAATCAGTGTCAGGGTGCCACCAACAATAGAGGCATAGCTCAGCGGCATCATCAGTTTAGATACTGATATTTGAAGACGCTTGGCCCAATCATTGACAGCTGGAATCATCATCGCAACAACGGGGGTGTTGTTGAGGAATGCGCTCATGCCCATCACCGGGGCCATCAAACGCAGCTGAGCCGTTGCAAGGCTCTTTGGATGACCAAGAATGGCAGTTGCGATCCAGGCAATAGCACCGGTTTCACGAAGACCAGCTGCAACGATGAATAGCAAACCCACCGTTACCACACCTTCATTACCCACGCCGATCAATGCTTCCTGAGGATCAAGGATGCCAGCCAATAACAGAATCAACAACCCGCCGACCATAATAATGTCAGCCGATGCCTTGCCAAGTACCAGCAGGCTAAAACAGAGAGCAATAACGCCGAGAGTGAACCAGCCTTCCCATATCATTTAACAGTACTCCAGCAACATTATCTTGATGGATGCAGTGCCCCCTCTAATGTGCTGTAGCACCCATCAATATAATATTGTTGGAGTACTAGCCAAAGGCATCCAGAACCAGAAAAGCAGCAAGTATAGCTGAAATCCAGAAGACCATGCTGCCAGTAGGCCAACTCTCTGAGAGATAGTATTTAGCCACTGAGGATTTGGCGAATTCGGTTTGAACACCCTGCATGGGTGCCGTTACCACTGACAAAGCAGACATTTTTGCACGGCGTAGAAAGGCTACTGTTTGTTGTGCACCCACAGGCATTAACTTGCGATAAAACCACTCCATATCTAGATTGACCGATGGCAGCTCAGGAGGGTACAGACCTTTTTTATTCAACCAGACAAAGGCCAACGCAGAGAAGAAGAGCAGTTGTAGTTGGGCCAGAACATGGGTCACATCATAGGGCCAGTACTTTACCTCCCAAGGCAACAGTGCATAGAGGTATTGTGGTTGGGTACCTATAAAGATACACAGTACAGCTGCAATCGTCATGGCAATCAACATATTCCTGGGGGCCTCTTCGGTACGAATACCGGAGTCATGGGCAAAAAATGCAAAGTAAGGGATTTTGATCCCTGCATGGTGGAATACACCGGCCGAGGCAAACAACATAAACAACCACAGATAACCATAATCCTCGTGCATCAGTGCAGTCATCACCATCGACTTACTGACAAAACCACTGAACAGCGGAAATGCAGAGATAGAGAGCGCACCAATAATGCAGAGCACGGTGGTTTTAGGCATGGACTTATACAGTCCGCCAAGATCTGAACCATTAATATTACCGGCCCGGTAGAGCACCGCACCCATCGTCATAAAGAGCAACCCTTTAAAGATCACATCGCTGAAGGCATGAGCAATGGCGCCATTGAGTGCCAGTGCAGTACCAATACCAATGCCCGTCACCATAAAGCCAACTTGATTGATCAGGCTGTAGGCAAGCACTTTGCGCAGGTCATTCTCAATCACAGCGTAGAAGATCGGGAAACAAGCCATGGTAACGCCAATATAGACCAGGATCTCTTCACCCGCAAACCCACGCGCCAGTGCGTAGACTGCAACCTTGGTGGTAAAGGCAGAGAGAAAAACCGTACCAGTCACTGTCGCCTCAGGATAACCATCGGTAAGCCAGCTGTGCAGAAATGGAAAGGCGCTTTTGATCCCAAAGGCGATAAAGATCAGCCAGCCTGCAACACCTGCCTCCAAGCCGATGTGATCAAATGCCAGTGAGCCGCTATCATGAAAATAGACCAACGCCCCCGCTAACAGCAGCACCCCCGATAGCACCTGAAAAACCAGATAGCGCATTCCGGCCTTCAATGCTCGTTCGGTACCGCGTGCCCAGATAAGGAATACTGAGCTTATTGCCAACAACTCCCAAAAGATAAACAGGGTAATAAGATCACCTGCAAACACTGCACCCAATGCACTACCCGCGTACATCACCCCGGCAACATGCTGTTTTGTATCTTTTACATGAAGAGAAAATATGCCCGCTATAAAACTGGCGATACAGAAGAGGTAGCCAAATAGCAGACTGAGTTTATCCACCCGTAGGGTGATCAACTCATAGCTCATTACGGCATGAGTGACAGTGGTTCCAAGTTCAATGTTCAGCCAAAGATGCAGACCAGTGACCACAGGGGTTGCCAGCAATATCACTTGGCGCGGAAGGCCACGGGTAAATGCAACCAACAGTGCCGCCACAAAATAGAGCAGAAACGGGGATAGCTCACTCATCGTAATAATCTTCCTTCCGCATCACAACATTGCGCATCTTCTTTGCGATGACAACCAGCACGACACAAGCAGCAAAACCATAAAGGGCATAAAAGGCCGGCATTTCCTCCCAACCAAAGCCGATGTGGCGGTGGATAACAAAGTCAGCCAACACCAATAGAATGCAGATGAGATAGAACCCTTTGAGCAACCGTTCAATATTTTCCGGCCGGTCAAAAAGATATATCTTCTCTTTTTCATCTGACATATCAGGAGCCTCCAGCGGCTAAACTTGCCAGTTGATAGAAAGGATCGGGGTAGAAAAAAAGGATGACGCAAGCGGTTGAGGTGACAACCATCGCTAACAATATCGGCTTTGGTGCTTCTGCCATCTCCGTATAGTGTTCACCACTCTCCGGCTTGCTGAAAAAGGCACGAATAGGAATAGGCAGCAGATAGATAATATTGAGCAGTGAACTGATCATTAATACAGCAAGTAACAACAACTGCGTGGTCTCTGCTGCACCTAACCCCAGATACCACTTACTCCACATACCACCAAAGGGGGGCAGACCAATGATGCTTAAGGTGCCAACAAAAAAAGCAGCAAAGGTGATAGGCATTGCACGCCCCAGCCCATTCAATTCACTCACCAATTTTTTATGACTGGCAACATAGATGGATCCAGCAGCAAAAAAGAGGGTGATCTTGGCAAAGGCGTGCATCGCAATATGCATGGAGGCTCCAATCAGCCCTGCCTTACTGGCCAACATCGCACCCAGCACGATATAGCTCAGTTGGCTTACGGTGGAGTATGCAAGTCGCGCCTTGAGATTATCTTTGGTCATCGCAATCATGGATGCGATCAATATGGTGGCTGCTGCAACCCAGATCAGACCACCTGTCACATCATTGGAGAGGATAAAGTCACTACCAAAGATGTAGATAGTCACTTTAAGCAGCGTGAACACACCCGCCTTAACCACGGCTACCGCGTGCAACAAAGCACTGACCGGGGTGGGCGCTACCATCGCCGCAGGTAACCAGCGGTGAAAAGGCATCACAGCAGCCTTGCCTATTCCAAACAGAAACAGCGCATAGAGCAGACCGGCCCATGCAGGGTCCATATGCCCGGCCAGTATGCCACCCGCCTGAAAATCAACGCTACCGGTGAGAGACCATGTGACCAGAATCCCCAGCAGGAAGAGGCCAATGGATGTTCCCAGCAAAATACCCAGATAGACCCGCCCACCCCGCTTTGCCTCCGGGGTGCCTGTATGGGTGACCAGTGGATAAGTGGCAAGGGTCAATAGCTCATAGAAGAGAAACAGCGTAAAGAGGTTGGCCGAGAAGGCGATCCCCATCGTCGCAGCGATAGAGACCGCAAATGCAGCAAAAAACCGGGTTTGGTTTGGCTCATTATGGCTGCGCATATAGCCGATAGCATAGATCGAGGTAACAACCCACAGTAGCCCGGCAACCAATGCAAACAGCATCCCCAGCGCCTCAATCTCAAAGGCGATGGCAATACCCGGTAGTGGCTCGATAAGTGTCAGTGCAAACGCCTCTCCACTCATAAACCGGTTGGCTATTATCACCACCAGAATGGCAATGAGTGAAGCAGTCAGCAGGGTTACGCCTTCCCTAACATTGGGTGTGCGGCGGGCAATGATAATTCCAGCTGCTCCAACCAGCGGAAGAAGAAGGGCTGTCAGCAGTAGTGTCTCTGCACTCATGGCTTTACAACCCCCAGAGTAGCCGCTGCTGTTTCAGCAACCCCCACTGTTAACTCCGTATCCAGACCAAAATAGATATTGGCAAATACCAACACCCAAGTGGGTGCCAACAGTAGCATCGGTGCCTCAGTCACCTCTTTTCCAGAGTCAGTGACGGGCTTAAAGTAAAGCGCCTCTATCAGCTTGCCCATATAAACCACCGCCAACAGAGACCCAAACAAAATAACGGCAACAGAGATCCAAGCCGACTGCTCCAGGGCAGCGGCCATCAGATACCATTTACTGATAAATCCGGCAGTACCTGGCACCCCAATGAGACTCAGGCCACCAAGAACAATAGCGCCAAAGGTCCAGGGCATTGCTCTGCCCAGGCCGTGAATCTGATCCATACGGCATGCACCAACGCGGTAGATGATGGCACCAACTGCCATGAACAGCGCCCCTTTCATCAAGGCGTGATTAAACAGGTGGATCAGAGCTGCAGTAACACCCGTTGCAGATGCAAATCCAATCCCCAGTGCCATATAACCAATCTGCGCCACACTGGAGTAAGCCAGCAATCTTTTAATATCCACCTGATAGATGGCATAGGTTGAGGCGATAATAATGCTGGCAATTCCAGCTATGATAAACAGCTCTTCGGCAGGTGTTGCCAATGCAAAGCTGTGCGGGAAAACCGTAAACAGTATGCGTAACATCACATAAACGGCTACCTTGGTAGCTGTTGCTGCAAGGAAAGCGGTAACCACCGAAGGTGCATAGGTATACGCATTGGGTAGCCAAAGATGTAGTGGAAACAGCGCCAGCTTTAGCGCAATACCAATCATGATAAATGCAAAGCCGGTATCCACCGTTTTAAGGTGAACCACCCCAGGCAGAATGGTCGCCACATCCTGCATATTCAACGTGCCAGTTTGTGAATAGACCAGACCAACACCAATCAAGAAAAAGGTCGCACCAATGGTACCCATAATCAGATATTGATAAGCAGAAGTAAGTGCTTGTCGCTCCCTTCCGAGGCTGATCAGTGCATAGGAGCTGAGCGATGAGATCTCTAAAAAGACAAAGACATTAAAGATATCACCGGTTTGGGTGATTCCCAGCAGCCCCGTCAGGCAGAGCAACATAGCGCTATAGAAGAGCGGAACCTTATCCTCAGGAATCTCCTGCTCTACGCTGAGCAATGCATAAGGCAGTGTCACTGCAGCAATGCCTGCAACAATCAACGCCACAAAGGCATTGACCGCATCAATACGGTATTCAATTCCCCAGGGTGGTGCCCATCCACCCAGTTCATAGCTGATCATGCCGTCATTAAGCACCATCCACAGTTGCATACCGGCAAGCACAGCACACAATGAGGTAATGAGCAGAGCAACCGCCCATGGCAATCGGCCACGAGGCAATACAGCAACAACAGGTGCTGCAATAAGCGGTATAACAACCAACAACAGGCTAATATTATTTCCCATTACAGCGAGTGATCCAGCTCATGAATCTCATCCTCTTCAATGGTGCCGTAGGACTCTTTAATACGTACCACTAAAGCAAGCGCCAGCGCCGTCGTTGCAACACCCACTACGATAGCGGTGAGGATCAATACATGAGGTAACGGGTTTGAATAGACCGTAACACCTTCAGTAATAATGGGAGCAGCTCCACCCTCTACAGTGCCCATACTGATATAGAGAAAAAAGACCGAGACCTGAAAAATATTCAGGCCAATAACCTTTTTTATGAAATTGCCACGGCTTATCACCGTGTAGAGTCCTACCATCATTAATAAAACAACAACCCAGTAGTTGTAATGACCAACAAAAAAATCCATTAGGTTCTGCCCCTGCCTGCAAAGGCAAAAAAGATAATCAACATAACCGCTGCCACCGTAATACCTACGCCCAGCTCTACTAACAGAATCCCCAGATGCTGCCCGGCAATTTGTGTGCTTCCCAGGGTGTTATAATCAAGGTAGTTACCACCCAGCAGCAGCGTAACCACACCAACCCCCGCATAGATCACCAGGCCAAGGCTGGCCAAAATGCGTAACAGGTGGGAAGGAATGATTTTTTCTGCGGTATCAAGGCCAAAGACCAAGGCGTAAAGTATGAGCGAGGCACTGAATATCACCCCAGCTTGAAAGCCACCACCCGGCCCAAAATCACCATGAAATTGCACATAGAGTGCAAACACAATAATCAGCGGAATGAGGAACTTTGCAACAACATGCAGGATAAGATTAGGCTTCATCCTGCCCCCCTTCATCCTTTAGCTTAACCGCCGATTTTGGACGCCTCCCACCGATTAACAGCAGTACGGCAACCCCTGCGGTAAAGACCACCGCAACCTCGCCCAACGTATCAAACCCGCGATAACTGGCCAGCACCGCGGTAACAACATTTGGCACGCCAGTCTCAGAGGAGGCATTTTCGATGTAATAGCGGGCAACATGGGTTTGTGCTGGCGCATTGGGATCACCAAACCCCGGGATATCCCAGGTTCCATAAACCAGTGCACCACCGGTTATTGCCACCACAATCAATGGCAGCCACGGACGGTGAGCCTGTGGGGCCTCTCCATAGTATGGCTTTTGCGGATTTTTGGTCAGTGCCAAGGTAGCCAGCATCAATACCGTGGATATCCCCGCACCTACTGCCGCCTCGGTAAAGGCCACATCCGGGGCATCCATAACCACAAATAGGCCGGCTGACAACAGGCTAAAAATACCGTAGAGCATGACGATGGCAAACAGGTTTGTCATACGCACAATAGCCACCGAGGTGATCGCCAAAAAGGCCAGCAAGGTAACGTTGATAATAATATCAATCATGATTTAACCTCACGGCTGTCCTTATCCAGCTTGGGTTTGAGACCGCTATGCAGAGCAGCATTTGCCAACGCATGTGAAGCAGTTGGGCTGGTAAAAAAGAGGAAGACAAAAATCAAAGCCAATTTAAAGGCAGCAATACTCCAGCCTGCTTGTAGCCCAAGGCCTAATAGGACCAACATGGCGCAGAGGGTATCGGTTATTCCGGCAGCGTGCAGGCGGCTATAAAAGTCGGGAAAACGGTAGATACCAATACCACCAATAATTCCTAGTGCCCCACCAGCCAACAGACAGATCAAACTGAGGATGTCGATAATCACTCTCGCTCCCCCTGTTCAGCCTTTACCGCATCTTTATCAGAGGTATGAAAATCGCCCTGAGCAACCAATTTCAGTGCCGCGACAACACCTATAAAGTTAATCAATGCATAGACCAATGCAATATCCAACAGATCTGTTCTACCTGATAAAAATGCTAAAACAGCAATCAGTAGCACAGTCTTGGTGCCGAACATATTGACCGCAGCAATGCGATCAAAAGTAGTTGGCCCAGCAAGGGCACGTGTCAGTGCTAGCCCCATAGTAATGAGAATGGCCAGTGAGATTGCAATAAACATTATTCTTCAAAAACCCGGTTGGAAATCTCTTTTGACATGTCTCCCGTAGCAAGCTCATCAGCAGCTTCCTCGGCAAGAGCATGAATGGTTATTGTCTCTTCGGATAGCTCAACACTGACCGTGCCAGGGGTTAAGGTAATAGTGTTGGCATAAATCACCTTCCCCAAATCAGTTTTTTGCAGCAGTGGAATTTCAACCAATTGCGGGCTGATTGATGCCCCTCTCCAACCTAGAATACGCGCAACAACATCAATATTTGCTTTTATAATCTCTCTCAATACGTAGACAAAAAAACCTGGGAATTTTGATGAGAGATGCAGTGGATAGCTTTCATGATCAATAACATTCATCCGTCGTGATAGAAAAACAGTCAGTACGACAGATGCCACACCAAACCCCAGCAACAAAGGTTCAAGGTGCCCCGATA